>Ga0181596_10000450_pt1 | contig 42341 bp, 43 predicted proteins | sample 041ome_6_FD_148655 | JGI IMG/M metagenome (GOLD analysis project Ga0181596, IMG submission 148655) | Coastal salt marsh microbial communities from the Groves Creek Marsh, Skidaway Island, Georgia - 041402US metaG (spades assembly) | ecosystem: Environmental > Aquatic > Marine > Intertidal zone... | reverse complement strand
GAAGGGCGGAAAAGCCGCTACGAACATCGTATCTGTTTGAAAGAACAACACCGGAGGAAGAGATCGCCCCGTTGGCCCATGAACCGCCTTGGATTTGCCAGCCTTCAGCAGTGGGGTCGGTGGTGAAGGATTTTGAAATCAAGCCGTTGTGGGAGAGACTCCGAATCTCGGCTCCTCCGCCGGACGCTGCCTCCTTCATGTGGATTTTTAGCCGAAGCAGAGGATGTTGATCTTCGTCGATCATTCCCAAATCCACATACGGCAGGGTCAACCTCTCGAATCCTGGGACCGGCGTAGATGTTTGGGCATCCAAGATTTGGTACTCAAACACAGAACCAGGTAGGTCCACCAAGTCCATGTGAAGCAGCCCGTGTTTGGTGGATTCACCTCTTCCAAGCAACGAGGGACCGAAGATATCGGAGGTCCAATTCCCTTCGCCGTTCCCTGACCCTGCAGTCGGTGTGATCTGGATGTTGTCCACCCACGCCGTGTCCGACCCTGTGTTGACGCTTCCATCCTTGGTGTACTTCCAAGTAAGGGTTTGCGCACTGGCCGGGAAGGAGAAGGTCTGTGTTCCGGAGGTCGTGCCGGACCATCGGTTGGCGTAACCGCTCGTGCGGCTGCACCCGGTGTTGTCAATGCAAAAGACAAGGTAGTCAAAACTCGACTCGGAGGAAACTCTGTATTGGAAGGTTCCCGTGGAGGCAGGGAGTTGGGAGACGTCAAGGGTCATCACGGATTGTTGGTTATGGGAAATGGACCCGGCTCTCGCCCATTGGAGACCCTGCAGGGTGCTGCCGGTTTGGATCGCCCAATTTGATGACCCGCTCAGCGTCCAATCCGATGAAAATGTTCCTGACTCGAAGTCGTAAACCCAATCTTGAGGAAGCAATTTGAGTTCGGAGGTGTTGACATCCATCCCGTCGTAAACGGCATTGGCGTCAAAATCCCCGGCATTGGTCATGCTGGAGGCGATTGAGTTGGTGAGGGTGCTCGCCTCCAACGCGAGGTCCAACGATTTGATAGCGTGTCCATCGGGAACGGTGAGTTGAACACGTTGGTTCGCACCGTCCGGCCAAGAACCAACGGTAAGCTTGGTCGACTGGCCGATTGGTGTCACCCTGTGAACGGAGGATGAGACTTCCGCTTGAGACGGTGCAATATCAACGGGGAGGGTTGAGATGAACAGCAGAACGACGAGCGCGACGCTCATGCTGGCCTTGGACGACGCTGGACCCATCGTTCCTTGACGGCTTGTTGAAGGTCTAAAGGCTTCGGACATCCTGGCCTCTCGGTGTCTTGAGCGAAAGTCCATAGATGGCGACCCTTGATGACCTCACATGGATGTGGAATCGCTCAAACAAGAAGCGGGTGTTGCCGCCTGTGCTTACGTCAACGACGGGATGAATGTTGGCCTAGGGACCGGCTCTACCGTGAAATACACCATCATTGAACTCGGGCGCCGAGTGACCGAGGAAGGCTTGAGCATCGTCGGCGTACCGACCTCGCTTGCCACCGAAGAACTCGCCCGCTCCGTCGGCATACCGCTTGCCGAACTTGACACGTTGAACATGCTGGATGTTGTGATCGATGGAACCGATGAGTTTGACCCGCAATTCAACCTGATCAAAGGTGGAGGAGCCGCCTTGTTGCGTGAAAAAATCGTCGCCCAAGCGTCAAAAAAGATGGTTGTCGTGGCCGATGCAAGGAAACAAGTTGAACACCTCGGTGCGTTTCCTTTACCAGTAGAAATCACGTGTTTCTCGTGGGCAACCACCAAGAGAAGTATCGAAAAAGTCCTGAATTGTTTAACCTCTCGCCGCATGAACGGAGATGAGCCGCTGAAGACCGACAACGGGAATTTCATCATTGATGCGCAAACCGGACCAAACATCCACGACCCCGCAGAGACCGAACGCCAACTTTTGGCTCTCGCTGGAGTTGTGCAAGTGGGATTGTTCAACGGGATGTGCGATGTCGTCATTCTCGCAAGGGACGATGGCGTGGAAATCTTGACAAAAGAAGATGGAGGACGCCAACCTCAATCTGCGTCAATGATTAAATAGACGAGGCAGGAGCCGAACTCGGGCCTGTAGCTTAGTCAGGTAGAGCGATGGACTCTTAATCCATCGGTCGCGGGTTCGAACCCCGTCAGGCCCGCTTCACTTCGCCGGTCCACCTTCCCAGAACCGACCGTTTGCGCACCGGACCAAAATTATGGGAATCCTCGGTGGCGGTCGGGTCAGGCTGGTCCCCGACAAGGAAAACGTCCCCGCTTTCGAGAATCCGATGAACACGCTTCACCACCAACACCTTTGCTTTGAGTGGGTGGTGGGCAAGGACCACATCACCAGGGACCAACGCATCGTTCTCGTCCAACGGATGGAAAAAAAGCACATCTCCGTTACGAAATGTCGGCCACATGCTGTCGCCTTGGAGAACGACCTCCAGAGGCGAGGTCATTTGATGACCTCAAGATGCTCGGATCCAAGACACTTCTCGGCCTTTGACCGACCAGAACATCTCGTGGATGGACTGGCAGGCATCCATCAATTCTTGAGCGTGTTCGGCGGAGACTTCGACTTTGCATGCAGAGCAAAGTTTAGCAGCGTGCCAGAAGGTTTCGTGAAGGTCAGGAATGGATTCAAGATGCTGGGGTTTGAAGAAATCCGTCCAGAGCACAAGCAGTTCATCCTTGCAGGTTTGAGCCTCCTCTTCCTTGATGGCGGCGTAGCGGGCCATGGTGTTCAAGTAAGCCGCCATGGCACCGGCATCTTCTGCATTTGGTGGTGTGAGCGCGAGCATTTTTTTGGTCATGGATTGAACAGCTTCGGCTGCGATTCGGGCACTTGCAGGGTCGTAAACGCCGCAAGGACCGTCGCAGTGGGCTTCAGCAACGATGGGGGTCTTCATGCCCCTACCCAATTCCTCGCACCATATGAACATGATTCTTGATTCGTAACCTTATGCGGAGGTGACTGTCGTGCCGCTCTCACCCCGGAGAGCACGCAGCACCTCTCCTGGGCAGCAGAGTATTGACTTCTTTTCTGACCGGGACACGAACTCCCGCAAAGCCCGTACTTTCGGCCCCATAGAACCTGGCGGAAAATGGCCCTCCTTTTCGAGGGCAAGCAGATTCTCGACTGACAGTGTTCGGTGCGCTACTTGATGCTCAGTGCCAAAATTCGAATAGATCGCATCGGCACCCGTGCTGATGATAAGGGCATCAGCGTTCAGGTCAGAAGCAAGACACGACGAGAACAGGTCCTTGTCCACGACGGCAGGTACGCCGCGAGCGAATCCATCCCCGGACACGATAGGAATGCCCCCGCCCCCTCCACAGATCACCACCGCTTGCAGTGAAACAAGGTGCCGAATCACATCGATTTCGACCACACGAACCGGGGCCGGGCTTGCTACAACGCGCCGGGCGCCGTGAATCGTTTGGGCAATGTCCCAATCGGCCGACATCACGGTGGCTGCATCCAGTACGGGACCAACAGGTTTTGTCGGCAAAGAAAACCCCACGTCGTCGGCGTCAACCTCCGTGTGCGTGAGGACGACAACCGTACGCTCAGGCCGGCGACGTCGCTCGAGAATGCTCTGAAGGTGAAGAGAGAGTTGGTGACCGATGGTCCCTTGCGTGGCGGCCACCCAAGCATCCAAACCATGAGATTGGTCGCGGTCGAGAGCCAAAAAGTGACCAACTTGTGGTCCGTTACCGTGTGTCACAACGACGCCCCAATCCATCTCCAGAAGATCGACCACATCGCTCATCACCTTGGCCAAAACGCTGGCTGTTTCTTCCTTGTCACCGTCCGGCGTTTGAAGCGCGTTTCCCCCCAAGGCGTAAACCGCCAACTTGCTCATGTTGTGCTTTCCTTTTCCGTTGGCTTTGACCCTTTGGACAACTTGAATCAGCGATGACCTCGTTTTGCAACGTATTGGAGGGAGACATTCACATAGGCAAGCGAGGTCCCTTTGAACGGTGCGAACATGGTCAAGACCGTTTGGATAGGTGATGTGCAAAAAGGCATGCACGATGCCACATCCGTGGAACTCAAGGGGTGGGTCAAGCGCGCCCGAGGAAGCAACAAAATTCGGTTTGTGGTGCTACGGGACTCCACCGGAACCATCCAGTGCGTCGGCAAGCGAGAGACTCTCGGCGACGAAATGTTTGACTTGTTGAAGAGCATGATCATCGAAACCAGCGTTGTCTTCCATGGAAGCGTCCGAGTCGACGAGCGGGCAGAGGGCGGCCATGAGCTTGACATCACACAAGTTGAACTCGTCGGAGCCGTCAATTCCGAGCGTCCATTCCCCATCACTGAGGCGGACATGCTGGTTGAAGACGAAGATGGAGAACTCACCTACGGTGGAACCGAACACACCCTCAATCACCGCCATCTCTACTTGCGAACAACCCGAGCGACGACGATGCTCAAATTGAGAAGTTCGGCTTTTGGGGCCATCCATGCCTATTTCAGGGGTCACGACTTCCTTGAATACCAAGCCCCAAACTTCGTTGCAGGTGCTGTTGAGGGCGGCTCCACCCTTTTCGAGGTCCCGTACTTCGGGAAACAGGCCTATCTTACCCAATCATGGCAGTTGTACGCTGAAGCCGCTATGCCCGCCTTGGAACGCTTGTACACGATCGCACCCTCCTTCCGAGCTGAAAAGTCGAGAACTCGTCGTCATTTGACCGAGTTTTGGCATGCCGAGATGGAGATGGCCTGGGCGACCAACAACGACATCATGCAACACGGTGAAGGCGTGGTCCGACACATTGCTCAAACGCTTTTGGAGGAACGTGAGCAAGAACTCACTTATCTCGAACGTGACTTGGAGATGATTACGAGGTACGCAGATAACCCATACCCGAGAATGCGATACGATGAAGCGATTGAGACGTTGCAAGCAAAAGGGTTGAAGGTCGAATGGGGCCAAGATTTGGACTACTCAAAAGAAAAAGTTCTCACTCAAGATTTTGATGTTCCGCATTTCTTGACCCATTATCCGAAAGTGGCCAAACCCTTCTACCATCGCGTCGACCCAGAAGATGAGAAGTACGTTCTCTGCCATGACTTGCTGGCACCCGAAGGATACGGAGAAATCATCGGAGGTGGTGAGCGTACGTGGTCTGAAGAAGAAATTCTCAAACGAATCGACGAAGAAGGCACACCCCGTGAACCGTACCAGTTCTACATCGATGTCAGGTCCTACGGCGGTGTTCCACACGGTGGATTCGGCTTGGGCGTGGATCGGGTCGTTAGTTGGCTGGCAGGAGCCACGCACATCCGCGAAGTGATTCCTTTTCCACGAACCTCCCGCCGCGTAACGCCCTAGAGCAGCGGTTCACCGCAAGAAGGGCACGGCATGCCCGGAACAAAGGCCCCCAAGAGAAATCCACAGTGAGGACAAATTGAGGTGAACGGGTCATCAAACATGCCCTCCGGTCATCCCAAGAGCGACATCAAGGTTTTGGTATCCCAAACGTCGTGCAAATCAACTCAAGGACCAGACCGAGGTCTCGTTCCTCGATGACATGGTGGGCATGCGCTCTGGGACGGTCGTCCCAAGGGTTGAACAACACCGCACAGCCGCTTTCAGCAAACATGCCAACATCGCCCATCGAATCACCAACCGAAGCGGTGTTGGCTTTGGAGACTCCAAGGCGTCGCTGAAGCATTTTGACCACCGCCCCCTTGCCGTTCATCTGCACTTGATATCGCCCGTAGTCGCTAATGCCGTAGCCGCCATTCTCGAGAGGGGCGTCCATGAGCCATCCGTTGGTGAAAACGTGAAGTTTCGTATCGAACCCCTGGCTTCGCTCTCTCGCCGTGTGACGGTCAATACCTCCCCAACGACGGCGCCACGGGTCTTTGCTGGGGAATGTTGCAGCGATGTCCCGAGCAGTTTTTTGCAATCCACCGCTGACGATGGCCACCTCAACACCGTGATCGAGGAGATGTTGAATCAACAACCTCCAACCTTTCATCATGGGCATACCTTCCATCAACTCACGAAGTTTTTCGTCGGAGACCTGTTGTTTCGAAGAGGATTTGATGAGTTCCAAATCAAGTTTAATCCAAGCCCATTCGTCCAGAAGTCCTTGATTGTAAAGGGCGAACGATTCCTCGTTTGATATCCCGAGTTTATCGTACACAAACTGCCATGTTGAGAGGTGGTCGACCAAGACACGATCCATGTCAAGACAGACCAAGAACGACCCCATGCATCCACCTCAAGCGTTTCCTTTGGGCCAGTTGTATTGATGTTGAACACGAGCGACTTGTTTCCCCATGATGTAAAGAATCAGCGCCACCATCATGGCGAAAAGCCCGATGAGTGTCATGGCAATGGTGATGAGCGTAACGCCGATGGAGGTCGAATTGAGTTCGGTGAACATGCTGGCCAAGTCGCCTGATAGCCTGTAGCCGAGCACGAAGAGAACAACCCCTGGGATCCCGAACAACAACAGCGGGTGTTTTGATTCCAGCATCCAATAGAAAAGTTGGGCAAAACGAGACGCTGTGGCGAGCGATTGGCGTTGAGGCAATTGAATCGCTTCGGTTGCTTTGACCAAGCGCACCTTGAGCGAGGCTTCAAGGGAAGCGGAGGTTGTGCCGGTTTCAAGTTCTGCAAGAGCTGAGCATCCATCTTTGCTTACGATGAGGTGGCCGAGTTCGGTTTCATTGAGGACCACTTCTTCCACGTCACCGTTGCCGTCAGTTCGGTACAGGTGATGAATATCCCACCCTTCTCTCGCACGGTTCACGCTGAGTGGCAAGTCGGAGAGTTTCCATGTCGGAGAGACTGGAATGAAGAGCGTGACGCCTTCCGAGTGGCCTTCGCTTTGGAGAACTCGGCACAACCCGCTGGGTGAGGGGCGCTCACCAAAACGGATGATTTCGCAATCAACTTCCCGAGCCAGTGCAAGTGTATCGTCCACCGACCCCGTATCGAAGAGCAGAACATCTTCTGCAACCTCCCTGCATCGAACGATCAGCGAAACAATGCGGAGTTCAATGTCTTGCCCAATCAGAACAACACGGCTCAACTGCTGACTCACATCAAACACCCTCTTGCCCGAGGCTATCAAACCTGTTCTTCCAAACACGGTCCAAAGGGGGATTCACGCATAGGTTGAATGCACCCACCCCTACCCGCGAGCATGCTCGAAGGTTGGAGGGTTGGCGTGGTCATCCCTGCCCGTAATGAAGAGCAATTCATCGCCAACGTTTTGGAAAATCTGCCCGAATGGATTGACCTGGCCGTGGTGGTGAACGACGGGTCAACCGATTTAACCGAAAAACGAGCACATGAGGCGCATGCAAAGTGTCCCGTGACGGTGCTTGTTGGAGAAGGTGAAGGCGTAGGAGCCTCCATCGACCGTGGCCATCGCCATCTGCTCCAAAACCTCCCACAACCTTTCGCAAGCGTGGTGATGGCCGGGGACGACCAGATGGATCCAGATGATTTGCCAGATGTGCTTCTGCCCGTGGTGCGGGGGGAGTGCGACCATGTCAAAGGAAACCGTGGACTGCACTCAAACGGCTATGAGGGTATGCCGAGAATTCGCCGCTGGGCCACCGCCGTCCTCAGCTGGTTCACCACGCTAGCAGCAGGTCAACCGGTTGGCGATCCCCAATGCGGCTACACGGCCACCTCGTCAACCGTGCTTGCGAGTTGGAATTGGGAACGGTCATGGAAGGGCTATGGCTATCCAAACCACTGGCTCATTCGGCTTTCGATGCTGGGCTGGAAGTGGAGGGAAGTCCCGGTCAAATCCATCTATAGGAACGAAACAAGCAATTTGAAACCACTTCGTTTTTTTTCCACGGTCGGACCAATGATGGCGTTCGAACATCATCGACGAAACATCGCATGGCTCAAGCCACCTCTTCTGCTTCCGCACACTTGGTTTGCCTTGATGGCCTACGCCATCGGGTGGTCTGCCCTCTTGCCGTTCATCAGCAACGACCTCGAAGAGGCCTTGACAGGACGAGGTGTTCCCTCATTAGCCATCACCCTCTTCTTTTGGACAATGGCGCATGTTTTTGACCGAACGGCTGCACGAGCTCGTCAGGAGTTGCGTTCCAATGCGAAGGCATGACAGAAGGAAAAAACCTCGGAAGGCCCATGTTCGCCACATCCTGGTGGCGGGGAAACCCGACGCAAAGATGCTCCTTGAAGAGATCAAGTCTTCAAAGAAGCCGTTGAAGACCTTCAAAAAACTGGCAAAAAAATATTCCAATTGTCCCTCCGGAAGCAAAGGCGGAGACCTCGGAGAATTCACGGAAGGTCAAATGGTCCAAGATTTTGAAAATGCTGTATGGCAGTCAGAACTTGAATCCGCCCCTCTGGAATACATCAAAACGCAATTTGGTTACCACGTCTTGTGGGTGCACAGCATCATACTTCCGGATTGATGGTGGGCGTACCAAGATTTGAACTTGGGTCCAAGCGTCCCAAACGCCCGAGTATAGGCCAAACTAACCCATACGCCCTTGATGTGTCGCACGCACTCTCACCTATGAACTTCACTCAAGCAGCATCCAGCACCCTCGGGCCAAGCGGAGCACCAGTCCCTCGGTTTCTGCTCGAGTCATCACCTCGTCAACACGTTGTTCAGTCCCTAGGCGTTGCAAAACGCCCATCACAGCAGTGGAGGTCAATTCACCCTCAGCATTTGCCGCCTCACGAAGGGCCTGGAAAATTGCAGTAGGCGAGGGCTCGTTTGCGGTGTTGGTTTTCTTCAAGTCCCGCTCCATGTGTTTCCGGAGTTCCTTCCGGAGGGACTCGGGAGTGTTTGCAAGAGCCACTTCCCTTTGGAGGGCGTCTGCATGCGAGACCGTCACCACAACCTCAACATCTCTAGGAAACGACATGCCGCAAAGAGGGCAGCGCCCTTTCCCTTGCCGATGACCAGAACAATATCCACAATGTGGACAGCGAATCACCATCCATGTTGTTTCAGACATGAGAACCTCAAAGAGAAAAGTCATGGTTGTTTTGCTGTTGACCGGGACGACGGGCAGGAGCTGCTGGGGCCTTGGTATCGACGCGTTTCTTCGGTTCCTCTGCGGTTCGTGTCAAGGCACCACGAACGGGTCCGGTCTTGGTTCGCCCACCGAGGGAAAGCGATTCGGGAAGAATGAGCGCCGCGACGGCAACGCCGTGGTGATCAGGGCCTGCCGTGACCTCATCCACGGCAACATCAAATTCGACGACCTCAAGATCTCTGCTGGCGAGACGGCGTTGCAGGTTTCGGCGCAACAACAACACCGTCTCCTCATAATCACGGTCGGTACTGATGGTGGCCACCACGGCGCATTCATCACCTTCGGGAGTGATGCACATCGCCCAAGCCACCCCAGCAGAAGCGGATGACCCGTTCCAGGCATAGGCAGTCGCAAGATGACATTCCACAAGGGAACCCATCGGGAGCGCCCTTGGAGGCGTCACACCGAAGCCGAGGGGGAGCATCGCCCCCTGCGCTTGAATCAGACGAACGTCCCCCAAACCGAGTTCAACAAGACCTTGGTCAAAGGCGTCTTCGGCGTTCTCTCCCCATGGGGCAACGGCCGTCATCAACCAACCTGGACACGTTGGACCTCGGGACGCTTGCATGGGGGTTCCACGGGCGCAACGGGTTCATGAACACCATGGTCGTGAGCACTTCATGGCTGGAGGCGCACGTCGATTGTTGACGGTGGCCCTCTTCCTCGGCAGTGGAATCGTTCTCATCGGAGCCTATTCGTTAAGTGAGTTCACACTTACTTTAATACTTGGGACGCTTTTTGCCACCGCTTTCGGTACGAGCCTCGTAATGAAGGCAGGTTCGCAGACAGGAAGTCATCGAGCGGCCTATCTCCACACCGATCCAACGGGAATACCAAGCGCACTCCCGGATGAGGACGAGCAATTGCCCGACCCCCTTGCGATGAATTTTGACATCCCGCTCTGATCAAAACAGGCGAACCGTCTCGAGGTTGCTGGGAGCGAAGGTCAAACAATTGTACCGTTCACGGAGCGTGAGTCCCAATTCGTTGCACTTCTGGTAGTCGCCATGGTGGCAGATGATGTTCTTGGGTGCAGGGTCGATTCGGTCGACGAAATCCAAGAGTTGCCGTCGGTCGGAATGCCCTGAAAATCCGTCAATGGTCACCATCTCGCAGCCGATTTTGACAATCTCCGTCTTTCCGTTGATGAGCATCGGAACTTCACCAAAGCCTTTCTGCAAACGGCGACCAAGGGTGCCTTCTGCCTGATAACCAACAAAGCAAAGCGAATTTCGCTCTTCATGTGCCCAGTTCTTGAAGTACTCCATCACGGGCCCACCATTCAGCATTCCTGACGTCGCCAAAACGATGCATGGTGAGCTGTCCATCACGATGCTTTCACGAAGTTCACGTCCCTTGACGGGGCGGAACCATTCGCTGGTGAACGGGTTTGCACCGTCGTCTTGAAGCAACGACTTTGCGAGGGCTTTCGTCAGGTAGTTCGGATGGGATGCGTGGATGGCGGTGGCCTCCTGAATCATGCCATCAAGCCACACTGGAACGGGTTTGACGGTCCCTGAACGGAACAATTCATCGATGGCGATCATCACTTCCTGACTTCGTCCGACGGCAAAGACCGGACAGATCATTTTTCCACCGCGCAAGAGCGTTCTGGAAACGATGTCCTGGAGTTCTTGATTGGCCTCCTGTCGGGACGGCTGATAATCACCGGATGCGCCGTAGGTGGATTCGATAACCAACGTCTCGACCCGAGGGAAACGGGTGTTGGCGGCGTCGAAAAGCCAGGATTTCTCGTATTTTTGGTCACCGCTGAACACGATGTTGTGCTTCCCGTCGGCGATGTTCAAGTGAACCGCCGATGAACCGAGGATGTGGCCGGCGTTTGAGAAGGTCAGTTTGACGTCAGGAGCGATATCGGTGGTGGAATCCCAATCCACATCAACGACGTGTTTCATGCACATGCGGATGTCTTCCATGTCGTATGGGGTGCGCTTTCCTTCGGCACCGCCGACTTTCAAGTAATCCGTCTGGAGAAGGAGCATGAGATCCCGTGTCGGGGGTGTGCAATAGACCGGCCCTCTGTAGCCGTACTTGAACAGCACCGGAAGCATACCGGCGTGGTCAAGATGCGAGTGGGTCAGGACCACGGCGTCCAACTTTTCGAGCGGCAAGGCCTCTGGGGCATTGAAAAACGGCATCGGGTCCGTGTCTGAAGCGATGTTCACGCCGACATCGATCATGATACGAGATTCGTTGGTGGTGACATAATGGCAGGCGCGCCCCACTTCCCGGTATGACCCCAATGCTGTCACTCGAGCCCAGGTCCCTCCGGGACGGGTTGGGCGGTGGATGTTCAATCCAAAGTCCTTCAAGAGCTTGCGACGCTCTTCACCGTTCGCTTGCCGGTACATTCTGATGTCGTGAACCGTCTTGGAGAACAAGGGAGGCGTGCGCTCAATTTTCACCGACCAGCCGGTTTCGTCTCGGATTCGGATGTTGTTCTCTCCACGGCGGCCCACGGCGCTTCCGGGGTTTTTGCATTGAATGGTGACCTCACGGTAGCAGGAATCAAAATACATCTCCGTGACTTCTGCGTCTTCAGGCAGAATCGCCTCGATGTGACTCCTCGCATCGTCCATGTCCATCATGGATTCGAGAGGGGTTCGCAGGACAATCTTCCGCTTGACGCGCTTGCTGATTTTCCCGATCAAGCCGTTTTGCCCGGTAAATGCACTCACCTCGCTGGTGATGATTGCAATGTTCCCCGCTTCGAGGTCAAGTTCGTATTCAATTGAGCGTGGAATGATTTTCGCAATCTCGTCTTTGAGTTCTCTGTAGGTCATTTGCATGATTTCACCTCAAGCTCCCGCAGTCGCTGGTGGGTTGTGCCGGAGCACAGTGCGGTAGAACCGCGGGAATGTTTTGCTCACTTGAGGAGTTTTGCAATCTCGTCTTGTGAGACCTGTTGGTAGCCCGAACCGGGCGTGATGACGGCGAGGTCCATGCCGTTGCCGGAGGCCGCATCACGCTGTCCTGATGCGTGGAGAGCCCGGGCTGCCAACTTTAAGGCCTCCGCTTGAGACATGTTTTCTCTAAAGCCGTCCTCAAGCACACCGTACATGTAAGGCGAGCCGGAACCCGTTGCACAATAGACATCAGGAATTGAACCGCCAGCTGAATCGATGGAATAGACGTGACCGCCATCTGCGTCGACCCCGACGATCAGCAGTTGAACCCAATGGGGCCGTCCTGAGAGAATATTTGCCGTCAGGGTTGCAGCGCCCTTTACCGTCATGGGTTGTTGTCGGCGAAGTTCAAAAAGAGCAACTTCGGCGGTCAGTGTCCTCGAGAGCGATTGAGCGTGACCGACCAAACCGGCCGTTGTAAGGGCGAGGTTATCACCGATTTTGAAGAGTTTCTGAACGCTCTTGTTGGCGATGAAATGGCCCATGGTGGCCCGGTGGTCTGCACCAACGACAACGCCGCCCTTGAAGGTGATGCCGACCGTGCTCGTTCCCGTCTTCATGACATGTTGCTGTTCTGACATGATACCCTCTCCGCCCCGACACTTCTTGAACCTTGAGGCTTTGAACACTCGGTCAAGTCGGACCGGTTCGCAATTGGACGACCGTCGGCAAATCCAACCAACTCGGAGATCCGGAGGGGGAGTGTTGAAGAAATGCACCGAGGTTGCTCCTCCATGCGACGGCGACGGCGACGGCAGATGGACGAGGCCCAATCCTCTCTGGACCGGTTCACACAAGGTGGTGAGGCCGAGCGGCCAGCACCCGCTGAACCCCATGTTCCGCCGATGCCGGACTTGGACGTTCTCGAAGCTGCGGAGGCAAAAATTGACGGAAACGCCCACGTCATCCAAAGCGAAAGGGTACCACAAGAAGACGGGCCAAGAAGTTTCCAGATGCCGAGCGAACATCGCCATCAGGTGACTCCGCTCCCATCAACTTCCGTGACCTACCACGACATGGGCGTTCTCTACCCATACGCCCCCGTACCCCTCTTCGAGGGAGAGATGGTGCTCCATAATGCAACCCTCGTTGACATCACGGGTTGTGGGGCCTTGATGGATTGGGTCGCTGAGGGCCACGGATGTGTTGTTGAGATGAAGCGGATGATGGCCCAAAAGACCGAATTCAACCTCAGTTTAAGCACCCTCACCGAGTTTATCGAAGGCGATGTCCAAGGCCAAATCATCCGAATTACGGACACACGCCTCCTCCTCCTCCCTCAAGGATGCAGAGGAATCCGAGGAACGGAGATGGAAGGGTTCGCCGTTTCCCCTGATGACCTCAAGGACGTGTACCGATGAATGAACAAAACATTGAGATTCCGTGTCCGGTTTGTTTTGAATCGGGCAAGGTCAAGATGATTTCCCATGTCGATGAAATCCCGTACTTTGGTGAGCACACGCAAGTGACGTTGCTTTGCGATTCCTGCGGGTGGCGCCAAACGGATTTTATCCCGGCTGAGGGAAAGAAGGCGGGTGCATGGTCCATGGTCATTGACTCCGAGGAAAAGCTCACTGCTCGTGTCGTTCGGTCATCATCCTGCACCGTCGTCCTGCCCGAGTTGGACCTTCAGGTCAATCCGGGCTCGAACGCAACTGGGTATGTTTCAAACATCGAGGGCGTCATGCAACGCTTTCTTGACGTTATACGGGTGATTGAACGGGATCTTGTTTTCGATTTTGACACCCTTGAAGAGGACAAAAGAACCACCGCAACCGAGCACATGGCGACGCTTCAAAACATGAAACTCGCCATTGGACAACTTGGTGAGCCAAAAGCCAACCCACTGACCATCGTCCTTCTTGACCCCCACGGCCATTCCATGATCCTGCATCCCGATGCAAGCGAAAGGGACCTCACCGATGAAGAATTGGCCACGTTGCCGATTGGTCCTGACCCAGCGGTGTTCTCTACCGATGATGTTGAGCCGTCAGCGTGAATCTTCTGCGAGGAAGGTGTCCACGAGGTGAGCGGTTTCGTCCCGCTTTTCCTGGAGTTCGCTCATCCACCGTGTGGCGGCTTCGATGCAGTGTTGTTTCATCTCACCGGCAAGCAACGCCCCTGAACGGAACGAAGCGTTGAGTTCTGCCAAGAACGCATCGTCTTCCTCGAAGAAATACATCATGTACTGGTAAGCCACGTCGACATTTGGATTTCCGCCCAGTCGCCGATGTTCTTCAACCGTGGATTGGCCACCGGAAAAAGCCCGCTTGATTTTCTTCTCAACCGTGGCCAAGTCGTCACGTAAAAACAATGTGGTTTTGGGTTGACTGCTGCTCATTTTATCGCCGGTCATGCCGACCGCAAAATGATGGTACGTCGATGAAGGTGCGAGCAAACCCATCCCGCCCAGGGAGCGTTCAAGGTGGAGCAGGGCCGTCCTGATGCCGTGGGTGTCTCGTCGTGTCGCAGATGGAACGCGAACATGACCCTGCTTTGGGCTCGACATGATATCGGAGAAACCAAGGGAGGCGACCGCTTCAACCACCTTATCAAAGACCGATGTGACCTTTTCTTGGTCGACCCTCCCGTTTGGCAGTTGGCCAAAGACGGCTGCGTTTTCATCGTGGATCGAGAGGCTGATCATAACGCCTCCCGAAGCGGATTCTTTCAGATTGAACCAATTTGTCTTTGAGGCCAAGCCCCGGGTGAGCCGAAGATGCGGGTCCTGGTCAACACCGACGGGGACGACGACCGGGCGAAGTCCACCGTACGCATCAAGTTGAGGATGTAAGATATCCCCCACCTGGACCAAAGGGGCTTGGACATGAGCGAGATTGGTCTCTCCAGTAAAACCGTAAATCGCTTCAAATTCGTTAAGGTTCGTGCGCTTTCCGAGTTGAAATCCGAGGCGTTGAACCACGGGCCGCGTGGATTGAAAGTACACGTTGGTTTTCTCGGGATCCAAACCAAGAGCAGCGTAATGAGAGAGGTATTCCTGAAGTGCAATTGAGCGCCCCTTCTCGAGTGAAACACCTCGTGTGGCTTGGCTTTCTAAATCGGCTACAGCGATGGTGACGTCGCCACCCAGCCCCTGGAACCATTTGGCTTGTTCGATCACCATGGAGTGTCCAAGGTGCATTTGACCGCTTGGCATCAATCCGGTAAGTACACCAAAGGGTTGAGCGGTTCGATGAGCTTCCAAAATCTGATCCACATCACGGTGCGCAAACACAATTCCACGACGGTGGAGTTTGGTGGCGTTCGGCATCTGAGCACCGTTGAGTGGCGTCAAACCAAATTGCGTAATGATTCGGTCGTAATCCGTCGACTGGGCGCTCCCCCAGGGGTCCATGACCAGTTCGTCCTCACCCACGGTCATGCCTCCAACACGTCTAGTCTTCCTCTTCAACATCAAGGCTTTGCTTCATCTCTTGACCGAAATGTGATTTTGGGGCCTTGGTAAAAGCGGCCATGGTTGAGAACGGTCCAAGGCCTTCCCGGCCCAAGACACCAAGCATGGCGACCACCGTCGCAAATGTGACCCCCAAAACTGCGTAAGGAATCCAAGCGTGGCCGTCCTCAACTGCTCGGGGTTGCACCAGCCAAGTAAATTTCACCTGCGTATCCTCGAGGAAACGCTTTGACCATGCAAATAAATCGGTGGTTTCATGGCCTGCAACGGTTACAGCAGAGGAAAGATTGTTGAAAAATCGGGTCTGCCCGAGAACATCGTAGCTGGCGTTCTCATCCGACAGGAGAATCTCTACAGGATGTCCATTCACAAGAGCGATGACCAACGTTCCGTCTTCTTGGACCCTCCACCCCTCCAAAAGGCGCTTTCCCCCTTCTATAGAACTCAACTCTTCGGTGCCATCGCTGACCGAAACGACCTGTGCCCCACCTGTATCGATAAGCCATGTGAGCGGCACGTTCCATGGCTGGCCATCGTTCACGCCAGAACACGCTGGAGTGATGAGCGGTTCGAACGAAAGAATCGTCCCGTTCGTCGCCGGTTGCGTTTCATGTGAAAACTCATAGCAGCGCTTTCCGGACCAGACGGACCAAGCCTCGCCCCATGTCGTCAGCCAAAGATCCGGATGCTCGTCAAGCAATGCAAGGACCTCACGGTCGTGGCGCACGGTGGCATCGTTGACGCGTCCAATCCAATACATGTTGAACAGACCGCCATCGTCAATCGCTTGTTCAACTGCAGCAAGCGATGCGAGGCCTTTTTCGAGACTCCCCCCCCGTCGTCCAAGGTTGTACCATTCCCAAAGATCTCTGGGCTCGTCCTCTGCAGAATGCCACGCAGTATCGCGAAGTCCCGTCTCATCGCCGTGAATCACGAACCCTTGGGAGGCTACTTTTTGATGGTCGGCCATGCTGAGGCCGTCTGGTGTGTAGGTGGAAAGAGGGTGAACCCCCCATAAACTCGCATTGAGGCGGTCTTCAAGATAATCTCTGCAGGCGGAGGCCACCGCACCCGGGTCGTTCTGCCACGACAACCCAGGAACGCCATAGCAACCAAATTCGTCACCGGCTTCGAGCCGGTCCTGCGCGTAGGAGGTTCGGAGCCAACCGTCTTCTTCCCATGCGGACTGGGCAAGCACCACCGGATGAAAAATGACGAGCAGAAGGGTTGAGGACAGTAAGACAACAGGGAGGGTCGATATCGCCCGGTGTCGCATGATTGACCCTCCAATCACCGCCCTTTGACGCTTGTCCTCCGCCCAAGGCAAGAACGATGGAAACGAGCTTTTGGTCTGAACCGTTTGAAAAAACATCAAAACCTCTTCACATAAGCCGGTCAGCATGGTCGAAGAAACATCCCTCGCCGCTGAATGGGAAAAACTGAGACCGCATTGGAACATCGCACCCAACGATGAACCGCTTCCTTCAACACCGGTCTACACCGGCCTTCGGATGTTCCTCTCGCCGCTTCTCAGACCGCTGTTGCGGTGGAAGATCAGAGGCGCCCACAACATTCCCCGCACCGGCGCCACCATACTTGCAGCGAACCACCTTTCGCATGTCGACCCTATCGTGGTCATTGCAGCCGCACGACGCACCACCCACTACCTCGCAAAAGACGGGCATTTTCGCAACCCGATCACACGGTTTTTGATGCGTTCAACCGGTCAAATCGAAACACAACGTGAGCAAGGGGGGAACGATGCTCTTTCGAGTGCGGCCAACATTCTCCTGGAAGGGAAAGCGCTCGGAATCTTCCCCGAGGGAACTCGTTCCAAGCGGCACGAGGCCCCTTTTCTGTTGCCGGGCAAAACGGGTGTTGCCCGCCTCGCTGCAGCCCATCCCGAAGCGGTGGTGGTCCCGATTGCCCTCGCCGGCACCCGCAACGTCATGCAACCACAACACCACAAATGGCCTCGGCTTTGGCGCAGGTTCCATGTCAACGCCGGCGTAGGCATCACGTGGTTGACGTGGTTGGGCCACGCTGATGGCGGCGGTTTGAACGCCACCGATTTGCAGACTTTGGCCGAAAAGGACACGCACGAGATCCGGGCGGAATTGGCTTCGTTGTTCCGCCTGTTTACGGACCAACTTATGGGAAGTCTCCGCTCACTTGGAGCGCCTTGAGCGCGTACGACAAGTGAAGAAGGCCTAAGTGCTTCCTTCGTTGCCCACAAACAGGTGACTGGATGGAGACCTATCTTGACCTCATGCGCCACATCTTGAAGGAAGGGGTTGTCAAAAGTGACCGGACCGGAACCGGCACCAAATCGGTGTTCGGTTACCAAATGCGTTTTGACCTTACCCAAGGCTTCCCAATGGTGACGACCAAAAAACTGCATCTACCGTCCATCGTTCACGAGTTGCTGTGGTTCCTCAAGGGCGACACCAACGTCAGATACCTCCAGGAACACGGCGTCCGTATTTGGAACGAATGGGCCGACGAGCAGGGGAATTTGGGTCCTGTCTACGGCAAGCAATGGCGGCGTTGGGAAGCCAAAGACGGGCGAGTTATCGACCAAATCCAGCAAGCCATTGAGGCCATCAAAACCAACCCCGACAGCCGCAGAATCATCGTTTCTGCCTGGAATGTTGGTGAATTGGACGAGATGGCTTTGATGCCGTGTCACGCCTTCTTTCAATTTCACGTGGCCGAGGGGAAGCTGAACTGCCAACTTTACCAGCGGAGCGCCGATGTCTTCCTCGGGGTACCGTTTAACATCGCATCCTATGCCTTGTTGACCCACATGATGGCGCAGGTTTGTGATCTTGAGGCTGGGACATTCGTTCATACGTTGGGAGATGCGCATTTGTACAACAACCATCTTGAACAAGCCGCCTTGCAAGTCACCAGAGACCCTCTTCCACTCCCCACCTTGCGGTTGAATCCAAACATACGGGACATCGATGCGTTCACCCATGAAGACATCGAGATCATTGGCTATGAGCACCACCCTCACATCAAAGCGCCCATCTCGGTTTGAGGGAATCTCATGTTGTCGATGATCTTTGCATGCGATGAAGATGGGGCCATCGGAAAAGACGGGGACCTTCCTTGGCGACAATCAAGCGACCTCCAATTCTTCAAACAAACCACACTCAACAAAACCGTCGTGATGGGTCGAAAAACCTGGCAGAGCATTGGTCGCCCCTTACCGAATCGGCGGAACATCGTGATGACGCGGGACGACGAGTTTGCAGAGACGGAGCGGATGGGCTTCGAACAGGTGCTTGAATTGGCTCAAAACGAAGAGGTGGTCATCATCGGAGGAGGTGAAATTTACGCCCTCTTTTTGGAACACACCAAAGAATTGTACCGGACGGTGGTTCACACCCGAGTAGAAGATGCTGATACCTTTGCCCCAGAGTTTGCACACCTTGGTTTCCATCTCCTCACAGAACGTTTTGTCGCCGCAGGTCCGAAAGATGACCACGCCATGACGTTTCAACATTGGATTGTCTGATCATTCGGGTCGGTATTCGGTGACGCGAACCCCTAAGCGGCCTTGGAGGGCCTCTCGTTGCATGATTCGAGCGTATTTCTTTTCAAACGCGGCCTTGAGATCGACTTCCATCGCAAGACTGTGGCCCATCAGAAGGATGAGAATGTCCGCCATTTCCTCTGCGCATTCCTCCACCGGTTTTCCTTTGGTCACCGCTGCAGCAAGTTCCCCAAGTTCCTCGACCGTTAAGGCGATTCTGTACCCCATGTCATGACCGTTTTGCCCTGCAAAGTCGTGTTTTGCATGAAAAGCGGCGACCTTTTTCATCATCAATTCCCATTCATCATGCGCCTCGTGCGCCATCCACTGCTCAACACTTCGGCCTTCCATGCACCGAATGCAACCGAGGAGCACATGAGGTTTGGCTTAGACCAACAAGCCAAGAATGCACGCCCAAACCGGTTTGAGACGCTCGTTGGCCTGAGCTGAGACCTCTTGATGATCAAGGTCTTTCCCGGCGTCACCAGGCTCTCGACCTGCTGCCCAATTCGATGAGATACAAAGCGCAGCGTAGGGAAGGCCAACTTCCTTGGCCAACTTGGCCTCACGAGGCATGGTCATCCCGACCATATCTCCACCGAGTCGCTCAATGGCATCGACTTCCGCAACGGTTTCGAATTGAGGGCCTTGGGTGAGCCAGTAGGTGTAGCGCAGACGCTCCCCCGCGTTGAAGCCTTGCGCCTCGGCGAGAATCGGTTCAATGGATGCATTCAATCCTTCATCAAACGGGAGCGTGACGGAAGTGAACCGAGCCTCTTCGTCATGAAAAGTGGTTGAGATGCCCGTGAAGTCGATGTATTGGCCTGCAAGAGCGATTTTTCCGGGAGGAAAATCCGACGCAATTGCACCTACTGAGCACACCGATACGAGGGCGTCAACGTTCGCTTCCTGCATGGCCTTGATGTTGGCACGATGGTTGATGGCGTGAGGTGGGCAACCGTGACCTTCGTTGCGGTGATGCCGTTGCAAGAAAACCAATTCGTGAGATTGACCGTTTGATTCGATCGAAAAACAACGAAGTGGAACGGGCCCGTGCGTTGTTTCAGCCGTGAGCCGGTCATCGCGAATCAACTTGAAGCCCTCGCTCAGACGGTCCTCGAGGCTCATGTCCACCAAGCCCGTCCCGCCGATGACACCGAGTCGCATGCGCAGAGATGGTGGGCACGCCCATGTCAAACCTGCGGCGGTCAACACCGCTCATCGAAGGTTGCCTTCACTCGTTCAAGCGAGCGATGAGGTCGGACTTCTTCCCGGAAACGGGCTTACCCGCTGCTTTCAGCAACTCCTTCAGTTCACCGACCGTCATGGATTCGTAGTCGGCTGCAGCTTCGGCAGATTCAACCTCAGCAGGTGCTTCAACAACCGCCTCTTCCACAGATTCCTGTTCGGCCTCAACGGTCGATTCTTGGACCGCTTCTGCTTCCTCAACCTCGGGTTCTCCAGCCTCGTCTTCGGCAGCCGCTTGTTCTGCATCTTCTTCGGCCATAGCAGCCGCAAGAGCGGCAGCTTTCTTGGCCTTGAGTTCGGCAGCCGCACGTTGTTCATCGGCATGGATGTCGTCCAACGTGGGACCGAAGGAAGCGACTGCACCTTCCTGCAAGAGTTGACTCTTTTTCACGACGACAGAACGCACGGGATAGATTGACTTGACGCCTTTCTCAATGGCTTCTTCAAGCGAGCCGTCCAAAAGTGAATTCTGCAAATCTGCATAGGTGCTCTTGGAAGCCTGCCCGATGATGATTTCTCGGGTTCGAGTGCGCATGTCTTGCTTTACCGAGGTTTGCACGCGCTGTTGCGTGATGATCAACGGTTTCATGCGAACCAAGTATCCGTCGGCGGTCACGACATCCACCACATCGTCCACTTTGCCACGATAGCGGCGAACCTGTCGTCGAATGTGGTCGTCTTGGTGGTAATGGCCGATAAAGGTCGTGAGGGCGTCTTGGCCAACGCATTCTGAAACCCTGAAACGGAGAACAACTTGCATTTTTGAGAAGTTGCCATCAAATTCTTGCTGCGTCATTTCGTAGACGCGGCCGATGATGTGGTCTTCAGACTCACCGAGGGTTTCGCCAATTCGCTTGAAATTGTGGGGGTGGCGGGGTGCACGAATGGTGAACCACCGCTTTGTCTTCCACTTGTCACGTTGTTTACGCGCTGCTGCGCGTGCCTTTGCACTTACTTTCTTCGCCATATCAGTCCCTCAGTGTGTCTTGCGGGGGCTACCCCACATGCAACTTTGCGACAGACATCCCCTATTTGAAGGAGCCTCATGCGGTCTGCGCCCTTGAGGAACGAGCATTCGGCAACCTCTTGAGGACGAGCCGTTTCAAGGTCCTCGTGGGCCTCCATCGGATGACTTGGCGGACAACATGCACCGCTTTGTGCAACATCGATACGGTCGCTGAGGCCGTTGCTTGGCTCATCGGTGATGAAGAAGCGGTCACGTTCGACCGCAGCACTTCGTACCACGGCCCAGAGATGGTGCTCCTCGAAGCGACCACCTCAAAGAAACGGCCCGCCATGGATTCGTTGGCTCGGCTGGGTGAACAGGGCCTCTCTACCCTCAGAACATCGTATCACGAACGGTACGACGATGCTCATGTGCTCCATTTCCGGTTGGAGTTGCATGCATTGCTCAACGGCGAAGTCCGAGTTGCCGACCGACCCGGAACCGGCCAGGTCAAAGGTGAGATCAAAGTTGAGGTGTATCCCGGACAATCGCCTGAAGAACAACTCCTTGCGACGATCGATGAAGCAATCGAACGAGCCAACCGGCCTGAGGTGGTGGTTAATTGAGCCAAAGTTCGAAGCGACGTTCCGCCGTTTCCATCGTGTTTATGTTTGCTTTCGCCTCCCTCTCCGCCATCGCCCAGACCGAACCACCCGTGAATCCGACCCCTCTCTGCAACGCGGAGCGAACCAATTGGACGGTTGGCCTGGTGTTCTGCGACGAGCGAGCGAGCGAAGGTTACACGCTGTTTGCACCCATACCGTCAAACACGACCTACCTCATTGACCACGAAGGTCGCCTCGTGCACACTTGGACCTCACCGGGGGGACACCGGCCAGCCCTCTCAGCGTATTTGCTTCCCGACGGTGATCTGCTGAGAACAGCCAACATAGCAGCCTCTTCCCCGGGTAATTTTTCGGGAGGGGGCACCGGTGGCAAACTCGAACGCATCTCTTGGGGCGGCGAACTTGAATGGTCATGGGAATACTCCTCAGAGACCTTCATTTCCCATCATGATATCGAACCCATGCCAAACGGAAACATCCTGATGATCGCATGGGAAGAACGGACAGAAGCCGAGGCCATCCAAGCAGGAAGGAACCCCGAAATCGCAAGCGATTCACCCGGTGGCCAGAACAACGTTTGGCCCGATCACATCATCGAGGTTGAGCCGGTGGGCAACGACAGCGCCAACATCGTGTGGAGATGGCATGCATGGGATCACCTCATCCAAGATTACGACCCCAGCAAAGACAACTACGGGGTGGTCGCTGACCATCCCGAACGCATCAACATCAATTATGCTGGAGGCACAGGAAACGCTGCTGGCCGCGCCGATTGGATGCATTGCAACGGCATCGACTACAACCCTGTGCTCGACCAAATCGCCATCTCGTGCCGAAGCATGCATGAAATTTACATCATCGACCACAGCACCACCACGGAAGAAGCGGCCGGGAGCATCGGAGGAAATTCAGGAAAAGGCGGCGACATTCTCTACCGTTGGGGCAATCCCCAAGTTTACCACCAAGGCCTGTCCTCCGACCAGCAACTCTTCGGACAACATGATGTGAATTGGATCCCAGAAGGCCATCCCCACGCAGGGTCCCTGTCCTTATTCAACAACGGAAACGACCGATACCCTTCGTATTCTTCGGTCGAAATCCTGTCACCCCCAACAGACGAATCGGGAAACTACACCATCCAAAGCAACGGAACCTACGGACCCAATGCACCCGACTGGTCCTGGAACCTCGGTGAGGTGATGTATTCAGGGTCCATTTCAGGGGTTGACATGCTGCCGAACGGAAACATGGTGGTGACGCACGGCACCAAAGGGACCTTGCTCGAAGTTGATTCAAGCGGTGAAGTTGTTTGGACCTACATCAATCCTGTCGGGCCGAACGGTCCGTACAACCAAAGCGAACCGGTTCCCCCAGGGCAACGTGCGGGCACAACAGCCAACGCCGTGTTCAAAGCACACCATATCTCGGCCACACACCCCGCTCTGCTCAACCGAACACTCACCCCTCTGGAGTATGTGGAAAACTGGCAGGACCTCTGTCCCACGGAGGTGGCTTGGGGGTGGGATCGAAACGGCGACGGTTGCGTTGACGACACCGACGCAGACGGGGTCACCGACCCCTACGACCGATGCCCAACGGGTGACGATACCGTCGATGTTGACCTGGATGATGTCCCGGATGCGTGTGACGCCTTTGTCGACAGCGATGACGACGGCGTACCAGACGAGGAAGATGCTTGCCAGGGGCACGACGACAGCGTTGATGCGGACGTTGACGGGGTTCCCGAGCCGTGCGATGATTTGGTTGACAGCGATAACGACGGCGTTGCAGACGACCTGGACCAATGCAACGGGGAAGACGACAAGGTGGATGTGGACAGCGACGGCGTCCCCGATGGATGCGATGAACGAATCGACAGCGACAACGACGGAGTTCCCGACGAAAGCGATGCATGCCCCGATGGTGACGACACCGTCGACGATGATGAGGACGGTACTCCCAACGCTTGCGACGAATCACCCCACGGGACAGATGAGACAAACCTTGGGAGCAACGACCCGTTGGATGGAAACACGAGCATCGAAAGAAACACTGTAGGCACGGGACAAGGCCTTGGTACCAGCCTTACCTTCTGGACGACCCTCGTGCTCATCGTCGGTCTTGGAGTCGCTCTAGCATCCCGTTCTCGACGAAATCTCTAACCAACTTCAAGCAGACTCAAGACGAAGCATTGACTTGACAAGAGGTTAAGTAGAGCATCCAGTGTCGTCGTCACGAGGAACCACCATGCCCCACGTTGTCACTTCTGCCTGCGTTGATCATAAGTACCAAGAATGCGTTGCTGTCTGCCCTGTGGAAGCTTTCAGGGAAGCAGAAACTTATCTCGTCATTGACCCAGATGAATGCATCGATTGTGGCGCATGTATTCCCGAGTGTCCTGTTGACGCCATTTTCGCCGACACCGATGTGCCCGATGGCGAGGAAGCCTGGATTGACCGCAACGCTGAGGAATCCGTCGGCGCTGAAATCGCCGAAGGCGACTCTCCGGTTCTTGCTTCGGATTGAAGATTGCACGTTACGGGGAAGAACCAAGCGTCTTAAGAGACGCTTGAAATTAAGGATTTGAACCAACATGAACACCGACATCTCCCAATTCCGAAAAGGCAGCGATTTGGTGAAGCGCGGCTTCGCCCGGATGCAGCAAGGAGGCGTCATTATGGACGTCGTCAACCCCGAACAAGCCGCCGTTGCTGAAGACGCCGGTGCAGTTGCCGTCATGGCCCTTGAGCGAGTCCCTGCGGACATCAGAAAGGCCGGCGGTGTTGCACGAATGAGCCACCCTGACATGATTCAGGGCATCCTCGACTGCACGTCCATCCCGGTCATGGCTAAATCTCGAATTGGGCATGACGGCGAGGCACGCATCCTTGAAGCGATGGGTGTCGACATGGTCGATGAAAGCGAAGTGCTCACACCCGCAGACCCGTTCTTCCACATCAATAAACACGATTACGCCATTCCTTTCGTGTGCGGTGCTACCGGACTTGGTGAAGCGGTTCGGCGCATTTGGGAAGGCGCCGCCATGATACGAACCAAAGGCGAAGCTGGGACGGGGAACGTCGTCGCAGCCGTCACGCATGCTCGGCTCATCGACCAAGAAATCCACCAAATCCAATCGCTTGACGACCATGGTCTCGACTTGGCGACCGAGAAGATCATGGAGCGTTACCGAGTTCTTGCCTCAACCTCCGAACTCCCCGGCACATACGACGTCACACCCTTTGGGGCCATCGATGATGACATGCACGCTGGGGTACGATCTGTTTTGGACGACGTCCACCGGTTGGGCCGACTTCCTGTCGTGACGTTTTCAGCGGGCGGTATCGCAACACCCGCCGACGCCTCCTTGATGATGCAAATGGGCATGGACGGGATCTTCGTTGGCTCCGGGATTTTCAAGTCCTCAGACCCCAAGACCATGGCGGACGCTATCGTCATGGCGACGGCTCACTATGAAGATGCGAGCAAAGTGGCTGAAGCCATGGCCATGATGCAAGGCGAACCGATGAAGGGGGATGAATTGGAAACCCTCGAAGTTCGCTTGGACCAGCGCGGCTGGTGATCAGTTCAACGGATCGCTGATGTCTTCCTCACCCAGCGTCCACTTCAGCGTCTTCACCACGCCTTCCAGCGCCTTGTGATTTCGTGCGGCTTCTTTCATACCTTCTTTATCTCCATCGTCCTTGCACGCATTGTACCATTCCTTCCACTGGTTCATCTTGACCGTGGCCTGGTTGAGCATGTCTTCAATTTCTTCCCAAGTTCGGTCATAACTACGCTTTGGCGAATCAGTCATCAAAATCAAGGTGGGGCGAACGCCCTTCCTTTATGAGCCTCACTCTTGCGACCTCATCATCTCAGCGGATTTTTGAGTCGGTAAGAATTTCACCAGCGCCAATGCTTGCACCGTCGCCAACCACGCATCGTTCAAGGCGAGCATTGGCTTGAACTTGAACACCTCGACCAAGGACCGAGTCAATAACAACGGCGCCCTCGTCAAGCACACAACCGTCCATGACCAGAGAACCTTCGAGGACCGAGGTCAAGCCGAGGGTCACGTTCTTACCGACCACCGAATCCGAAACTCGACCGGCAACTGCTGCCGTGTTGGAAACCAAACAACCGTCCCTTAGGACATAGGTTTCGGGGAGGGTGTAAGGCAATTCATGGCCGTTGGTGAGCAGGGTGGTTTGGGCCCTCAACAGTTCGGAGGGAAGGCCGACATCGAACCAAACACCATCGATGGTGCTGGCGTACATGGGCCAATCCAATTCCAACAGTTTCGGAAAAAGTTGTTTGCTAAAGTCAAATTTCTCACCCGATGGAATGTGATCAAAGACTTCGGGTTCAAGGATGTACAAACCTGCATTGATGACGTTGCTGAAGGCTTCTTCAACGGTCGGCTTTTCCTTGAACCGGCGAATGAAACCCGAGCGAAGCGAACTGTCTACCGTACCGTTGGGCGTTGAACCGAGTCCAACGATTCCAAATTCAGTAGGGTCCTCAACTTCCCACAACGCCATGGTCACCTTTGCACCGTTGTCCCGATGAGCTTGCAGCAATGCAGCGATGTCGAAGGAGGCGATTCCATCTCCGGAACCAACGATGCAGGTGTCGGTGATGTGTTTCCGCAGCAATCCCACGCTCCCAGCGGTTCCCATCGGCACCGCCTCTTGGTTGATGCGTGCTTGGATGCCGTTCGCGGGGTCGTTCCATCCGTCCACGTGTTGGCCGAGTTGTTCTCCTCGATAACCTGTGGTCACAACGATTTCGGTGATGCCTGCGGCGAGCATGGCCTCTTTGACAAAATCAATCACCGGCCTCCCAAGGACCTCAACCATGGGTTTGGGGCGGGTATCGGTGAGGGGTTGAAGGCGTGTTCCTTGGCCACCGGCCATGATGATGCCCAACATTGGACTTCCTCATTTGCGGCGAATCGGTCCCATCCGGCGCATGTTCTTCTTTTTGGAAGAACCAGCCTGTCGGGCCGTCGGGTTGTTTGACGCATCATCGCGACCAACACCACCGAACACAAGTTCACCGTTGTTCAGAAGGGTATTCACCAGCATATCGGCGACTTCATCGGATTCCGCACCGGATTTCATTTGAGCTTTAACGGCCTTGTTGTGATCGGTCAGCCAGGATTTTCGCTCCTCTATGGCCATGTTCAATTGCTCTCGAACTTTGTTGACATCGACCATCAACTGGTCAATTTTATCGTGGATCGCGTTGGCTTTCTCGTGGAACTCAACGGATTCGGAATGATGCCGGTCGCCTTCTGCCTTAAGGAAATCACGATGGTTGAGGAGCTCCTTGAACTCGTTCCACTTTTCATCGGCACGCTTGAGAGCGTCAACGAAATTGTTGTGGGCATCGTCCGATTCAGCCTTGAGGGTGTTGATGGCCTCGTCGATGTTGGAGAGGTCAACGGCAACCATCTCGAATTTCTCAACTTCAGGCTCCAATTCCCGAACACGGTTCTTCATCCGCTTGATTCGCTCCATGGTTTCCTTTTCCTTCTTCGTGCTTGAGGAGGTGGTCTCAAATTGCTCCTCGAGGTTGTTGATTTGGCTCATGAGCTGGGAGTATTCTGCCGTCGCAGATTTCCGCTCGCCGTGCTCACCTCTTCGGCCTTTTGCTTGCGAAAATAAATCTTTGAGTTGAGCGTTGATGGCGTCACGCTTCGCCCGAAACATGTTGCGTTCAGCTTGGATCGCTTCAAGTTCAGCTTTCATCTCCTGAATTTTTTCCCGATGTTCTCGGTATTGTTCTTGAACAGCATCGCGTTTCTTTGCGAGCGCCTTTCCTTGTTCTCGGAGCGAATTGCGATTATCGCGCATTTTTCGAACCCTTGCTTCCATGGACCGGAGTTCTTCGAGTTGGTCCGCGTCGGGGTTCTTCTCACCGTCGTTGGGGAATCCGCGCATGTCCTTGTCCACCACCTACACCATTTCAAGTCTATGGCTCAGAGGTGAAGCGGACATCAGGCGGCTATGCCGCCAAAGACCTCGACAAGAAGGAATGTAAAAGCGAGGAAGACCCCGAATCCACCAAAGAGATAAGCGACGTATGAACCGGTCGTGCGAAGCCACTGTCGGAATTCAGACCGAACGCGAACGTTGATTTGACGACCGAGCAGGAGTTCACCGTTCGTCTCCTCGAGGCGGACGGAAACGGTTGCATCCCCGTTGGTGGTGGGGATCAACGTCTGCCACGACACCGTGCTGTCCTTGAGCAAACCTGACATTTTCCCCAACACGTCTTCGTCGCCTTTCGCAGCTAACGGAAGTGCTTCGCTCGACCACCAGTGCTTTTCACCCGGTTCCAGTCGATACGTCAAAGCCAAATCCTTCGGTTCGAAATTGGGAGTTTGAACTCGGAAAACCACGGTTTTGGTCTCGTTTGAAAGGTTGTGGAACAACGTGAAAAGGTTCGCTTTCTCCGTTACGACGTTTTCCATGTCAACTTCAAAAATCAGGTCTTTCATTGCTGGACTTCTCCCGCTTTCCATGTCTTGCTTGAGGCGGTCAACCATTCGGAAAAACGCTGGGCAACGCTGACTGATAGTTCCAATCAACACCAACCATGCCTCGAGCGTGAAGACTTCGTGGGTGAAGACGAAATCCATACCCTCTTTTTTCAAGATTTCACTCAACTCGGACTCGAGGGTTTTGCGGTCCAACCCTGTCGCATGCCGGTAGAGGGTCATCAGGAATTTTTCATGGGCGAAATGCCGGTTCACGGTGCGTTTGAAACCGACTTCAAGATGCTTGACGTAATCGTCATATTCCGCCCGAAGCAGGGGGTCCATGTGTGTCTTGATGAGGTCGTTGAACACCATGTTGAGGGTTGAAGGGTGCACAGGTGGATTGTAGGCGGAGAGAAGTCCGGTTTGTTCAACCATGTTGAACGGGGTGGAACGCGTTGGCAGATGCTGGCCGACTGAGAGAATAAGGAACGATACGGAAGCTAAGAGGAACAACGCACCATAATCCGAACTCGTCCCGTACCATAGGACTGCGACCAACATCAACGCAGCGAGAAGGGCGAAAATCAGCGATTTGGTGTGATGAGCCATGGACGTCTGCAGTTGATACAACAAACCGTCGTAGCCCTGAAGGGATTGGACCGAACGGTGTTCATCGTTTGATTGTTCGACCCTCCGATGGAAGGTGCCGAGGGATATGCCAACCCGATAACGGTGAAATCCAACGGCGAGGATGTAACCGAGGACCACCACGAACGTCAGGCTCGCATTGAACGTCGAGAAGGTCATGCCGAGGTTTGGTTCAATGTTGTCAAGCCAAAACGATGGTGAGGTTGCTGAAAACGCCCAACTTGAGAAATACGTCAGCGTGGCAAACGCTGGCAGAAACATGATCAGCCGCAAGCCTGAACTGACAATTTGTCGGTCGATAGCGTGAACGATGGATTCCGAAAGACGGAAACCAAATCCAGAGGCTTGTTCGGCAGGTGTGGGTTCTTCCACCCCAGGTTCATCCTCAGCCATGATACCGGGATGATTTCCTCACACCTAAAGGGTTCACGTTGTATTTTCTTCCACGCTGATAAAAACGGCCCGAAGCCAATCGTCCGATATGGACAAGACATCACCGGCGGATGTCAAAAGGTGCTCACCGCTCTTGGAAAGGTGCGACCCGAGCGTGCATCCTGCAGCATCCAACCCTTCCTTCGCATCAACTGGCAGGAGCATGCCAACCAGATGACCCGATTCACCGTCTTGCATTTCCAGAAGCGAAACCGTTCGACCGCTTCCCTTGAGTCTTGTTTCGATGTCTTCTGTGGGTGGCGGAATTGGACGGCCGCTGGGGTCAAGGGCATCCGCACCGACCAGCCTAGAGAGGGCCACCTCCATGTCGTCGTCGATCGCATGTTCAAGTCGGCACGCGGTCTCGTGAGCGTTGCCTTCGTAGGGAAGATGTTCAAGAAGCACTTCTGCTAAGCGATGGCGGCGCTTCATTTTCTGTCCGTGAACCAGACCTTCGTCGGTCAGCCGTGCACCTTTGTAGGGAATGTATTCCAAGAGCCCTCTCGTGGCAAGACGCTGGACCATTTCAGTCGCTGAAGCAGGGCTGACACGAAGTCGGGCAGCAAGGTCACCCGTCCGCACAATTCCCAACGGTTCGACTTCGTGAAATTCGTACATCGTCTCAAGGTATTCATCTTCAAACTCTTGAAAATGACCGACCATGGCGCCACCTACTCAATCAAAGTGAAACCCTCACCTGCTTTGAAGATTTTTGTGCAGGCTGGACAACGCACCGAACCGCGATACGACGCCGGTATGCGAAGGGTTTGGTCGCAATCCGGACAACTGAGTTCGACTTTCCCGTCGTTTTTCTCCTTCTTCGTCGCGGGTACCTCCTCTTCATTCACCTCATCGGAGGTCGACTCAAAGGTGGTGTTTTGAGCCGGCTCAGGGGGCGTTGGTTCGGCGGAAACAGGGAACTTCGTTGAACAATCTGGACAACCCACTGAACCGCTGTAAGCGACAGGAACGCGGAGCCTCCGATCACAAGAAGGGCAGGAGATTTCCCGTTTCTCGTCCTTCGTCGCTGGCGTGGGAGGTACCCGAGAAGAGGCAGAGGGTGATTTTTGGGGTTTCGTGGATGGCTCAGACCTGAAGCGAAGACGGGCGCCCAAAACCAAAGCCGCACCCAATGCGATGCCCAAAGCCATGGCTCCAATCGGCCATTGAACCTCGGATTCAACGACAGGTTGACCCGAAATGTAGCTCACCTCCTCAGTCACGCTTTCTCCATCGATGCTCCAAACAGCGCGAAGAGCAACGGTTGAGCCTTTTGGCCAGGTCACATCCAGCGTCATGGAAGTTTCAGAACCCCCTCCCCAAACCGGCGAAGTTGTTCTCGACAGCAGCGAACCGTAGGCGTCCACCAGCCAAAGTTCACCTCGTTCTTCGCTCTGTGGTCCGGATTGAGAGAACGTCACCTTGACGGAGACAAGATCGCCCACCAAGGGTCGCAACGGATCGGTAACGGGGTCGAACGTCATCCAAAATTCCGTCATTTCCGAAGGCACCGTTGAGGTGACCGACAACCGGCCCGGGCCGATGCTCCAGTCAACTGCCGTCACAGAAGCGATGAGTTGTTCGCCGTTTATTTCACCAAACGACAGGGATTGATTCAAAATTCCCGGCTCCAACATCACGACTTGTTCGCGCAGGAAAACCGTGGCATCCCCGGTTTCGTAGCCCGTACGAAGCAACACTTCACGAGCCCGGCCTTCATCGAGCTCAACGGTGAGGAATGCTTCGACACTTCCATCGTTGCTTCGTTTGACGTCGGTGATGGTGAGTGTCACGGATTGCTTGGGAGCAATGGAGAAACTTGCGTCACCGGATGAGATTCCTTCAATGAGACCATCATCACTTTCCAACCACCAAAGAACTTCTGTCTCGCCGACATCAAGAAACGGTGCAATCGCACTGACTTCTCCGGCAGCGCCTTCAGCAAGGTTGACCCACTCGCCGGAATAAGCAATGCCATCGATGGTAAAACCAAGACGAACCTTGCCGTCAAGAGCGCCCGTGTTTCGGAGCAACATGTTTCCGTGCAAATTGTCACCGTTATGCCACGGGCCTCCAGAAAATGAAGGTGAAGGAGACCCTGCTGCCTCAAAGATCGCTGAGGGAAGGTCGATGATGAGTGAGGAAGGCAACATGGAGAGTTCGCTGACCCGTTGACCTTCGGTGTCACACTGCAAAACCATGGGCTTGGCCGTGAGGAGCAGACTCGAGGTCCGGTTTTCTCCGACCAACACTTCCATTGACGCGTTCAGTCGTTGGTTGCCGTCTTCAAAACAAACGATGCGCCCGTTAAAATCGTCCGTACCGTTGTTCCAAACCGTGAGAACGACGGTTAACTCATCACCGGATGCAACGTCATCAACGTTGGAGGCGAAAGCAATTGAGAGCACCGGGAGCGGGGGTGGACCGACCGGAAATGAACCGGAGAGAGCATGAACCCCTCCTGCCGAGCTGAGATTTCCGGAGAGGCTGAGTTCCCACGAGAGAGTTCCCTCAACCAGCGTGATGTTCGGATAGAACACCATCTGAACGGAATCGCTTGCAGCCACCGAGACATCAAAATTCGTGAGGTTTGCTTCAAATCCCCCGTTGACAAGATGAAGGGAAACTTGGCCGCTCCAATTCACATCGCCTTGGTTGATGAGAGGGGATTCAAACCGAACGAAGTCGCCGTCTGAAAGCGTGGTGTTCCCCACCAAGGTTCCGTTTTCATAAACTGCATCGGCGAAAACGCTGGAACTGCCTCCAAACGAGACGTTCAGCGGACGCAAGCGTTGAATGACCCGTGTGAAGGAGGTTACATGGGACGATGTGTTTTCGCCAACATCCCCCGTGAGCGTCACCGTGATGTGGCTAAAACCAAAGGGCAAACCGTTGATGCTGGCGGTCAAGTTTGCCTGCTCAAAGCCGCTCAAAGTTGGAACGTTCATCGTAGAGTTGGAAAGGACAACACCTTCAGGCGATTGAAGCAGAACCTCGGCCGAGACATTGCTGCTTTGTCCGCTCAACTCGTGGACTTCAAAAGTAAAATTGAGGCTGCTGTTGAGGTGGGTAGAATAGTTCTCCAAACCAACAGACGCATCCTGAATCAGGACGTTCCCCCCCTGTGCATGCGCAGTGGGAAGCGGGGTCAGCAAAAGCACGAGCACGAGCAAGGAAATTACCGATTTCCGACGCTTTCCGTCCCGCATGCCACTGCGTGTGTCCCGTGGTTCTTCACCTTCTCGTTACCAGCCCTGGCGAGGGTTTGGTTCTTTTACGTTGAAGAACACCGCGGAGACGATGCAAACCGAGGACCTCTTGAACGTCACCCCGGAAGCCTTGGTCAAGGCGATTGTCCGGCGACGTCAAACGCTCGCATCTTCCCTTCCAAAAGAGCTCGAACGTCGCTCAGAAGAAAACGACCGAGCCTATTCACTTGCAAAAGCCGTGAATGAAAAGAGCGAAGCGGATGAAGACCTCTCCGATCAACTCGATGAAAACGAGACCTTTCGCCGAAGAACCGTATCCCGCTTATGGTCGGTTCGACATGCCGTGGAGGATACCGAAGAAGCCCTCGCATTTTGGAAAGAAATGGAAGCAGGTGGGTGGGGCCACCTCCTTGAGGACGCTCAACGTGTCGAACAAGGAGGAGCATCCAGTTATGCACTCCGGAAGAAGACTGAGGTGGACGACGTATGACAAACCGGTTCCACCAAGACCTCGCAGGCCAACCACGTGAAACGGTTGAGGCGACCTATGCATCCACCATTGCAGAAGTCAACCGACTTGACGCAGAACGACAACAAATGTACATCGACAAAAAACTCCGCTCAGAGGTCATCAAATTCGCAGTGAACAAAATCCAGCAGCCTCCGGTCATTGAGCAGCCAGAAGTGTACGCCAATTTAATTCAGGCAATTGCAGAAAAAAACGAATTTGATCGCCTGCTCTTGTTGCGTGACGAACTTGCTTCAAGACTCGCCGTCCCTCGTCACCGCTTGGTGCAAGCCATGCAATCTTTTCACCAACGACTCACTGCACCTGCACAAGCCTCCGAATCCCCCCACCTCGCAGCGGAGATCGAAATGTTTTCGAGATTTTTTGAAATGCAAGCCATGATCAAGGCATACGACGAACACCGAGGCCTTCACCGCGAATTGGATGAAGCTCGCAAATCCCTTTTGGAAACCGTGAAAGCCATCAATCGAGAGGACCGGAAATTCAGTCAGCGACTCACAAAAAACAGCGAACAAAGTCGTCCTTTGCGTCGGGAAGCAGGCCGTTTGCGGGCGTTTCTGAAAGGGATTCCGGGGGCCAATCCACAGCCCGTCCCCGAACAGGTGGAGGAATTCACGCTTCGGTTGGCGGCAGGAAATTCCCTTTCTATAGAAGAGTTTGCTGCAATGCTAGAGCACGGCGGACTTACCAATTTCGAGGACACAAAATCGCCGACACCCGCCCGAAAAAAGCGCCGAACTTCCTCCATGCGCAGAGCCGAGCCGATGCGTGGTAGGCGGCGACAGAACAACGTCGACTAACCGGAGAGGTCAACGTGTTGCAATGGGAGAAAGGGACAACCCCTCTTGACCTGAGCCCCACGGCCGTTGAGCGCGTCTTGGCGCTGTTTCTCAACGAAACCGGAGAGCGGTACAGTGAGGCCTCGGTTCGCCACCTCCCCATCCCAGCGTGGGGAGGAAACTTGGTCCTGGTGGACCCTGCATCCTTTCATCCGAACCGAATTCAGGGACTGCTTTGGGCGACCCCCTTCAAAGATGACATCGTTCGCGTAGCCGCGTTCGCCATTGACAAAGCCGTTCAAGGACAAGGTTGGGGGGGGGGAGCCTGGGAATTGTTTACACGCGCCGCTTGGGAAAACGGCTACCGAAGGGTCCAACTGGAAGTCAAAGCCGAAAACGTTGGAGCCCAACGCTTCTACAAAGCGAGAGGGTTGACCATCCAGACCGCCCTTGAGGGGTACTATCAATCGGGTTTGGGTTACATGATGCAAGGCCCGCTTCCTCCACCGGCAGAGCCCAAGCCTTATGCACCCCAACGGGCGAGTTTTCTTCATGATTGAGCGTTTGCTTGCAGGGGTGGTCTCGCAGCGCGGGATCACGGACGCGTGGTTGGTCGAAAAGGACGGTTTTGTCCTCTACAGCAAGCAATCGGCCAACTCACAACCGGCAAGCCATGCCGTCCAAGATTGGCTCGCCCTCGCCCGAAACGCCAGCGAAGTACAAACCGTAACGCTCGTTCAGGAACAGGGATTCGTTCTCCTCCATACGCTCCAGATTGGGGTTTTGATCCTCAAAGCCCACCGAGAGACCAATCTAGGATCCCTGCGCATAGCCCTGAACAAATTAAGCGCCGATGAGGCAAATATGGATGCTTGAAGCACGCAATGACGCCCATGAAGGATTAAATGGGGGAGGTTGGTCGGTTGCATGCGGGTGGATGGGAATCCTCCCCAGACCAGGTGAGATGAAGAATGGCAGAACTCAAAGATCTTCTCGAAGAACGGCGCAAGATGGTTGACAAAAAGGCAACGCAGCATCGTGAACAGCGGGACGATTGGAACGAGAAAACCAAAGAATTCACCACCACTCGAAACGAACTCAACAACGAAGTTCGCGAACTCATCGTCCAGGTTCGTGAGCAACGCGATCTCCGTGACCAAATGAACGAAATGGTGCGGGAGGCGAAGAAGCAACGAGACGAGGCGAATCAAGAGGTGAAGGAGGCCAAGGAGGCCATCCGCTCAACCCTTCCCGAAAAGACGCCCGAACTCGACAAACGAGGCCGCCCCATCCGACCAAAGACCGTTCAATCGGTCACCCGAACCATGGAACGCATGGAGCGAGAATTCAACGAAGGCAAGCACTCCGGTAAGAAGGCTGAACCTGCCTATTTCAAGAAAATGAAGGAACTCAGTGCAGACCTCAAGCGATTGAAGGCTGAAGAAAAAAACGTCGAAGCCGCTGAGGGAAGCACGGAACTGCGAACCGCTGTCGCTGCTCAAGAAGCGGCCCACAACGCAGTGAAGGAAGCCGCTGAAGCGGCACAGAGTGCTCACGACTTGATGATCGAGTGGAATGCGGAGGTCGACAAGCAACGAGAGAAGGCCGAGGCTGCTCATCGCCGCTTGCGAACCTCGAAGAAGGAAGCGGACAAGGAGCACAGCATGTACATCGTTTCGCTCCGTTGCCTTCACTCGATTCAGGATATTCTTCGCGCCATGCGCAGTGCAAGTGCCGGTGACGGTCAGCGACCAGCTGCAAGCGACGAAACGCAGGACTTGATGGCGAAATTATTGGCCGGAGAGACGCTTTCTACCGAAGAAGTCATGCAACTTCAGCGGTTTGATTGATTCGCACCGTGCGAACACATCAAAGACCCTCATGACGGAGCGAAGACTGGAAGTGAACCCATGATTGGAAAAGCGGACATCGCTGCCATCGTTGAAAACTACGACCGACTCAAGCTCCGCATCGGCATGACGGCGTCGCATTCAGCGCTCGATATTTGTGACGGCGCCATCGAAGAAGGCTTTCCAACGGTGGCCTACTGCAAAGAAGGACGGCACAAAACATATGCGAATTACTTCAAAACCCACCGAAGTTCCTCAGGCCGTGTACGCCGAGGCATGGTCGACAAGGCCATCGTGTTGAACTCCTTCAACGACGTGCTCTCGGAGGACATGCAACACGAAATGCGAAAGCGAAACGTCATTTACATCCCAAACCGTTCGTTCACCTCGTACTCGAGCATTGACGACATTGAAACCAAATTCAAGGTGCCCATGTTCGGTTCACGAAGCATGCTGCGAATGGAAGAGCGAACCGAAGACCAAGATTACTATTGGATTCTTGAGAAAGCGGGCTTGCCGTATCCCGAGAAAATTGACCGACCCGAAGACATTGACTGCCTGGTCATCGTCAAATTGCATCATGCGCAAAAGAAACTCGAACGGGGCTTCTTCACCTGCGCCTCGTTCAACGAATACAAAGAAAAATCCGAAGCCTTGTTGAAAGAGGGTGTCATCGACCAGTCTTCGCTAGACGGCGCCCGGATTGAGCGCTACGTCATCGGTCCCGTGTTCAACTTGAACTTCTTTTACAGCCCACTTGCCGAGGAAGGCGAACGGTTGGAACTGCTTGGCGTTGACTGGCGCTTCGAATCCTCCCTCGACGGGCATGTCCGCCTGCCGGCCCCCCAGCAGATGACGATGCCGCTTCACCAACAAATACCCGAGATGACCGTGGTCGGCCACAACACTGCGACCATTCGCGAATCGCTGCTGGAGAAGGCGTTTGAACTCGGAGAGAAATTCATCAAAGCGAGCAAGGAGCATTACGACCCGGGAATCATCGGACCGTTTTGCCTGCAGACGTGCATCGACAAGGACATGAATTACTACATCTACGACGTCGCTCCTCGTCTGGGTGGTGGCACGAACGTGCACGTGAGCGTCGGCCATCCGTACGGAAACGCACTGTGGCGAAAGCCGATGTCAAGCGGCCGCAGGATCGCCATGGAACTCCGAATGGCTGCCGAGCAAGACCGCTTGTTGGAAGTCCTCACTTGAGGCAATCCATTCACACTGAACCATCGGCTCGATTGAGCACCCATTCAAACATGGATTCGAGGCTGGGTTGAAACGTGTGCTCAATGGACCCCTTGCAGCCGTAGACGTGTTCAACCTTAGACGATTACCTCATCGCATCGGCTGTCTGATTCGATCAAACCGAATCGGTGGTGCTCAACCCTGACTCATTCGGATTTTCGAACGTTCACTGCGTTGGGACCTTTCGGCCCTTCACCGATCTCAAACTGAACTGTATCTCCGTCTCGAATTTCTCCAGTCACCTGGGACTTGTGGACAAAGAGGTCATCTCCATCTTCTTGTTCGATGAAGCCGAAGCCCTTTACTTGATTAAACCACTTTACTTTGCCAGTTGACATAAACGGTGCCGAAATTTCATTGTAATTAGAGTCATGCATCGTAAAGTGGGTTAAAGGGGCCGCTCTTGTATGAATTCCAAAAGGCCAGAGGTCAATTCAAGTCCGCTTCGTGGGCATCCAAAAGAGCCCAACGGAGACCGGTGGGTGACCCACATCCAAACTCAAGGCGCGACGATTTCACCGAAGACGGCAACTCATGCCTGATACGCCAACCATGCACCGGTTTCAGCGTCGTAGTACGAGAGGTTTCCTTCTGCGTCACGTGACCAGTGAACACCGTTCTCTTCCCACTGTACAGGTTGACCCGCTTCGAGGGCAGGGAGTTCTTTGGCACCTGCTGCACCAGCCATGTATTCCTCGGTGGCGGCGTCCATGGAACCTGAGGCCTGCGCAAACGGACTGTTGGAGGTCACGGGTTTCCGTGTGAAGACGTAGCCACCACCACCCAGCAACGCCAGGAGCAGCACGGCGATGATGAGGTAAAGCATCCCGTTGCCGGAGCTTTCGGCCTCAGCTTGTGAACGGGAAGCATCCTCTGGGAACTCATCCCATCGGTCGGCCACACCGTCACCGTCGGTGTCGGTGGTTTCGTTGGCGTCGAACTTGAAGTCATCCTCAGCGTCGTTCACGCCATCACCGTCTGAATCCAATTGGGTCAATGCGCAACCAACCGGGTCGATGAGTTCGTTCGTTGGTGTGTACGGGCAATCGTCGAGGTGGTTGAAAACACCGTCCTTGTCATCGTCCTTTTGCTGTTCTGCACAGCCATCAATGTCCACTGAAAGGGTGATGGGGGTGTCCGGGCACAGATCGAGGTTGTTGTTGATGTCATCTCCATCGTTGTCTTTCTGAGACTCCGCACATCCCTGGGCATCCACCTGCTGACCAGCGGGCGTGGCGTTGCAAACATCATCGGCATCAGAGATCATGTCGTTATCGGTGTCTCGTTGATTGGTGGCGCAACCAAGCATGTCAACGGCGAGGCCGTTTTCGGTTCCGGGGCAGTTGTCAATGTCATCGGTGATGTCATCACCGTCGCTGTCTTTTTGCGAGGGTGAGCAGCCTGCGGCATCGGCCTCTTCGTTCATCGGCGTTGCATCGCAAACATCGGTTGAATCCACGACGCCATCCTCGTCCGTATCGCGTTCCGAGGCAGCGCAACCCACCCCGTTAACTGGCAAGCCTGCAGTCGTGGTTGGGCATTGGTCTCGGTCGTCGGTGATGCTGTCCCCGTCGGTATCAAGTTGACTTGGTGCACATCCCGCTGCATCAACTTGGGCACCGAGCGGGGTGTTGGCGCACATGTCAAAGGCGTCCATGACGCCGTCCATATCGGTGTCTTCTTGACTGCCAGAACAACCAACGTTGTCCACCGGTTCACCAGCAGGCGTATCCGGGCAGGCATCAAAGGCATCACTGACGCCGTCCATGTCTGCATCGAGTTGGGACGCCGAACACCCGTTGGCGTCCACGGCTTCCCCCGAGGGCGTGTTCAAACAAAGGTCGGGGTTGTTCCCGTTGGCGTTGTCCCCATAGCCATCGCCATCGGCGTCGCGCCATTGGGTTGGGTCGTTGGGGAAGGCATCGGCGTTGAGGCCGGCGGCGTTATCGCCATACCCATCGCCGTCGGTATCCGACCACTGTGTGGAGTCGGTGGGAAAGGCATCCGGGTCGGTGCCGGCTTGGTTGTCCCCGTAGCCGTCGCCGTCAGCATCGGACCATTGGGTTGCGTCGTCGGGGAAAGCATCACCGTTGTTGCCGTTTGGATTGTCGCCGTAACCGTCCCCATCATCGTCCGTCCATTGGGTTCCGTCGTTGGGGAAATGATCGGGCGTGGTTCCGTTGGGATTGTCGCCGAATCCGTCCCCGTCGGTGTCCGCCCATTGCGATGCATCGTTGGGGAAGGCGTCGCCGTTGGTTCCGCTCGGGTTGTCACCAAATCCATCCCCGTCGCTGTCAGCCCACTGACTACTGTCCGAAGGCCACGCATCGGGATTGTTTCCGCTGGCGTTGTCCCCGTAGCCGTCACCGTCTGCGTCAGACCATTGAGTGGAATCCATTGGGAAGGCATCGGCCATGTTCCCGCTGGCGTTGTCACCGTAGCCATCACCGTCGGCATCCGACCACTGTGTACCGTCGCTTGGGAAGGCATCCGGGTTGTTCCCGCTGGCGTTGTCACCGTAGCCATCACCGTCCATATCGGACCACTGGGTCCTGTCGGCAGGGAAATCATCCACGGCGTCGTTGTAACCGTCACCGTCGGTGTCCTTCTGCGCAAGAGCGCATCCGTATTGGTCCACAACGGCTCCCGTGGCCGTGTTGGGGCAGAGGTCGGCTTCGTTCGCAACGCCGTCGTTGTCGTCGTCAAACGTCAGTTGGAAGCAAGCGTCGTCCCCAATCAATTGCACGGATGTGTTCGAGTAGAGGTCGATGTTGACGCAATACGTGCCCGATGCCGTTGGCGTCGTGTAGGTCCACCTCCAGATACTCATGTTTTGTGCCGATGCAGAGAAACTTGTCATCTGCGAAGTTGCGAGGTTTGCTCCAGAAGCATCGGTCAAACGGTATTGGTACTGGTAGCTGTCGCCGACCACCAAATCGGCGCCCTTGGCCTGCACGTTGTTCGTGCTTGCGGTGGAACTTGTCGAATAGCCGTCGATCACCAAGGCGGGCAACTGCGGCACGAATTCGTCGAAATGAAGTCCCGTGAGGTTCTCGTTCGTGTCCAAACTCGGCACCGTCCCGGGTGCGTAGATGTAGGCGAGGAAGAGATGGTCATTCATGGTGGTCGGGCCGGTCCAGTTGACCTGATAGGAGGCTTGGACGGTGTTCGTCACGTTCCACATGTCTTCATCGATCATGGATGCGTTGATTGCAGCCTGGACGTCTTGTGAAATCGTGAAATTTGTCAACCATTCATCGTAATCCAACGTGATCCAATGAAGGATGTACGTGCTGGATGCGGAAAGGTTGGTCAATTCAATTTCTCCAGAAGTTGATGAGGTGACCGTGGCCTCAACGGCTTCCAAGTAAAGGGAATCCATGTCCGTGTGAAGATGGGTACCACCTGCTGAACGTAGGGTGGAGGTCGCCATCAAGACGGTTTCACCGACGTTCGGTGTCATGTTGAAAGCGATTGAATGGCTAGGGGAGGAAGCGGTGAAGGTTCCCGTGACCGAGGAGGTCCACGTTTGGTTCCCTGCAAGGTTTTCCTGCCCGTAGGAGTGGTTGTATTGGTAGGACGTCCCGTTGGTCAGTCCACTAAACGAGAGCGTTGCGTGGGTTGAGTTCACGATGTTCACGTTCACGAGTTCGAATGTTTGCCCACCCCCGGGGTTGTCTGTGGTGATCTCGATGTCGTAGGTATTCGCAAACGTGGTTTGGCCGAATGACGTAAATCCGTATACTTCGAGGTAGGTGGTTTGGTTGGTCGATGCCGTCACTTGCAGACTCTCGACGTTGCTAACGCTGGTACCGCTGTCGAGGAAACCACCGGAGGCATCGTCCCATCCAACATCGATGTCCCCGTTCGTATGGGTGAAGGAGATGTTGGCGTAATAGGTCACACCGGCGACCATGACGATTTCAAAAAAGTCAGCGTCGTTGACCGAATCGATGGAAAGGCCGGTACACGACAGCGGCAGTAGCGATGCTGGTGAGGCCGTTGAGGTAGCGTCGTTCGGCTCGAGAATGTCGGGGTTGACGGTGTTGTTTCCGGTGCAGTTGGTGATGACACCGTTGCCTCCGCCGCCACCGGTTCCGTTTCCACCGGTTCCGTTTCCACCGGTGCCCGAACCCGTGTTGAATTTGTAGAGGGTGAGGGACCAGGTACCCGAACCCGTGACACGCTCGATGTCGATGTAGACCATGCCGTCATGGGGAACGGAAATGGAGCCGTTGGTGGTCAAGGAAACGGGGTTTGTTGAGCCGGCGATCCCCATGAAGTTGAGGGAGCTGTTTGAAAACTCAATTTGGAATTGATTGGTCACGGTCGTGCCGTTGCCAAACGTCGTGGTTGACGGGAAGGATAACGTGGCTGCAAGGCCTTGGTTTTGGTTCAACGCAACCCGGATGAAATCGTGGTCGTCCCCCCAATCAAGTTCACCGTTCCCAGAATAGGTTGAGGAGAAAATGTAGTTCGTGATGTTCACGGAGGTGTTGTCTGGAAGGTCCGTTCCGGAGTTGAGGTCGTTTTGGTTTGGACCGACCGCTTGGACACCCGGCGTAAAACCTGTAAGCAGCGATGCGAAGAGAAGCATGGCCGTGAAGGAGAAAGCACGGGCTTGTTTTGCGTGGGATGGGCGCATGGCCAAACCACACCGAGTTGGTATTTCATACCTCCCACGACTCAAATGGCCGTTGGGGCGACGTGACCGTCGCTTTTGTCATCGGGCTGGCGCACACGAGACCAGACACCCCCCATGAGCTCGTCATGATGGGTTTGGCAGTAGTGAAAACGGCGGTAAGCCTCTCGAAAGGAGTAGGCCTTTTTTCCGGTGGCGACCAAGTACCCTTCGGGGGAAAGACGGGAAACAATCGTTCCTTCTTCACCGCATCCGGGAAGGTCGCACACTGGAGTGTCGCTCATACCTTGAGCAAGCCCGCAACGCTACATTAACTCTTGCCCGGGAGAATGAAACTTAGTCTTCGTCCTCGGTTGGATCCGGCTCGATAACAACAAGAGGCACGTTGGCTTCAATGGCTTCTCCCTCGCTGCAATGAACGGTGACCACCGTCCCGGTAACCGGTGCTTGGATTTCGTTCTGCATCTTCATGGCCTCGAGGATCAAAATGACATGCCCTTCCTGCACGTGCTGCCCCTCCGTGACCTCAACGGTCACGACCTTGCCGGGAATGTTGGCCGACACCGTACCGGATTTCGTTTTCTTTCGACCCCCGGATCGACGGGGTTTTGCAGTCGCTTCAACATCCGGAACTTCGATTTCAAACGTTTGACCGTTCACCGTCGCTTTCCATACGGCCCCGTCCGCCTCAAGTTCGACATCGTATTCCGTTCCGTTGACCTTGACCTTTTGTGTAT
>Ga0181596_10000448_pt1 | contig 42422 bp, 37 predicted proteins | sample 041ome_6_FD_148655 | JGI IMG/M metagenome (GOLD analysis project Ga0181596, IMG submission 148655) | Coastal salt marsh microbial communities from the Groves Creek Marsh, Skidaway Island, Georgia - 041402US metaG (spades assembly) | ecosystem: Environmental > Aquatic > Marine > Intertidal zone... | reverse complement strand
CCTCTACATTCTGGTGACTGCAAAAATACATCGCTCGATGAATCATGGATTTGGGAAGTGATCGACAAATACGAACCGCTCCCCGATCAGCAAACTTCGAGTTACCTGCCCATCATGCGCGCCTCGAACGAAATGTTCGAACAGCGACTTGAAGAGCTGTTGCCCGCGGTTCGCAGCGGAAAAGATCAGTCGCCTCAAACTCCCATCGCGTTTACCGAAGAAGTTGCATACGACTGGCTCGCCAAAGGCGGGAAACGATTCCGACCATTTATTACATTAGCCGCATACGATGCACTCACCGGAGCCACAGCCGCCAATCATGCTCGTGATGAATCCGGTGATCGGACCAAAGCGTATCAGTTTGATCGAGACATCTGCCGAATTGCAATGGCCATTGAAGCCTTCCACAAAGCCTCTCTGGTTCATGATGACATTCAAGACAGCGACATGTATCGCTACGGTCGCGAGACATTGCACCGTAAGCACGGCACGGGCCAAGCGATTAACATCGGCGATTATTTGATCGGCATCGGCTACAAACTGATTGCTTCTGCTGTCGAAGGATTAGGGGCAGAAGTCACTGCCGATGTCTTGCAGCAAATGTCGGCCGCTCATATCAAATTGTGCGAAGGACAGGGAGCAGAAATGTCGTGGAGCGAATCCCGCGACTGGACTCTCAAACCGATCGATGCGTTGCAAATTTACGCTCTCAAGACATCTCCTGCCTTTGAAGCGGCACTCTACTCCGGTATTCGTATGGCGGGTGACGTGAAACCTTACGAAGAGATGATCTCCGCGTTCTGTCGTCATATCGGAGTCGGATTCCAGATTCTCAATGACCTGAAAGACTGGCAGGGAGACAGCAACAACAAACTGGTCGCTGGCCAGGATGCACTCTCTTTCCGTCCCACTGTTTTGTTGGCGATTGCTATGCAGGAAGCAAATGAGTCGCAAAAAGAACAACTGAAAGAGCTCTTTGAATCGGATCGACCGACCGCTGAGCGACTGAAAGAACTCAAGAAACTGTATTCCGAACTGGGTGCCTTCGAGACTGCCGAAGCACTCGTTGATAAATCACAAGCGCGTGCAGAATCTCTGGCCGATGGAGTCGAAAACGAAGATTTGCGACAATTGCTCTACTTCCTGGTCGACTCCGTATTGGCTCACGAAGAACAGACACCCGCCGATCCTCCCACGGTCGAACTGCAATTGACGACACCACTTCGTCCGTAACTCAAAGTGAGAGGCCGTGAGTCAAACTGAGAAAATTTCGTGGAGTGACTTTGAAAAAATTGAGCTGCGCGTCGGCACTATCATTGCCGTCGATGAATTTCCCGAAGCTCGCAAACCGGCTTGGAAACTGGCCATCGACTTCGGTGCAGAAATCGGCGAGCGAAAATCATCCGCTCAAATTACCGATCACTACGATAAAGACTCTCTTCTGGGGCGACAAATCATCGCCGTCATCAACTTTCCTCCCAAGCAGATCGGTCCGATGCGTTCGGAATGTTTGGTGACCGGATTCTGTCAAGACGATGGAACCGTGATTCTCGCCGTTCCGGATCAAGAAGTTCCGAATGGATCCAAACTTGGCTGATGTCATCAATTGACTGGCTGTTGATTCTCATCTCCTTTACGATAGAGACAAGTCGTCACCAGAGAATTTACCAAACAGGAAGGATCGCCTGAGATCGCTCGGGCAGCTTCAACACCATGGATATTCCCAACGGTCTCAAAGACACACTCGAAAACCACAATCAAACCCATCTGCTCAACTGGTGGGAAGAACTCAACGAGCCGCAACAGATTTCGTTTCTTGATCAATTGAATTCCATTGATTGGGACGAAATAAAAAGCCTGCTCGAGAAAGTCGATCTCGACAACACCGAAGACCAAACCGCACGAGCGAAAAAAGCTGTCCCTCCGGAAACACTTGTTGGTCTCGATGATCCAATCTGGTCTGATCAAAACAAGGCCGATCTTTACGACCGCGGAGAGACGCTGCTCAATAACGGTAAAGTTGGCGCGATTGTTGTCGCGGGAGGGCAAGGAAGCCGACTCGGTTTTGAACACGCCAAAGGTTTGTATCCCATCGGACCGATCTCGAAGGCCACTTTGTTTGATTTCTTGTGTGGACAAGTCGCTGCACTCACGAAGCGTTATCAGGTCGATATCCCGTATTACATCATGACCAGCGATGCGACTCATGAAGAAGTGACGCAGGCATTTCAAGAACACGATTGGTTTGGTTTAAGCCCGAATCAGGTGATGTTCTTCAAGCAGGGACACATGCCGGCAGTTGATGCCGAGAGTGGAAAGCTGTTGTTGGCCGACAAAGATTCATTGGCATTAAGCCCTGATGGACACGGCGGCATGGTGTCAGCATTAGACAAGCAAGGCGTCCTTCGCGATATGGAAGCTCGCGGTCTGGAAGTCATTTATTATCATCAGGTCGATAATCCGTGTGTGAAAATCTGTGATCCAGAATTTCTCGGGTTGCATCGTCAGATGGAATCAGAGATGTCGACAAAGGTGGTCCGCAAAGTGGCTCCCGAAGAAAAAATGGGACTGCTGGTTGATATCGACAGCAAAACACAAATCATCGAGTACTCTGACTTCCCGGAAGATTTGGCCGCTGAAACCTCGGCGGATGGCAAATTAAAATTCTGGGCCGGCAACACTGCCTGCCATGCGTTTTCGTTCCAATTTCTGAAAGCGTTAGCGTCATCATCCTCTGCGTTACCCTTCCACAAAGCGTACAAGAAAGTTCCTCACATTGACGAAACTGGAGTGTCGCATTCTCCTGAGTCTCCGAACGCTTACAAGTTTGAGAAGTTTATTTTTGATGCATCGCCCGAGGCGAAAGTTGCGTTGGTTGTGGAGACGTCACGTGAACGAGAATTCAATCCGGTGAAAAATGCAGAGGGGAGTGACTCACCGGAAACGTGTCAGGCAGCCCTGCAAAAAATCTGGCGATCTTGGCTCTCGGCCGCCAATGTCGAAATTGATGCAGGTGTGACGGTCGAAATTCAACCCAGCTTTGCCTTGGATGAGTGCAACGTGATCGCTCGTCGCGAAGAAATTGGCTCTCCTGAAAATGGAAAGCTGCTGCTGAAATAGCGATGCGGGGCGATGCTGAAGGCTGATCTGGAAGAAACGAGACGGCTTCAGCCTTGGCAAACGCCGCGCATCCTCTCCATCTCCCAGAGGGCTACGCGAGGGCACAAAGCCGTCTCGGTGCAATTTGTACATGATGAGGATGACAACTATGTGTCATACCTACGGGGATTAAACTCAAAATAGTGCAAAGAATATGAGGTCAACACCCGCAGTCTCATCAGTGACAATTTATGCGAAAAGCCTCAGCGTGATTCCCGCGACCAAAGTCGCCAACAGACAAAGTCTCCAGGAGATCCGTTTTGAGTATGAGCGATGGCCGGTGTTTGGGTCGCAGAATGCTTGCAATGTTAATACTGCAAGAAAAAACAACACGATTTGACTGCTAGCGATGATCACGCCGAATAGCGAATATCCGGCTGCAGATTCCACTCCCGAGCCGGCAATCTCAAATGCCCCCGCGATAATTCCGACGCGCGATTCAAATCCAATCAAACCGGGCAATCCAATCCAACTAAATAGAGTCACTAAAATCGCCAAGGCAGGAAGTGGGTTTGTCCACAGGAACCCGGAAAGATCTTCTCGTCGCAATCTTGATTTGCCCAAGCGACTTAATTCGTGAATGACTCCGACCAGCACAATGAATGAGAAGAGACTGCTGACAAACTCAATCTGGAACAATTCCAGTCCCGAGGGAAGCCAGATTCCCAGCGTCGCCGAATGTGATATCAGGAACAGTTCCTGTCCGACGGAGAGCCACATGAGTGCTGCCGAAGCGAGCAACCATGCTTGCAACTGTAAGCGAAGGTCGCTCATCCAACCGGATTTCAAAACCTCGCGAATCAAAGTGGGAATCGCAAAGGTGGCAATCAACATTTGTCCGAGTGATTCTCCGCCGGGAATTTTGGGCAGTACGATGGCTAACAATAAAACGCTGGAGGCAACGCGACCAGTCAAGCGTTGTATTCCTTCGAGAAACTGTTCATCAGAGAGTTTCAGTTGAAACGGAAAGAAGCCAACTCGCCAGGCGATCCCAAAAACGAAACACAGTATCCCTACATTGAGGAGTAGATCAGATTCAGTCTCTCCTTCGGCGTATAACGCGGCTTCACTTTGATCGATGACTGAGTCTGCCAGCGGTCTCCATGCAGCCATCAGGCCGGTTTTCAGATCCGCAGCGATCAATAATGTTCCGGCTCCAATGATCGCAAATGTCACGAGGGTTCTTAAAATTGCTGACCGACGTTGTTCTTGAGAGAGTGTCAACCAGGCTGTGACCGAAACGGCTTCCGCAAACAGAAAAAGAAATCCCAGTTCTGTCGAGTAGCACATCCCGCACAGAAATGTCGCAGTCAGCAACAACGCACTAGGATGAAGACTCAGCGTTAGATCGTCTCGTGTGTCGATGAATAGTGTCATCAGTAAATGAAACACCAGCAACCAGGGGACGAACGGGAGTGCAGATAACTCAGTTGATTCTGTTGCCAGACGATCGGAATAGAGCCACCATGTTCCCAGTGAAAATGCCAAAGCCGCCTGAGACAAAGGACGGGCGATGACAGCTAGACGCGGTTTTTTGACCAGTCCCAGGCAGGCAATTCCGGCAATGAAAGGAACCAGTAAGATCAATAAGACAGGAAGAGAAAGGATCATTTCGGATTCTCTCCCAAGGCAAATCCCCCCGAAGAGTCCGGGAATTGAATCTTTTGCAGATCCCAGCGAACGTGAGTCCAGATCAACTGAGGGATCAGCAAGAAGACAACTGCCGCGAAGAGAATCAATGCGGTCTGTATTCCAGATCGACGAGGTGATGATGGTGGATTCTCGACAAATTCCCAAACAGGGATTTCACCACGGACAACCGGAGCCTGGCGGGAAAATCGATCCAGCACTCGGTCAGGGGTTGAAGTTGTTTCACCGCTCGAACTGGAATTCTTCACATTCCTCCTCAGCAGGATGATTGAGAGTCCCACCAGCAGCACAGCACCCAGTTCACGAGATCCCGGCCCGGTCGATTGCCATGTCCCCACGACTGCCAGGATCATCCCCGAGGCGAGCATCACGTGAAAGGCCCAGTGACACAGCCAGGCCGCAGAAAAGCGATCTATTCTCAATTGCTGTGGAATCGACGACTTCAATCCGATGGCCAAAAGTAAGAGCATCGCACCGGCGATGGAAGTCGTATTCGGACCGCCAAGTGCCAGAATCAGCATGGTCGAAATAAACAGGAAACTTTGAGTGTCATTGTTGTAGTTTCTTCGAGATCGGGAAGAGAAGGCCAGCCACAAGAGACCCGCAATCCAGACGTAAGAAAGGATGGGGAACATCCGATAGCAGACGATGGGAAACAGTTGACATTCTCTCAACAGAACTGCGGTGCCGAGAATGGGGCCATAAAACCAAAAAATAAGCCGTATTGCCGGAGCGGTTCCGTTCCACATTTCGCGACCGTCTCTGGTAAACGGAAAAGTTCCAAAGCGAAGCACGCAGCCGACGATCATCACACTCAATGCCGGTGAGACCGAACGCATCAGGCGATCATATCCCGTCAAATCTTCATCACCCGCAAGCTCGATGGCATCGAGGATTCGGGCGATGTCAAACAATTCCGCAGACGCACTCCCCAAAGCCGTGTAGCGCATCAATGGAGTCAATGTGCTGAGTATGCCGGCCACAATCAAAAAATCGCTCATTATCAGTTGTCTCATACGCCGATTGAGAGAACGACGTTTTTCGGCAGACAGAAAAGTCGCCAACAAGTAGTGAACTGACAGCGTGATGAACGGCAGGATCACAATTTGAACGCGACGATCAATGGTGAGCAAGAACGAGAGCATCAGAAACTGGAAGACCAACAATCCTACCGCCCGACAGAGTGAGAAGTCGGGTGTCATTGGTCGAGTGGAGAGTTTCTGCTGATCAGACAAGAGAAATTTTTCTAATCCCATTAACAAAGGAATTGCCGACGTGCAAAGGATCAACAGCAACGAACAACCATCAACTCCAAATCGATATCCGGGCAGTTCGCTCTGCTGAAGTACGAGGAGATTGATCGATTGAAAACTTTCCGAAGCGCTATATCGCGTTCGTTGAGACCCATGCGAAAAATTGGCAATCAACAGAAATGCACAACAGACCGACAACACACCATTCAGCAGCAATGTGCGGCGAATGTAATGCCCTCCTCCCCACCATCGAGACATCCCCAGACTGAACAGTCCGCAGAGGGGAACGCCGATTAATAACATTGGCATCTGATTCAAAAATGCAGTCAGTCCGTTCATCTCGAGATTAGCCTTTCATCCAGAGGAACAGACCGGCAAGAAGTAAGAAGCTGATTCCACCCAACACAAGCTCCCAGACAAAGCTCGGCGAAGATTCTACCGACTTTGGTTCGTGAATCCTTCGTCGTTGTAAGCGACTTTTCGAGAGTTCTGTCAGGCTGTCGAACAGCGTGACCAGTCCCGTCGGGATACACGCAATGACTCTCCAAATCGTCAGCACATGGAAATGCGATTCGATGAGCCGTTGGAAACTCCCCGTTCGAGGGATGACTCCATTCGAAGAGACCCGGCGCCGCATGAGGATATAGACAGTCCCCACTAATAATCCGACACTTGCTTGCCAATGGGGTACAACAAGCCAACCGACACCTTGTGTTACGAGCAAAATTCGAGTTGTCGCAATCACAACTACGACCGAGACGAACAACAATCCCGAAGTACGCCCGCGTCCTGTCGCATTATTTTCTTGATGCCGTGTTCCCCAATCGAGAATGATTTCGCGACTGAGTGAAATCGAAATCCCGACAGCAATGAGACCAACGACCAGTCCCACAAGATTTTGGTTCTCGCCGAGAATTCCTGAAGACCGAATGGCCCAAGTCCAACCGGACAAACCGACAATCATCCAAAATCCTATTGCGGTCATGATCCAGCAATGAAAGAGAGAGCCGACTTCTTCACTTTCCCACAATTTCCAGAGAATGGTCGTCAGCAGAAACTGCTCCAAGCCAAGAAGATTCAGTCGCTGGTCACCGGGCACGAACATTCCGAACAGTCCCAGCATCAGGAACGCCATCAATGTCGCCCGCCGAGATTGTTTTCGTTGTGGAAGACTCCAGCTACAAATTGTCGAGACAACAATGGTCAATAATAAGAGTGTCAGATAGTTCGAGGTGACGTCCATGACGGCAAGCATTGGGATCAATTTCATGAACACAGCGGCAGCGAACATCAAGCTCACCAGTTCGAGATCACTCTCAGGCTCACATTGAATTCGTAACACCGAAAAAGGATACGCAGTCGACAACAATATCAGTGACAAAGTCCCAAGAGTGGCTGCGAGCATCAGGTCGGCCTGTTGTATGTCCGAAAAGCTGTCCCAACTCAAAAGTGCCTCGGGAAGCTCGGAGAAAGTCGAGATACCAAAATCGAAGGAGAGAATTCCTGCAACCACAATCAGCAGCAGAATTGCCATCCAATGACAGCCACGCAAAATCGTAAATTCTCCCGAGCTTCCATGCTTCGAACGGAGTATCGTTTGTTGAAGGGAGGAACAACCGACTAAAGTGACCGTCCACAACCAAACATCATCACAGATCAGGAAGACCATCACGAGAGCCAGGAGCCAGCTTCTCTCCAACGGACGTTGCGGATTTTGGGAGCGGTCCGACATCCACCACCACACCATCCACAACAGCGGCAATTGGATGAGTGAAACACTGAAATGGCATCCCACCTGATGAAAGGAATCGAGAGTGAATAGTGTGGGTCCTTGCCAGATCACGGGTTCTCTGAAAACGACGAGAGACAGAACGGTCAGGATTGCTGAAGTGAGCAGAAAACCGACTCGATGAAGATCCTCACGACCACACAGACTCGCAACCGGTTGCGCAAGGCAACTCAGCAGTAATAATACGAGTAGCCAGCCGGTAATTGCATCCATGAACGTCGGGCCGTGCTGCGGGAGAGTTCCGATCCAGTCGAGAGCCTACCGAGATTACGACAACCACACCTCTCAAGCAAGACTCTCCTCTTGTCTTTGGACTGGCGGTCCGGCAGACTCATACAAAGAGTCACTTCCTCAAGTTCTTCCAATCTGAGAAAATGTTTTATGCTGACTGATCCCGTTGAGCTGTTAAAAGCGTTAATTGCTCTCCCTTCCGTCAATCCGATGGGCGGTGAAGCCGATCCCGAGATTAGTTTCGAGGGTCGCGTGACGGAGTATTTGATCGGTTGGAGTCGGGAACTCGGCATTGAGCCAATCGTTCATGAAGTGGAAGAGGGCCGCTCGAATGTGATTCTGTTGTGGGAAAACCCTCACCAAAGCGAGTCCGTCGTCATTCTGCTGGATGCTCATCAAGACACCGTCCCCGTAACGGGAATGACCATCGAACCTTTTCTTCCGGTGATCAAAGATGGAAAGATGTTCGGCAGAGGATCCTGTGATGTGAAAGGTGGACTCGCCGCGATGCTGTCTGGTTTTGCACGCATCGTTCATGACGCCCCCCCTGAGGCTCCTTCTGTCATGTTGTCCTGCACGGTGGACGAAGAATCAACCACCACCGGGATTAACGCGCTCACAACTTGGTTGAGCGATGGGGAGCTTCCCTGTGCAAAGCCAGTCGTGGCGGTGATCGCTGAACCCACTGAGCTAGACATCATAGTCACCCATCGCGGTGTTGTTCGCTGGAAAATCGAGACGACCGGCACGGCGTGTCATTCATCGACTCCCGAGTTGGGAGAAAACGCGATTTACCGAATGGGGCAGGTGTTGAGTCGTTTAGAAAAATATGCGGCATCATTACCGGCAGTCAAACCGGCTCATCCCAAATGCGGACCTTCCACACTCAGTGTCGGGCGAATTGGTGGAGGAGCCAGTGTCAACATTGTTCCCGATGAGTGTTGGATTGAAGTTGACCGACGTTTGATTCCGGGTGAAACCGCCGAGGAGGCTCAGCAATCTGTCATCGATGAACTCGATTCTCTACCTTTCCACGTAATTCATCATCAACCCTGGCTGACCAGCGCGCCTCTTCCCGATGACGAGAATGAATCTCTGGCTAATACATTGATGATCTCTATTGAGAAAGTCGCCGGTCCGCATGAGATGATTGGAGTTGCATTCGGAACACACGCCTCTCGGACGGCAAGAGCCGGTATTCCGTCCGTTGTGTTTGGTCCGGGAAACATTGCCCAAGCTCACACCAAAGACGAGTGGATTGAGATTCAACAACTCCAACAAGCCGCCGATGTTTATTATCAGTTTTGTAAATCATTCAAAAGTCTGTGAGTTTCCGTCTGATTTCAGCATCCAGATCATGTCATGATTTCCAGCAATTCAAACTGTATTTCAATCACGTAACTCTCTCGAAATAGATATCTTACGTCGTCCGTTCAGATGAAATTCGGTACTGTCACTTCGTGATCAACTCACACCACCTTGCAGAGAACAAGGCAAATGACTATCACACCTCACCAACAGCCCATGCCGCGAGATTCCTCGCAGTATGGGACACCAATCAGCATTCGAATTCGAGTCGTATTGGTGTTGTTGGCAGTGTTGGTGATGGCAGGATTTGGCTTGGCGTCTTCTCTGACTCCTTCCAAAAATGGCCGTGGAACACACCAGCAACTGGGATTACCTCCTTGTTCCATCCTTTCGTTAACAAATACCCCCTGTCCCACTTGTGGGATGACAACCAGTTTTTCGCATTTCGTGCGAGGAGAATGGGACGACGCAGCCCGAGCAAACACCTCTGGTTTTTTGCTCGCCTGTTGTTGCCTGTTGTATCTTCCCTGGAGTGTGGCCTCCGCCGTAAGTGGTCATTTTTGGCTGATTCGACGGATGGATCTGGTGATTGCCGGTCTCCTACCAGGCTGGTTAATCGTTGTCTTCCTCGAATGGGGCTGGCGATACTACTTTCCACTCTGAGACGTCCTGTCTCAAAATTATCGTTCCACATCATTCAACAATCCAACCAGTTCAATATGTCGGAGCGAGACCGGACTATGCCCGTGTATCACAAACATCTCACACAAATCGCCTGTTGGCTTTCCGTCTGCCTGATGCTGACGACTGCGGGAGGTTGTTCGCTTTTTGTCATGGCTGGTAAGTCTATTCTGGGTGATCCGGTGATTACGTCGCCATTCTCCAGGGCGTCCAATGTCGATTTGCGAACCGGTGAGCATCGGGTCGTGATCGTCGCATCGACTCCCGAAACCATCAAAGCCGAGTTTCCTGCGGCAACCGTCGATCTCATCGAAAAGGTCTCCCGCAAACTGAAATCTGAAGGCGTGAACGTCATCAATTACAATCAGGTGGCGACATGGCTGGATGACAATGGTGGATACTGGGACGAAGTGGAGGAATTGGCCAATGCATTCGATACCGAGTATATTATTCATCTCGAAATCGACAGCATGCGACTCAAGCAACCCGGCAGCCCGGACATGTTTGAGGGTCGAGTTTCGGGAACTGTTTATGGCTACGAAGTTCGTCAGTCAGGAAACAGCAAGGTGGCACATCGAATTTTCAATCACTCCTTCGAACGAAAATACCCGGACGGTTATCCCCAATTGGCAGATCGCATGTCGCGTGATGAGTTCCATCGCGACCTGATGGAACATGTGTCACTCGCTTTGGCTCACAAGCTTTACGATCACCATTCCAGCGAAGAAATTTATTAATCGAGCATCTCGATCACATTCAATCACTCCCATATTTTCGACACGACATCGAGCAAGGATGCTGACATGTCCCGTAAACATCAGATCGCTCAACTTTTTTGTAAGTTGTTTCTGGTTCTCATGCCTTGCCTCATGTTGACGGGATGCCAGTACGGCATCTTCCTGGGATATCTCATTGGTGGCCCTCCCAGTATCGAGCCCGACTTTGCCGCACAAACCGGCAAAGACATGAAAGACTTTGGGGTCACGGTTGCCGTCGTCTGTGATGCTCCTAAAAATCTGAAATGGAGTTACGACGAGATCGACACATTGGTTGCGGAAGCCGTCACGCTGCAGTTGGGACAAAAGAAAATTAACGTAATTTATCCCGATCAAGTTCGAGCCTGGCTCGATAAGAATCCAGATTGGGAGACTCCTGCCGAAATTGGAGAATTCTTTGAGGTCACCTATGTGATTCACATTGATATTCTCGACTACTCTCTCTACGAGAAAAACTCGCACACGCTCTATCGTGGAAACACGCAATGCGAAATCAATGTGTGGGAAATGGCCGATAGTGGAGAGGGAGAAAAAATTTACTCCAAAGAACACACCACCACATTTCCTTTACGGATTCCTCGCTCATCGCAGGACACTTCGCTGGAACAGTTCAAGAAGGAATACCTGTACCGTTTGAGCTACGAGATCGGTCGGCATTTCTTTGAATACTATGTCTCCGACGACATTGGCGACGCGGCTTAGGTTGTTCCACATGTCATCTTGAAGCGAGTTTGTGGTTCCGAGACGCTCACTTACTTCACCGGATTGCCGAAAGCGTCCACTTCTCGTTTTGCGGCTGCCGAAAGTGGCGGTTGCATCATCTGATCAATGACCGCTTGTAACTTTTGGCGAGCAGCTTTGGTTTCGGGAGTGGCATCTGCGGCGGTGATCAATTTCTCTCGAAAGCCGGTCCCACGGATATTGAACAGTCGCCCGTCTGAAAACAGTTTGAATTCTTTGTCGAGCGTAAAGATGTCTCGCGAGAACTGATCTTTATCCCAACCGGGCCGGGGATCATACCAGAAGAAAGCCGAGTTGCGGGGCGTCCCTTTTTTTCCAACAAGCTGTGGTGCAAAACTGACGCCATCAGTGAACCAGTCCTCGGGGAGTGGCTCTCCCGAAAGATCGGCCAGCGTGGGAAGAAAGTCCGAAGCATCGATTAAGTCTCGACAAATTCCGGGTTTGATTTGGCCGGGCCAATTGGCAATTAACGGAACTCGTATCCCGGCTTGAATCGGTTCTCCTTTGCCACCCTTGATGGAACGTTTTTTGAATTGGGACGTGATTCGCTTGTCGGTCCCGTTGTCTGAATAGAATATGACCAAAGTCTTCTCGCGGAGTTCCAAATCGTTAATTCCGTTGATAATACGACCAACTAATTGATCCATATACTCGACCATATCAGGAAAATACTCGGTACTTTCTTCAAGCCTTCGTGACGGGTCAGACCAAACTTCCGAAATAGGAGTTGGCACCATTGGCCAGTGAGGTAACGCCATCGGATAGTAGATGAACATCGGCTCGTTCTGATTTCGATTCATGAAGTCGAGGATGTAATCGACGGTCAAATCTTCACCGTACTTGCCCGTCAATTCTTTGTGGAGAGTGCCATTCCTCAGAAAGGTGGGGTTAGCGTAGCGCGAACCTTTGTCTTCCGTCTCTTCGGAATGATACAGCATATACTCATCGAACCCTGCATCTTTCGGATGTGTTCCCGTCCCGCGACGAGTTTCGGAACCGGGGAAATCAGGTGGGTCGTACGATGTGAGTTGCCACTTGCCGGCAATCAATGTTTTGTAACCGCGAGCACTCATGAGATGCCCGAATGTCTTTTCACTTTTTGGCAGGATGCCAAACGCTTGCCAGTTTCGTTGGTTGTATTTGCCCGTCATCATTTGCACTCGTGTGGGAGTGCAAAGTGGTTGTGAGTAGGCATGAGTGAATCGCAAGCCTTGTTCGGCCAACCGGTCGAGATGAGGTGTTTGGTAAGAAGTCCCGCCGTAACAACCGAGCCCTTCCATCCCCAAGTCATCGGCCATGATCAGAATGATATTCGGCTTCTCACTCGCAGAGAGCGAATGAAATAATCCGATGAATGACAACACTACAAACAGCATCACACGAATGATCATGGGGGCTCGACTTCCATCAAGAATGCATCAAAGAATCTATCGTTTAGAGTTCATACTATTTCAGTGCGTCAACGGCGGCCTGTTGAAAATCTCTGCGGAGCTCAGAACCGTCACTATTGCCGAAATTTGATCGTTGAATCATCAAGACAAAAATCATTTGTCGTTCGGGATCAACCCAACCTTGTGTGCCGAACAAACCACCGTGACCGTAAGTTCCCGGAGAGACCGCGGCGGTAATCCCCTGCGGTTCACGGACAACACACCAACCAAGTCCCCAACCATTGCCAGGCGTGAAACCCGTGACGAGATCTCCGGTTTGAATGGTCGTCATTTCGCGAACTGTTTTTTCAGAGAGATACCGGATGTTACCAATGGTGGCTCCATTCAGAATGAACTGGTAAAACTTGGCCATATCTTCCGCCGACGAGACCAGTCCGCCGGAAGGGTTAGCGACACGTTTCTCTGAAAAGTCAGAGAGCCAGTGATCGGCTACCATCAACGAGCCTTCTTCCATACCGGGTTGATAGATTCTGGCAAGTCGTTGCTGTTGAGCTATGGTTGGAAAGAAGGTGGTGTTGGCCATCTTGAGAGGCCGAAAGAGTCGTTCTTTGAGGAACTCCGCATACGATTTTCCCGAGACCACTTCGATAATACGGCCACACACATTCAATCCGGGGCTGTATTGCCATTTTGTTCCGGGAGGAAAGGCAAGACCTCGCTCGACGAGTACGTCCATATGTTCTTCGAGAGAGCCTTCTACTTTCTGATCGCCGTGCAATCCGGCTGTGTGCGTCAGGCAGTGCCGAATGGTGACTGGCTCAGTTGCCTCTCCCGACTTGAGTTTGATTTGTGCGAACTGGGGAATGTATTGGGAGACACGATCATCAATCGAGACTTTTCCTTCTTCGACTAACAACATCAACGCGGTTGCGGTGATCGGTTTTGTCATCGAGGCAATACAAAATAACGAATCATCCTGCATCTTGCGGTCGGCTTCGAGATCCGCCATCCCAATGCTTGTGATGTCTAATACTTTTCCATCTTTTGCGACCAAAGTGACGGCTCCGCTAATCCGTCCGACAGAGCGTTCCTGTTCCAGCACTTCTGTGATTTTAACGAACTTGACCGTTTCCAAACTCACCTGTTGGGAGTCACACACCTTGCTTTGTGCGAATGAAACATCACACGCGAAGAGTGTGACCAATGAAGCAAACAGCAAGCAGGATTTTTGACGGAGCATAGGAGCGACTTCCTGAAGGTGGGTGTTTCGAAGGACTGAACTCTATCTTCACTCAGATTTATCTCTGAGGTCAAGAATGAATGATCTTATCCGCAAAAAAAGCCTTATCAGTCTTCTTTTGATTTTCCTTCCTGATAATGCTGTTCCATCTCAACTAGCGACACGTCGGTCATTTGTTTTCCTTCTTCACGCACGCGCTCTTCGATGTAACGAAATCGACGTTCAAACTTTTCATTGCTGCGGCGGAGCGCTTCTTCTGGATTGATTCCCCAACGCCGGGCGACATTGGCCAACACAAACAAGACATCACCCAACTCGCTTTCGATCCGTGACTTCAACGCGGCATTCTCAATTGGCTCATCGGGAATGACATCTGCATTAACTTCAGCGGGTACTTCGGGAATTTCACCGTTGGGAAACAATTCCTCGGCCAATTCAGCGAGCTCTTCCTGCAGCTTGTCGAACAACATTTCTCGTTGCGGAAAATCATATCCGACACGTGCGGCTTTTGAAGTGATTCTTGCCGCTCGCGCGAGTTGGGGCAGAGCGACCGGTAAACCATCAAGCAACGACTGGCGGTCCTGTTTTTCCACCTCGGCATTTTTAGCCGCGTCCCAGTTTCTTCGTACATCATCGGTGGTCTCAGCGCGAGCATCTCCAAAGACATGCGGATGTCGACGGATCATTTTGTCGGTGATCCCTTCGATCACTTCAACGATTTCAAAACGTCCCTCGTCGGCACCAATTTGTGCATCGAGAACAACCTGTAATAGCACGTCCCCCAACTCCTCCACGATATGCGCATCGTTCCCGGAGTCGATCGCTTCCAATAACTCGTAAGTCTCTTCGAGTGTGTGTGGCTTGATGGTTTCCAATGTCTGCTTGCGATCCCACGGACACCCTTCGGGAGAACGGAGTTTGGCAACAACTTCGCAGAACTTCTGGAAAGCGGCCTGATTGATTTCAGCATTGGGTGGTGTGCCGGGAGAGGGCGCAGAGTCTGTCATGACGACTACCGAACTGAAAGGACGAGATCAAAGTGAGCATCTATCCTAACGGCTGATCAAGAAACGAGGGAGCCATCCAGACTGTAGAAGTGCATCAATCAAGCTTTTTCAGGGGGACAGGTGTGGAGTCGGTTTTTGGAGGTTGGATTAAAGTCGGTCCCTTCGGCCGGCGCACTCGAAACTTCTCTCCCTGGAGTTCTTCAAATTTTGTTTGCTGTTCCTCGGTCAGTACATTCAGCATGTCGTCTTCAGCCTTTGAGCGTAAGTTCTTCATGCTTTGGATAAAGCCTTTACGCCCTTTCTGTCGATCCTCGAACTCTTGGCTCATCATTTTCTGACGCTCCGCAGCGAGAGTCAGATCGAGTTCCTCGGCAATCTTCAGAATCTCTTCGCGCTGTTCTTTTGTCAGTTCCAACAGATCGGCAATTTGGTCGTCCAGAAGAGCTTCGACACCTCGATATTGCATTGAGATTCCCGTTAACCGACTTCTCTGAGCCGGTGTGAGAACATCCAGAATTTTTGCCTGTCGTTCATTCACCATGGGGGCTGTTTGCATTTTGAGTTCCCGAATTTTTGCTGGTTGTTCCGAGCGGGGCAATTTGCGCACCTCCACAAACTGTTGTCGCAGATAAATCTGCATCGACCTCACTTCATCGGCAATCTGTTTCCGTTGAGCATCAGAGAGATCAAGCTCTTTCTGAATTTGCGGAATCCCGATCAGGTTGGTCACCGATCCCATGCTGTTTTGCGCACGTTCACGAATTCGTTCCCGTCGTTCTGCAGGAGACTCTTCGCTCTCTTTAGACTTCTTCTTAACCTGATCGTCCGGTTTTTGATCGGCGTTTTTCTCTTCCTCTTTGATCTGTGGGGATTCGGAGGTCGCGGGTTGTGCGCTGATGAATTGAACGAGAATGGAATTTGAAATGGTCAAAGAGAACAGGACTACGCAGCATGTCCTGAAAACTGATCTAAGGAGAGTGAGCGACATCATCAAACCTCGTCGAAATAGGAACGACAAACTGCAGAATAGCAGCAAATTGGCGAATAGCCGAAAGATTAATTATACGAAAAACCAACAGAGAAAGTCAGAAAAATTACCGTCTTTCCTGATATGCTGGCGTGAGACGACCATTGTGTATCGATTCTCAGGATCAAATGAGCAGACCGATGACGCACTCAGACACTTCGACGACGCTTGCAGAACTTCTCCAGCAAAGTGGAGAACAACTGGTATTTGCCGAAAGTTGCACTGCGGGTCTCGCCAGTGCCACACTCGCAAGCGTGGCCGGTATTTCACAACATCTTTGTGGATCAGCTGTTGTGTACCAGATCCCGACGAAAGTCGCCTGGTTGGACATCGTACCTGCTCTCATTGATCAACATGGATACGTCAGTCAAAAAGTCGCCATCGCGATGGCAGAAGGTGTCCTCGATTTAACCTCTCATGCGACACTCGCCGCGTCCATCACGGGTGATTTGGGACCGAATGCCTCTCCTGAAACGGACGGCACTGCCTGGATTGCCGTCATGTCGCGTGATAGTCGCCGACTGATAAAACATGTTGAATTACCCGCTTCGGTTCCCGACGAGCTAACCGACCCCAAGATCACTTTGCGGCTTCATCGACAACATGCTGCTGTAGAATATTTGTTACAATCGGTGATCGAATTTCTGAAATCATAAATCGCCGATAGAAGAAGCGTTCGCGCTCATCTTCACTGCGCCTCCGCGCCGCTGCGTGAGATTCGCTTTATCAAGACGACTTTAGTCACTCCCGTAATTGTCCGTTTGCTCAGTTTCATCGGTGTTCTGTTCTTCTCGTGGTTGCGGTCCCCAGCCACGCTGGGATACTCTGTTCCATCCGTTCACTTCGGTTCCTTTCATCCGAGCATCATTATGAAAATTCGCTAACGCCTCTAATCAGATCGGAATTCGTCATGACTCGAAAATACCTTTCGTTCGACATCGAAACTGCCAAAGTGTTGCCCGAAAAAGTCGGTGATTTGCACGAACATCGTCCATTGGGAATATGCTGTGCGGCAACACTCACCGAAGACGACGGACACAAATTGTGGTTTGGTAAATCCAGTGATGGCTCGAAGTCTCCTCAGATGAATCGCGATGAGCTTGCTGAACTGATTCGATATTTGATGACATCTGTGGAAAGTGGATATCACATTCTGACATGGAATGGGTTGGGGTTCGACTTTGACATTCTTGCCGAGGAGTCGGGACTGTTCGAAGAGTGCAAAGTACTCGCGAGACAGCATGTCGATATGATGTTTCAGATATTCTGTGAACGTGGTTTCCCTCTTGGACTTGATAGTGCCTCACGTGGAATGAATCTGAAGGGGAAGTCTGACGACGTGAAAGCTCATATGGCTCCTCAACTTTGGAAAGATGGCCGTCATGACGAAGTGCTCGAATATGTCTCACAAGACGTGACGTGTGCTTTAGAACTGGCACGCGCTTGCGAACGAGAGAAGCAGCTGCGTTGGGTCAATCAAAAAGGAAAAGTCTCGGACCACGCCTTAAGATCTGGCTGGCTGACGGTCGAAAAAGCTCTGCAAAAACCCGAACCAGATACCTCCTGGATGGATCGACCGATGACACGCAGCCGATTCACCCGATGGCTGGATGATTGACGGCAATCAGTAGTCTATTCACAAGTTCTCTCACGGTACAAAATCGACTTTAACTGTTCGGCTGGCGACATCGACATCGGTCACAGTACCGAAGTGAATCTTCTTGGCGAAGGCGTCCACATCTTTGACGGGTGACAAAGAGATTGACATTCGATTGCCAGAATAATTTGATCTGAGCGAGTGACCGTTGCCATCCGTCATTCCTTGCAGCGCTTCTTGAACTTCTTTTCGATCAGGCTCGGCACTGATTCCACTAATTTCAATATTGACAGTTTCAGACGGATCCTGTTCCAAACTGAGGCCGCATCCCACGGTCAGTAATGTCAGGCAGATCAGCGAGATAATCTGAATTCGAAGATCAAAGAGTCGCGAGTGCATCGGTGAGATCCTTGAGAAACATGATCGCCACAGTTTATTGCGTGCCGTTCCGCGGGATCAAGAATTTTCTTCAGACTTTCAATGAGATCGCGGCATGGACTGGCGATCTTCTTTCATGAGTGATGATGGTCGTCAACATCCCATGTAATAGATCTGTTTCAGCTTCCCTTCGACAACCTGATATAAAAGTGTCAGTTCCTGATGATTTTTAATCTTCAGGTAACTCATATCCTGACCGACAGCCAGTGTGATAACCTCAAGCGGGTTGCTGATCGGACTGGGGCTGTTTTCCTTCTCGATCAAACGTAGCTTCATGTAGTAAAGCGGCTTGTCAGTGATGGCAACCGCCTCATCGTTTTTTCGCAAATCCCGGAATTCCAAAATCTCTGCCCGGAAATGACCCAGCCCGCGGTCAATCCAGTCCAGTTCCGGCAGTTCGATATGTTTGGACAAAGACTTCGCAGGGAGGGTCGATGAGGAGGACGCGACGAGTCCCGCGGTCAACGCCATGACGAGGCAAACGCAAAGTAAACCGAAGCGTGGCAACATGTGTAATTCTCCCTGAAGCGAACGTGAACTGTATTGCTACGTCATACAGGATCGTACTGTTGGTGTGAAGTTGTGAATAGGTCAGTTTTCTGCGGGTTGCTTCAGAAAACTGGTCGTAAACGCTTTCATCGGGTCCACCGTATTCGGCTCGATCACTTTCACATCGATCAACTGTTGATGCAGAGTCTTCCAACGCTCGGCAGTCATATGCCCGGTGCTTCCCCCCTGCTCTTTCACCACACATAACGGCTTCATCGCTTCTACGCCGTATGCGAGAATTTCGAGTCCCATTTCCTCATTCTGTTCGTGAATGTAAGCATTTGTTTCTACAGGCTCGGCAAGGTATTTCTCCCAGCCTTTGATGGACGCAGTCACCATTTTCTGGACCAGTTCCGGCTGTTCGTCAATCAACGATTGTTTGGTGATCAGCACACTTGCGTAGGGATTAAAACTAAGTTCCGACACCAATAAGCTGACGGGGTCGCCTCCCTCCTGTTCGGCCACAAACGGCTCACTGAAAATGTAAGCCTGTTGAGCATAATTTTCATCGGTGAGAAACTTGGCAACCGCCGCTCCTTCCTGAAGTTCCACTCCGTCGAGAGGTAATGTCTGTTTGAGGAACTGCGCCCATGCCTTGCCGCCGCTCATCGCCAGCGTGACATTTTTGAGTTGATCGAAATTTTCAATCCCTGACGACTTGTGGACCATGATGCAGCGAGGAGAGGTCTGCATGGGTGCCATCACGGCAACCACATCGGCCTCCTGAGCGCGAGCCAACAAGACATCGTCGGCATTGGTAACGCCAAACGTGACATCTCCCCGCGCGACTTTTTGTTGCACGGGAGAACCGGGACCACCGGGGATGATTTCGACTTCGAGACCGGCCTCTTTGTAGTAGCCATGTTTGAGTGCCGCATAAAATCCGCCATGCTCGGCTTCGGGAAACCAGTTGAGCATCAACGTAACTTTGGTGAGTCCATCGGGAGTTTGAGTAGTGCCAGACTGTGAGTCACCCTTGCAGCCGCTCAAACAGACGAGCGCCAATAACAGTCCTGCCAGAGTCGTCTGAAAATACTTTCGAGAGATTAATAACACGTCAGATTTCCTGAAGAAAGAAATAGAATTTACGCTGCCCTCAATATTAGTCACGAGAGGGTTGAAAAACCATGAGCGAATCATGCGAAGCCCAATGATGATTGCACGCATCTCATGTGCGTGTGCACATAGGCTATGATATCTCTCATTGTCAAAGATCGATTGGATTGGCCTCAGTGGACCACCTGCAACGAGCATCAGGACGCAGGCTATTCCCAAACGCTCGCGACCGTTTCCAGGGTTCAAGAGTCTGAAACGCCATACTCTTGAAATGGTCCCAAGTCGTTGCCTCATCAGCGATTTTCAAGAGTCTTCAAGAGTATGGGACAGACTCATACCCTTGCCATACTCTTGACGATACTCTTCCATACTCTTGAGCAAGTTGTTGCTGTCATTGAGTTTGTGACAACTCCTTGATTTGGCGAATTTTTGAAGTGTTTTCCCACTGTTATTCAAACACGCCGTGAGGGTTTGTGAGCTGTAATCCATCCTCATGTGCAAGGTTTCATGACGTTCTAGTTGCCAAAGATCGAGTTGATGTCTGATGGTGCACTGCGTTCACCCTACCGAGCAACCAGCGATTCGTAGGGTGCATGAAATGCACCACTTCTCAAACATGCTGTGAGATTTTGTAGAGCGTAATCGGTCCTCAAGCGTGATTTTTTATGACGTTCAAATTGCCAAAGATCAAAGTCGTATTTGCAGTAGGCTGGGATAGCAAATGCGTATCCCGGCAAAGAGGTGTGGGACACAAATGCTGGGTTACGACTCGCTTCGCTCGGCTAACACCAGCCTACTTTCACTAACCAACTCCGAACGTTAACTCTGGTACAGACCAAATTTCAAGGTCACTTTCTGTAATGTCCGCTATGCTGTGTTGGCGAGTCGTTTGGTAGAAGTAGAACACGGATGAAACGGAGAACACGGATTGTCACGGATTTGAACAGAGCCAGTGAACGGGTTGCTGTAGGCCGACTCTCCGAGTCGGCATGTGCGATGTGGAATGGTTCTGAAGTTGGAATCAGAGAATATTCAAACCACGAATGACACGAATTAAACGAATCACAATAAGTTGGGGCGGTTGGTAGAACTCAGATGAAAGGAGTGTAACCTCCCGGCCAAAATGGGACACTAACAACTTACAAGACGCCAAGACGCAGAGAAAAAATGAGTAGTTGTGCGAGCAAACTGTGTCGTCGAGTTGTTTGGTAGAAGTAGAACACGGATGAAACGGAGAAAACGGATTATCACGGATTTGAACAGAGCCAGTGCACGGGTTGCTGTAGGCCGATTCTCCGAATCGGCATGAGCGATGTGGAATGGTTCTGACGTTGGAATAAGAGATTATTCCGACCACGAATGGCACGAATCAAACGAATGACAACAAGCTGGCAAAGTGATGCGTCAATATCTCGGGGGCTTTCGCTACGCAAAGAGCTCCCGCCACCCGATAGGAATGTTACCAGCGCCAAGAGGTTTCAGCGCGATATGGCGTTCGGTCTCACAAAGTAAATTCCAAATACTGCGTCCAGGTGATGTAGGTCTTTTCCTCATTCTCGCTACGAGTGATGATGAGCGTCGTCGAGCTCTTGGCGGAATTGACCAGGATGATATGAAACGCGAAAGGGCGTCCCTCTGATTCATCCCTGAAGACCACCGATCGGCCCAACTCTGCCGGAACCCCGAGTTGCCGATCGTTTTTGGGATTGCGCGTCAGCAAGTCTTTGTAAAACGCGACGACTTTATCCACGGAGTCATCAGTCGTCATTGTCGTCTTCAGAATGCTGGACGGGACGGTGCGGTTGCCGTCCGCGCCGATTGTGGCGGCATCAGCCATTTGTGATTTTCCAATCTCCGCATCCGGGTATCGCCATTTCACAATGGTCCCAATCAATGTCACCGGTTTTTCATCGGACGCCGAGGCTGGCATTACGGCTGAACAAGCCAAGATCAGGCAGAGTACCAACGGCATAAAAATACGTGACATCTCGGTTCTCCAGTTTGTGCTGAGTGATGTGGTCGGTGATATGACGCATCATAGCGAGAGACGTTAGCAGGATTCCCGGAAGATTTATGGAGAATGTTGAAATTGACTAAACGGCGGGTTCTGAGAGTTTCGGAGATGTTATGTGCTGGAGGGGTTGTCGTCGTTGATATCGATAAGCTCAGCCTGAAAACCGAAAATGAGCTGTTGGCGAGCACATTCAGATCGTTACAATGAAACGATTGAAGCAATACGCAACAGAAGTGATCTTCTTGTGACTAAGGCCCATCAATGAGTGTTGACCGCACTGAATTGCTGGCATTGTCGGCCCTCGAAAAACTCGAAATTATCGAAATGCTCTGGGATGATCTCGGCAGTGCTGATCGAGAGATCCCTCTTCCCGATTGGGTCGATCAGGAAGTTGTTCGTCGGCGTGAGGAATTGATCGCAAACCCAGAGATTGGCCTGACTCACGAAGAAGTCTGGTCGCGGATCGGATCAAAGTATTAACGATGCGAATTCTCTTCAGCATATTGGTGCTGTGTGGTCTGACTGGTTGTTGGAGTCAGCCGCGCACCGGTTCCGCAACGGCGAACTCCCACACCTCTCCCGAACAACAACCTCCAATTTCGTCTGAGAAGAATTCGACACAACCGATAACAGAGTCTTCCCCAAAGCCGACACCGACCGAAAAATCAGACAGCAAATCATCCAGTCTCAAACCGACCATGCGATCTCTCGACGAAATGTTGTTGTTTCAACCTTCCCGATACCCGGACGGCAATTGGAATCCCGAAGGTCTCGACTTTGAAGATGTCTGGTTTCAGTCCGCAGATGGCACAAAACTGCACGGCTGGTACTGTCCCGCTGAGAAGCCAAGAGCAGTCATCTTATTTGCACACGGCAATGGCGGTCATCTGGCACACCGCGCGGAACTCTTGTCGTTCCTGCAAACCGAGATGCAGGTGACAGTAATGATGTTCGACTATCGTGGGTACGGTCGGAGTGAGGGTGTGCCGACGGTGAAAGGAGTTCTGCAAGATGCGAGAGCGGCCAGCAAAGCCCTTGCGGAGAAAGCAGGAATCTCGGAACAAGAATTGGTCGTTATGGGACGTTCCCTCGGCGGGGCAGTCGCGATTGACTTGGCGACAGAAACTAACCCACGTGCGTTGATCGTGGAGAGTACGTTTCCGTCGATGAAAGAAGTCGCCGCTGTCCATTATTCAAAGATTGCCTGGATCGTTCCGGCAGGGAAATTGAACTCTGTCCAACGAATTGCCGAGTATCAGGGGCCGTTCCTGCAAAGTCACGGTACGGCTGACCGAGTCATTCCCTATGAATTGGGAGAGCAATTGTTCGATGCGGCAAACGAGCCGAAAGAGTTTATCACGATTCCTGATGGGAACCACAACATGCCTCAAAGCGATGAGTTCTATGAGGCGATGAAACGATTCTTAGAAGATCTTCCCTAAAACGGTAACTCTTCACCAACGCCCTGCTCTTTCGCGCGTTTGAAAATTTCTGCGGCCAGTGCCACATCTTCCAGGCCCAAGCCAACCGATTTGAACAGCGTGATGGATTCTTCGGTTTTTCGCCCGGTCACTTTCCCCGCCACGACATCTTTCAACTCGTGCATCAGCGACCACTCGGTCACACCGGCTTCCAGTGCTTCGACAAAATCACCCGCTTCGAGTCGGCATTGTTCGATGCTGTCACAGACGATGACATCGGCTTGCCGTATGGTTTTCAGATCGACTTCCGTTTTCCGCAAGTGATTGGATCCGATCAGATTCAGATGCGTTCCTTCCGAAAGCGCATCGCCGGGGAATAGTGCTTCTCTCGATGTGGTGGCCGTGATGACGATGTCTTTTTCGGCAGCGACATCCGACGGATAAGGAGAGGGTTCGATTTCGATGTCGAGTTTGTTACTCATCTCTTCCGCGAATTGCTCGCGTCGATTTTCGTCTCGACTGTAGACTTCTGCGTAATCGATCTTGCGAACATTGCAGACCGCTTCGAGTTGCGTCTTGGCTTGTTTGCCGGTTCCGAACAGACCGACAGTTCGGCTTTCGGGACGGGCCATCGCAGCCGTCGCGACTCCGCTTGCCGCTCCGGTGCGTAATTGTCCCAAATAATCGGCTTCGAGGAACGCGGCTATCTCGCCGGTCTTATTGTCATAGAGGGCGACATGAAATCGTGCGGAGTCTTTTGTTGTCGTGTAGTTCTTCCATCCCACGTAACCAAGGTACTCGGCTCCCGCGCAGAGGGAATGCAACATGATGCCGGGTGCTTTGGCGCGTCGGCGTGCAACATTCATCGCTTTGCCGTCAGCCCATTGCTGAAACGCTTCCTGCACGACATCGACGGCAGTCGACATGTCGATGAGTGACGCGACATCTTGTTCTGTGAAAAATAGTGCTGGCATGAAAGGCTCGTTTTCACTCCACCAGTTTGGCGATGTTGGCGTAATCGCCTTTCAGGGATTGGTACAAGTCGCCGTAGATAGGGTAATGCTTGTTGTATGTCTTTTTGGTTTTGGCAACTGGCTTGGTTTGAGTCACTGTTTCGATGGTGGCCGTACAGGCTTCGACGACATCTTTATAGGCACCCGTTCCCGCAGCAGCGAGGAGAGCCACGCCGAACGCCGGGCCTTCTTCGGCATTGATGGTGACACAGTTATGTCCGTAGATGTCGGCTTGCATCTGTCGCCAGAATTCAGAGCGTGCTCCACCGCCGGAGAGTCGAATCTCTTTGACGGGGACATCGAGCCCTTTGATGATCTCCAACGAGTCTCGCATCGCGTAGGTCGCTCCTTCCATGACCGCGCGAGCCATGTGTCCTTTGCCATGTCGTAATGATAAGCCAACCCACGCACCGCGTGCATTCGGGTCAGCATGCGGAGTTCGTTCACCAGTGAGATAGGGTAAGAAGTAGAGTCCTTCCGAACCGGCAGGACAATCAGCGGCAGATTTTGTAATCAGTTCATAAGGGTCGACCTTGTCTTTCTTGGCTTGTGCGATCTCGTCCTGACACAATTGATTCCGATACCATTGCAGCGAACCGCCCGCCGACAGCACAACACCCATGATGTGCCATTTGTCCCGCACCGCATGACAGAAGGTGTGCACGCGCCCGCTGGGATCGTATTGAATTTCGTCGCTATGCGCAAAGACGACACCACTGGTTCCCATCGTCGCTGAAATGATTCCCTTTCGCACGATTCCGTTTCCGATGGCCGAAGCTGCCTGGTCGCCACCACCGCCGACAACGGGAGTTCCCGCGTTCAAGCCGAGCAGCTTCGCGCTTTCGGTGGTCAATTCGCCGGAAACTTCTTCGGACTCGAATACTTTGGGAAGCAGGTCGCGAGAGAGATCGAGTTTGCTGAGTAACTTCTTGGACCAGTTCCGTTTCTTGACGTTGAGCAACAGTGTTCCCGAGGCATCGCTGACTTCGGTGGCGAACTCACCCGTCAATCGGAAGCGGACATAATCTTTGGGAAGGAGAACTTGTGTTGTCTTGTCAAAGTTTTTGGGTTCGTTGTTTCGCAGCCAAAGAATTTTGGGAGCCGTGAATCCGGTGAGTGCCGGGTTGGCGACCATTTGAATCAGCTTCTTGCGTCCGCCAGCCAGCTTCTCGATTTCATTGCACTCGGCGGCGGTCCGTTGATCGTTCCATAATAACGCTGGGCGAATGACATCATTGTTCTTGTCGAGGAAGACCGAGCCGTGCATCTGACCGGAGAGGCCGATCCCTTTCACGTCGTCCGCTTTGATCTTGCCCGCTTTCATGACCGCATTGATGCTATCGATGGTGGCCTTCCACCAATGCTCGGGTTCCTGTTCTGACCAACCCGGTTTCGGACTGGAGAGGGGATATTCTTCGGTGGCCGACGCGAGAATCGTGCCGTCCTCCTGGATGGCGAGAGTTTTGGTTCCGCTGGTCCCGATATCAACGCCGAGATAAACACCCATTGAAGTTGTCTCCTGCAAGTCATTCATGTGTGGGATCTACTGACTCACAGTGTAGCAACTGAGTGACCGGGATTCATATCAGCAAAAGGGGAGCGCGCATAAAAAAACCGGACGACAAATCTGCCGTCCGGTTGTTCTGATTTTCAAGCGATGTGGTGCTTACTGCACACAGCCTTCTGCAGGAGCCGCACACGTTTTTTCTTGCGGGCAACATCCCGGATCGACGGGGATTTTGCGGCAAACAGTGCGAGGCACGCAGCGAGTTTTAGTCACACAAACTTCGCGTGGCACTTTTTTGCAGACCGTCTTGAACTTGGTCTCACAGACGGTGCGGCATGTGGTGTAAGGAACCATGCGAGTTTTGCATTCTTTGATGGTCTCACAGGTTGTGTAAGGAACTTTGACAGTCTTGCATTCTTCCACCCATTTGCATGTGGTGTAAGGGACTTTGACAGTCTTGCATTCTTCGATCCATGTGCAGGTTGTTTTAGGAACCTTCTTGGTGCAACATTCTTCCACCCAGTTACAAGTGGTGTAAGGCACTTTGACGGTCTTACATTCTTCCACCCATGTGCAGCTTGTCTTGGGGACTTTCTTGGTGATGGTGCAAGGAACCTTACGGCAGACCGTGTAAGGAACTTTCTTGTGACAAACCTGTTGTTCGTAACGAGTGCAGCAAACCGTTTTCTTGACGACTTTAGGCACCCAGACTTTGCGACAGATCATTTTAGGTTGTGGAGCACAACAGTCGGCTGAGACATGTCCTTCTCCGGCGTCGGCACATTCTGTGGGAGCGGCACAGCCGGGATCGACCGGGCAAGGCTCCATGACGGTTTTCCATTCACCGCAGCAGACATCGACTTCTTTGGTGTAATGAACCGGCTTGCAAGTCGTGTAGCAGACGTCTTTGTAGCAGGTCTCATACTGATTTTTGTAAGTGGTGCAGGTCACGTCGCAGTATGTGGTTTTGTAGCACGGGCGACGAGTCTTCACACATTTCTCTTTGTAGCAGGTTTTGTAAACCGGCTTTTTGATGGTGTAGCAGACATCTTTGTAGGTTGTCTTGTAACACGGTTTTTTGGTTTTGACGCACTTCTCGCGATAGCAGGTCGTATAGATGGGTCGTTTGGTTTTGACACACTTTTCGCGATAGCAGGTCTGATAGACCTTTCGCTTTGCGGTGTAGGTCTCTGATCGATAGCACGTCTCGTAGACTTTCTTTTCGCAGCAAACGGGGACTTGCTCGTAGATCGTGTCAACGACCTTCTCTTTACACGTGTAGTGTTGAGTCTCCCAGACCGTTTCTTTGACGACCTTGTACTCGACGCAGCAGTCGCGCGCTTCACAGAACAGGCCGCAAGGGACAATGTCCTGCTCCGGGCAGTTGTTATAACTGGCCGCTCCGCAGTAACCGGCGTCTGCCTGTGACATCCCGAAAGAGGCCAGCAGGGTGAAAACAATTGTCATTCCGAAAAGGCGAGTCATAGCCAAGTTCCTCAGCTGTTCTGAGTCCATCGATGGTGTGGGTCGATCCATGACGGAGTATCTCTACTGTATGCAGAGTCTCCGACATCATCATTACTCGGCAGTCTGACACACTTATCTGTATTGATTCCGAAAAAAGAACGCCCTCGCCGAAATTCTCTCAAACCCCTGAGTAACAGGTACGGCACAATCGTTACATGCTTCCTAGTCTCAACTGTCAAATGCGAGAGGATTTACGGGTTACGAGTAATGCGCAACAAGTAGGGCTTCCTCGAAACGGGGACTGATTCTTGATACGCTTTGCGACATCGGCAAAGGTTGCCGGTGTCATTTTATTGATCAGCGCGCTGAGTATTTTCATCAGGACAACAATTATGAAATTCGCAATCTGTCAGGAACTCTACGAAGACTGGGCCTGGGAGCGACAGTGTCAATTTTCGGCAGAGTTGGGATACACCGGTTTGGAGTTGGCTCCGTTTACGTTGGCAGAAAAGATTTCTGACGTTCCGAAAGAAGAACGACTTCGATTGCGGACGATTGCCGAAGACCACGGCATGCAAATCATCGGCCTGCACTGGTTGCTCGCCAAGACCGAAGGATTGCATCTGACGACGGCAGACGAATCTGTTCGCAATGCGACAGCCGACTATCTGATCGAATTGGGAGAAGCGTGTGCCGACTTTGGTGGTGACCTGATGGTGTTCGGGTCTCCGTTCCAACGAAATCTGGAAGAAGGTATGAGCGAAGAACAGGCATTCGCCAATGCTGCCGAAGTCTTTCGCAAAGTGATGCCACGAATTGCAGAACGAAATGTTCGCATTTGTATGGAACCGTTGACACCGAAAGAGACTGATTTCGTCAATACTTGTGCTGACGGACTGCGATTGATCGAAATGGTCGACCATCCGCTGTTTGTGTTACATCAGGATGTGAAGGCGATGTTGGGTGCAGAAACGGACTCGATCCCCGAATTGATCCATCGCCATGCAGAGGTGACCGGTCATTTTCATGTCAACGACACCAACTTGTTGGGTCCGGGAATGGGCGAGACCAAGTATGAACCAATCTTGACTGCGCTTCTCGAAAGTGGTTACTCGGGTTGGGTCTCTGTGGAAGTATTCGACTACTCACCTGGTTGTGAAAAGATCGCGCGCGATAGCATTGAGTATCTAAAAGGTGTCTTGAATTCGTTGAAGTGACCTTTCTTGGATAGATTTCCAAAAAAAAGTGGAAATAAATTTCGAGTCATTTTTGCTCTTGTGTCGTCCTCTGTAAAACCGCAACGCGCACAGATCGCGCTTGCACGATGTTGAACGATAGATCTAAGTGGTTTTGTTTTGCGTCAATATTACGCTATGTTTTTCGTTGTTTTTTTTACGTTGCAAGTTTCGACGTTGATGTTGCGTGAGACGTTTGACAGAACAATGTTTGAATCGCAAAGTCATTGCTGACAAAAACAGGGTTGGTAGGAAAGGTCGGAATCGTGTTGAGATGGCCGCGAATGAAAACAAAGGGCTTGCAGATTTTGCAAAAAAAATTAGCATAATGATCACGTTGCTGACGAAACGATGGAGTGTTGAAAGAGACAAGTCAGTTTTGATTCGCGCTCAACAATCATCATCGTTCACTCAGCCCACTTGTCACGGTTGACAAGATGTGAATTGGACACGTTTGGGTGACGACAGAAACCGTTCAGCTTCCGGTTTGCCGGCGGTTCAAAAGTCACCGGATAGTTTTTAAGGAGATTTAAGGTGGCTAAGAAGAAAGCAGCCAAGAAAAAAGCAACTAAGAAAAAGGCAGCTAAGAAAAAGGCTCCTGCTAAGAAGAAGGCAGCCAAGAAAAAGGCTCCTGCTAAGAAGAAGGCAGCCAAAAAGAAAACTGCCAAGAAGAAAGCAACTGCTAAGAAGAAGTAGTCCGCTTTCTGTGGTTTTGGAAAGCGATACGTTTTCCAGACCACTCTTGCTACAACGAGAAAGAAGCGATCGCAATATTTTTGCGGTCGCTTCTTCTATTTGATCACTCTCTCAGGCTGCTCATCGTTCTCGAGACAGCACTCCGGCTCTAAAGCGGCTCTGGATTTCTCTGCTATCCAGTGAGATTGCTCTTCGGTCCTTCCCGGAATGGCCCATTGAACAAAAAAAACTTGTGTTTTGTTCAGAATTTGTATTAAGCTAAGCTATGCCTTCTGCGAAGTATTCTTCGCATTTTTTTTTCACACACGTTTCTGAGGATTCTCCCATGTTTAATCATCGAAAGATCCAGCGTGGCTTCACGCTCATCGAATTGTTGGTGGTGATTGCCATTATCGCTGTTCTGGTGGCTTTGTTACTGCCCGCCGTTCAACAGGCGCGCGAAGCGGCTCGTCGCAGCACCTGCAAAAACAATATGAAGCAGTTGGGGCTCGCTTTTCATAATTATCACGACACATTCAACATGTTTCCTCCAGCTTCATCTGCGGATGGTGTTGGAAATAACATGGATCGTGTTGATGCTTGGGGTTGGTCACTTCGTCTCTTGCCGTATCTCGATCAAGCACCGCTCTACAATCAAATTGGTGTTGGAACACCTTCTCGCGTCCCGCGCGACCCGGCAAACATGACCAACACGATGGATTACACGACGGCCAATAACGGCACCATTGAAAAATTATTTACGACGAGGATTCCAGTCTTCCTTTGCCCCTCCGCAGGTGGTGAGGCTGTGAACAAGTACCAGAATAATTTGGGAACGATGATGTATGCGATTAATGTGAGTATCGGTGTCTATCCCAGCGCTGCACCGTACACACGTTCTATTGCAGATATTCTCGACGGGACCAGTAACACGGTCCTCGCTGGTGAAAAGGTTCTCCAAGATGCTCCCTTCGTTTCAATTGGGATGGCTTGGGCCGCATACCGCGCTTGCGGCTCTCGTATCTCAATTGTGGGTCCGCACGCAGAGATGAATACACCCTTTGATGGTTCGCATGACGCGGCTAATCTTTGTTATATCGAGAACAGTCCCGCCGGGAATGCCACCCGAATTGCCGTGGCGAGTCCGCATGTCGGCGGAGCGCACCTGTTGCTGGCCGATGGTGCGGTGAAATTTGTCAGCGAAAACATCGAATCCAACCCATTGCCAGGAAGTGCGGGTGGAAATGTTGGCGACTACCTCTATCAGAATTTGTTCGGAATCGAAGATGGAAACGCCATTGGTGCTTTCTGAATTAGTAACAGATTTAACCTACATTCATTTATGCGATTGAGCCAGCTTTCAGTGTTCAATCATGGGAGGCGAGAGATTTCATGCTGCGTACTTGTCTAGCAACTATTCTGTGCGGTTTCATCGGTGTCTTGTTTCTAGGATGTTCGGGTGCGGACCGTCCCGATCTCGTCGAGATTGAAGGGACCGTCACTCTCGATGGTGAACCGCTCGGTGATGCTCAAATATTTTTTCTGACGGCCGATCCTGATAGCCCGTATCAGCGTCCCGCTTCCGGAAAAACGGATGCCTCCGGGAAGTTCACCCTCTCGACCTACGGCGATACAGAAGGGGTTCCATTGGGAACCTACAAAGTGGGAGTCCTCAAGCAAGAAGTGGTCGGAGAGTTACCCGAGAACGCGAATCACGAGGCGCTCGCTGAATCTGGCGTACCTGTCAAAATGAAATGGCTGACTCCTCGCGAATATGCATCCCCCGATGATTCCGGTTTGACCGTCGAAGTAACCTCGGACGGCATGCAGCCCGCCACGATTGCTTTAGAAGGTGGTGAAGGTGGCATCGAAATTCTCGGCCGTGGCCGGGGTAACGATCCCTGATGGTATAACTCTCAATATTTATATTCATATTTAGCTTTTACACACGTTTAGAATTGGAGAATTTCTATGAGACATCAATTAAAAAAAGGTTTTACGTTGATCGAACTGCTGGTGGTGATTGCCATCATCGCTGTTCTGGTCGCTCTGTTGTTACCAGCCGTTCAACAGGCGCGCGAAGCGGCACGCCGCAGTTCCTGTAAGAACAATCTGAAACAATGGGGATTAGCTCTTCACAATTATCACGACACGCATCGTAAGTTTCCAATGGGGGCCATGGGGTTTGACAACAGTGCAACAAATCCTGCCAACAACTTGAGTTTTCATGTGCGGTTGCTGCCGTTTATTGATCAGGCTCCACTCTACAATCAATTCAACTTCAGCCTGCATTACAACAATACAACGGGGACACCCGCCAACCGGCCCAATAGAGATGTGACATTCTCGCTTTTGCATTGCCCAAGTGCTCGACAACGCGATCAGAAGCCATCAAGTTCCGGCGAAGGGTTTACCGTTCATTACTACGGTGTGGCTGGCGCAAAAGGTCCACGCCCTGCACCGGCCACCGGTAACTATCCTCACTATGGTAATGTGACGGGCAATCATGGCGGAAACTCGACCAGTGGGTTGCTTCACCGTAACAGCAATTACGCCATGCGAGATGCACTGGATGGGACCTCCAATACTTTCATCATGGGTGAAATTTCCTCGAAGCCGCAATGGAGCAACAGTTACCGTGCCTGGATTCAGGGAGCCAGTAATAACCAACCCGGCGTTGCGAACTATGCTTGCAAGAATATTCGTAACCCGATCGGTCCTGCGGGATGGACCAGCAACAATGCCGGACGTCTCTTCAGTGATGTTCGCTTCGGCAGCAACCACACTGGCGGAACACACTTCCTGTTTGCCGATGGTTCGGTTCGGTTCGTGTCCGAAAACATCGACTTTCAAACCTATCAGGCAGCCGCGACGAAAGACGAAGGCGAGACCTTACAGATCAATTAGTTTGTGTTGATCTGCTAACAGTTGACTAATCCTGTTTAATTTACTCGATAGAAAATCGCATTGATGAACATTATTCGACGCTCAGGTATCATCGTCTCACTGCTGCTCCCCGCGATCATCGCGGGGTGTGGTGGAGGCGTTGATAGAACTGATCTTTCTGGAACCGTGACCTTCGATGGTCAACCCATTGTGTATGGTGAAATCCAATTTCTGGCCCAACCGGGACAGGAGAATACACCATCAGGCTTTGCTGAGATCATTGATGGGAAATATACCACTGCCGAAATGGGACAAGGAATCGCTCCGGGAAAATATACCCTGAGAATTTCCGCATACGACGGCAAGTTTGCCGAGGTCGAAAACGAAGATGAATCGGTCGAGTCAGACTCAACTGGACCGACAGCGTTATTCATCGATTACGAAATCGAAGCGGAGTTGACTCCTCCCGAGCAAAACTTTGAAGTCCCAGCCGATGCGGAAGGACATGGTATTGGTCAACAAGGGAGGTCGAGAGCTTCGGACCCTTAAAACGGTTTGAGCGGCAATTTTAAATGTGAAGATCTTCGACTCTCTTCCAATCCACTTCGACTCCCAATCCGGGACCGTCGTTGATCGTGATGGTTGGGCCGTCGATCACAAGCGGCTCTTTGACCACGCTGACCGAATGATAGTCGGGGCCCATGATATCTCCCGGGTATTGTTCGATCTTCATATTTTCATGGGCCAATACCAGGTGACACATGGCTGCCGAGGCGATGTCGAGTTCCAGATTGGAGCCGATGGAACAGGCGACATTGTGTTGCGCGGCGAGAGCAACAATCTCCAGCGATTTTCTCAATCCACCGTTCTTACCGGGATAGACGCTGATAACGTCACAGGCATCGTGTCGTAGGCATTCGCGGGCGTGATTGAGGTCAAAGCAGATGTCATCGGCCATCACTTCCGGCTCGATGGATCGACGAACTTCGGACAAGCCTGCGTAATCGTCTCTTGCGGTCGGTTGTTCAAATAAGCCGACGTGACAATCGCTCACTTGGTGAGCCATCTCAATCGCTGTCGCCACATCAAAGCCGCAATTTGCATCTATCACCATGTCATAATCTGGGCCGATGGTTTCTCGCACAATGCGAACTCGCTCCACATCTTCTTCGAGTTTCGTACCGACTTTCACTTTGATCGTGGTGAAACCCTTCTCGATTAATTGACGCGCACGCTCTCGAGCTCGCTCAGGAGCATACGCACCCATCGAAAATCGACATGTGATTGTATTGGAGCGAGCAGGACCACCGAGCAATTCGTAGACCGGCTTTCCTCGATCTTTCCCCTGGATGTCCCACAGGGCCATCTCAATGGCCGACTTGGCAAACCAGTTCCCCACTGCCAGCTGGTCCATAATGTCATCGATGCCTGCAACATCGTGGGGATCATGACCAATCAATGCCGGCGCAAAAGCTCGATCTACGATGGCCTGTGCGCTCCAGACCGTCTCACCGCTCCAGCGCGGTATCACGGTCGCTTCGCCAACACCATCAATGTCGGCATCGGTCTCCACGCGAACAATCAGGTACTCTGACACCTGATGCTGACCGAGAGCCGAGATCATGTGGTATTCCGGTTTCAGTGGAATCCTCACCGGATAGCTGGTGATCTTTGTGATTTTCATCGCTTTTCCCTGTAGGATACACAACGTCCGGGAGCGTCACCGCGCGATGTGATGTTCCCCAAGTGTGGGGAGTCCGACATGAAACCTCAAGCAGGAGTTTCCAGAACTTCGATCACGCCGACCAAACCGGTCGAGCTGACCGGCTGGGGGTATTATCTCGAACGCTTCTGGATCGATGTTCGAGATGGTTTAAATGCGACTTCCCTCGTCATTGAAACGTCAGACGAAGTTCTGGCCATTGTCTCGGTCGACTTGATGGTGATCAGTTCCGAATTTACCCAGCAGATTCGCGCGGGTGTTTCCAAAGAGACCGACATTCCCGCTGGCAACATTCTCGTCACGGCAACTCATACGCACAATGCACCCGCCTCGGGTGGATTACTGGGCGTGGGTGAAGTGGATCCCGATTACGAAAAGTGGGCCGCAGAGCAGGCCATCGCCACCACCATTCACGCCTGGAATTCGCGCGAACCGGTCTCACTATTCACGGCAACGAGCGAATGTCACGATCTCACATTCAATCGAACGCGGTCTGATGGTGCGATTGATCCCACACTCACGACACTTCAGGTTCAACGGTCCGATGATTCGACGATGGCCTTCGTCGTTGGCTTTCAGGGACACCCTACCGTTTCGACCAATCTCCATCCCTTTTCCGTCAGTCGTGATTTGCCTGGGGAAGTCTGTGATCACTTGGAGAAAATCTTTCCCAACTGCACGGCTATGTATCTGCAAGGAGCATGCGGCGATACCAACTTTCATCGTTTTTATGCGGATTCCAAGTCTGCGGCAGCCATTCCTGCTCGCTCTCTTTGCATTGCCGCGATTGGATCGTTGGCAAGTCGTGAACGAATCGATGCGTCACAAATCGCAATTCGATCGCAAACAGTCCAGCTTCCGACTCGTCGTTGGACTCTCGAAGAAATACAAAACGACCGCCGAGAAGCCGAGCAACGTCTGAATGATCGTGATCTCTCGGGCTGGAATGAAACGATCGGTCGAGTGATGACAACTCGTCCACACGAAATGGTGGCACGACACGGTGGAGATGAATGGAAAGCGGTCGCTGCGATGTGCAGATTTAATGTGGAGTGGACCGACCTGATGCTGGTCGATTTGGAAACTCGCCCGGAATGGCTGGAAACCGAGATTCAGGCGATGCGGATTGGAGATTTCGGCATGGTGAGTAACTCGTCCGAGTTTTTCAGTTCTCTGGCGTTGGAAGTGAGAAAGAGAATTGATCTGCCACACCTCATACTGGCCTGCTATTCCAACGGACGGATTGGTTACCTGCCCGATGCGTATGATGTCGAACGTAAAACGTATGCCGCCTATCAGTCTCCCAAATACTGCAATCAGTTTCCGTTTACGGAGGAGTCGGGAGAGGTCATGGTCACCGCAATGAGCGACTTGCTGAATTCGCTCTGAGCAAATTCTTCTTACGGCTTCCGCAAACCGGGGTTTTGTTCGTGTCGGCTTTGAGACATGCGCTTCCAAAAAAGTGAACGATCAAGAAATGCCTGTTTGACAAGCGGGCGCTGGAAGACAGTATTAGCCCAGATGCTAAGTGGAAGTGATATTGGACAAGTGAAATTCAGTGGAAGCATGCCGAGGATAATACCGACTTGGGTCCAGCCACGAGCGTTTAGCTTTTGGAAATTCCAGCCACTGACAAACATGGAGAAGCCCGTCAACATCCCGGGAAGCATCAAAGGCGCCCTATCATTTTCGTGACTCGAAGCCAACAGGCTACCGAAAAACAGCCCGTGACCTAACAGGCACAATAGGCCGAAGACCATGAGTGCGATGGAAGGCCCGCTCACTTCACGCTGTATTAACTCCAAGTTCATTTGACTTTCCGCGGAGAGAGTTTCCGAATCGAACGCCTGCCTCCTTTGCCGTTTTCGTTCCAGGAAGGCTTGTTTGACTTCCGGTTTTCTCAAAACATTTAATGTCCACGTGGAGAGAATGGCTGTGAAGATCCAGGCCGGTGATGCGGGTAAAAAACCTCCGATCACGCCAATCATTGACCAACCGGAAGACTGCGTATATCGCATCGCGAAACCACCGATCAACATCATCGTTCCCGAGAAAATCCCCGGGAATAAAAACTCAGGTTGAACAGTCACACGGTATATCTCCATGACCGCTCCAAGGTGAATCAAAACAATGATCAATCCAAACACGATCATAGACAACGAAGGTGCATTCAATTCTTCCTCAAGAGCGATCTCATCGAAGGGAGATTTGTCAGGTCGATCGTCTTCACCAAGTTCACCGCTGAGAAACTTCTGTAACTCTTTACCCTCATCCTCCAGCAGTTGCCGATCTTTCTTACCAGCCCAAGCACCCATTAAATTGACCGACCACTGACAACTGACAAGCTGTTCTAATTCATTATTGCTTAAGGTGCGGACGGTCAGTTTGGTCGGGTAGGAGCGTATGTCGGTTTGCATCATGGCACCCATGACCGAGCCACGTTGGAAAACCCAGCAATCGGGAAGCTCTTCCGTGAGCTCATAGCCGAGACCCGAAAAGTGAAACACGATTTTTGGGCCGAGATCAGTATATTCGGGAACGGAAAATCGCCGAGAGACAAACGGAGTGCCAGACGATGAATCCTTTTTTACGTTCTCCTGTGGACGACTGGACGAGGTCAAGAGATGGCGAACGCCAATGGCACTCAAAACAACCAACAGCCCCGAGCATCCCAACACGCCGTAATACCAAGGTTGAGGTTCGACCGTTTTCTCAAGTTCTCTCAACGGCGTATTGCGCTGATAAACTGTTGAACGAGCTTGGACAGCATCCATCTGTTGCGGATCTCCGATTCGATATCGATACAACTTAGATTCGAGAACCTCATGGCTGAAAAACGCTGCAAGAAATGCTCCGACGGCAGCAAGCGTCAGTAAGATGCCGTGGGCAACATGAAGCCGACGTTTGGAGGAAATCAGCAACAACAAGATCATTGTCGCTGTGAAACAAATAATGGACACCAATCCAGATGCGAGTTCGTTACCTCTCACGACAAGTAGCTTGGCCGGATTCTGCGAACTGATAGTGAGCTGTTCACTCGGTAGCGAAGAAATCACGCGAGTGTCGTAGATGAAGACTTTCATCCAGGGGCAGAGAGACAGCACAATCGCCGCGAGACAAAGCGCAATCATGGCGATTCGCGGACCAATCGGAATTGCGGCAGTCACTTTGTCGGTTTGCTGTGATTGGTCTTCTTCGGGCTCATTGGTCATCCACCCCCAGGCTGCGGCAACACCACGTTCCATAATCGTCGAGAATCCGGTTCGAGAATGAGCGGGATTCGGTATTGGTGCACGTGGAGAAGTAGGAGGGAGTTGCTCCAGTGTGGTCTTAACCTCCTGCGCATTGGAGAAACGTTCCTCGGGCTTATTAGCCAGCATTCGATACACGACATCATCGAGCCGAGGGTCACTCTCGCAAATATGAGAGGGAGGCGAAAAATGTCCGGCGGGAATTTCGCCCGTCAGCATTTCATAAAACACCGCTCCCAGCGAATAAATGTCGGCACGATGATCGACTTCGCGCGAACCGGCCATTTGTTCGGGAGCCATGTATCGCGGCGTCCCCATCACTTGATGCGTGCCGGTGAGCGTAAAATCATGGTCAGAGGGGGTGGCCAATTTCGCGAGGCCGAAGTCGGCAATTTTCACTTTTCCTCGCAGGTCGATCAAGATGTTTTCCGGCTTGATATCGCGATGGATGACCCCCTCCTCATGAGCGAACTGCAACGCCTCGCAGACCTGTGTCACGATTGAGAGTGCTTGTTCGGGATCGATTCGATCTCGCCGGAGAGTCTCTCTCAGATTTTCTCCTTCGACGTACTCCATCAAGAAGTAATAGAGTTTGCGAGAAGCATTCGGAGTGTCAGATTCCGACGGAATGTCGATCTCTCCGAAATCGTGGATACCGACAATCTGTGGATGGTCGAGCCGGGCCATTGTTCGCGCTTCGCGATTAAATCGTTCCGCGAATGCTTCATCTTCTGCTGATTCGGGGCGCAAAATTTTCAGAGCCGTCCAACGGTCGAGCTTGAGTTGCTTCGCCTTGTAGACGGTTCCCATTCCTCCCTGTCCGAGGAGTTCCCTGATATCGAGTTGCTCAAAGAAGGGTGACAGAGTCTCTACTGAAAGAGGCTGGAAACGCTGTAATTCCGTCGGTGAAGTCGAATCACTCGTTTCATTGACCAGTCCTGTCTGCAACAGGCAGTGTGGACAGATCCCGGCGGGTGCATTTTCGGGTAAAGCACGGTTGCATGCCGGGCACTGGTTCGTCATTGCTGTGTCTCCTCAAGATATGTGACACAAATCACTGACGGAAAAGAATCTGTTTGTGACAGGAAATTATTCAGTTTATTCACAATTCGAGTGATTGAAAGAGTTTACGGATTTCGTCTTCCACTTCTTCAGGACTTGAAACAGTTTCTGCAATCTCTTCACGTAACAGGTTTCGATACTCTTTTCGCATTCGAGAAACATGCTGACGGACCGCATCTTCGGTCATTTTCAGATGCTCTGCCGCCACTCGATAGCCACCCGTTTGTCGTTCGCCTATCAAAAATTGTTTGAAGGTCTCAAACTGACTTTCCTGCTGACGTTGTTGGAACTTTTGTTGCAATCGCTCCATGATCCGACCGAGCAGAGTGATGGCTCATTCGCGGTCATAAAGTTGTTCGGCAGTCAGGTGAGAGCTTACGGGGTCTATCCGCATTGATGAATCGGATTTTTGAAAATCCAACGAGAGTGTTTGCTGGCCGCCGCCACGTTTCTGGGCTTTCTTTTTCTCCCATTCTTTGGAAAGAAAATGTTTGAAGGCAGTAATCAGAAAAGATCGGAATCGTCCACGTTGTTTGTCGGCGTCGCCGAGATAGTTTTTCTCCAGAAGTTCGGCAAAAAACGCCTGCGTTAATTCCTGAGCTTCGTGCGCATCGACAACACGACGGCGTACATACCCATACAACGGCGGCCAATAAGTTTCACAGAGTGAGGCCAAGGCATGATTGATTTCCGACCGGTCGTTGCGTTCTGCAGCGGCCACAACGACACTCCATCGTGTCGTGGCAAACGACCGATTTCGTGGCAATGAGGCGGGATGTGGAGTACCAGTGGGCATGTTGATGATTGTAGAGCAGAACAATCATCAAAACGAGGCTGTTTTCTTCCGCTGGTCTTTTCGGTGTCAGTCGATCTCAGCCTTGCGCCGCGATGACGCGAATTGCATCCGCCAGACTCCGCATCCCTTCGTCAATCCGGTCGGGAGGTAACACACCGTAACTGAGTCTCATATGATTGCGTTCCACCGCATCACCGGCAAAACAAAGCTCGCCGGGAACATACATGACGTTGTGTCGCTGAACGGCTTCCTCGAAGAGTGGTGAATCGAATCCGGTGGGGATGTTATCCGGCAATGACATCCAGACATACAACCCGCCGTGCGGATGCTCCCAAGTCACTCCGTCAATGTCGCTGAAGTATTTGTCAGCAGCAGCAAGCATCGCGTCCCGTTTGGTTGTGTAAGACGTTTTGACTTGTTCAACGTGAGGCGCATATTTCCCGGAGCCGAGAACAACGGCCATTAATCTTTGATTGAGGTGAGCCGACCCGAAGTCGTCGTTCCCTTTGAGATCCGAAAACGGCTTTTTTAATTCGTCCGGTACTAAACCGAACCCGACTCGCACGCCGGGCGAAAAACTTTTGGAGAATGTTTGCGTATAGATTACATGCTGTCGGTCGGTATCGAAGCTCCAGATTGACGGATAGACTTCGCCATCGTATTGCAGCTCTCGATAGGCGGCGTCTTCGAGGATCATTAACCTGTGAGACTTCGACCATTTTTTGGCCAGCTCGACAATTCGTTTTCGACGTTCGGTTGCCAAGCTAACGCCGCTCGGATTCTCATAGTAACTGACCAGATAGACGAGCTTGACGCGATCCAGTTTTCCTTCTTGTTCCAAGCTCGCCAATGTTTCATCAAGTGCATCGGGACACATCCCGTCACCATCGGTTTTGACCGAGATTGCTTGAGCGCCGACGGCTTCCAACGCACCGAGAAATACAAAGTAGGTGGGTGCTGCCACCAGGCAAATGTCTCCCGGGTTGAACAGTGCATCGCATGTCAGTGAGAGCAACTGTTGTGAACCGGTCGTCAGCAACAGATCGTCAGCCGTAAGATTTAATTCTTCGGGAGTCGTGTTCTCCAAGCCGGCAAAAAATGGAAGCAACTCTCTCCGAAGATGTTCTGATCCGGGCGTGGTGCCATATTGCAGGCATTCTCGCGCACGTGCATCATCGGCCAGCAGGTCGGTCAACTGTTGCTGTGCCAGTTCCACCGGTAGTGTTGTCGGATCGACCAATCCGGCAGCCAGTGATAAGACACCCGGATTTTCGACACCTTGCTGCATCAAAAAACTGATTGCGCCACGCGATGCCCACTGGCTGCGATTGCTGAGTGAAAGTGGAGAAGAAGAGTTTGAGGCGTTCATAAGAAAGATCCCATCGACTGAGGGTCGATTGGTTATTTGAGTTGTGTCATCCGCTGAATGGCGATGGGCTTCAATTCGGTCTCTTGCTTCGGCCAGTAGAGATTAAATTCCAACTGGTCATACTCTTCAAATTGAGGAAGTGAGGTTTTGGCGAGTTCGAGGACTTTCTGTTCGATGGCAATGACCCGGTCTTCATTCTCAATGGGATCATAATCGATTTTCATCGTGACCCGTAACGTATTGGGAGCGTTGTCTTGCCCTTTCGCTCGGCCACCTTCAACAACCGGACGGCTTTCTGCCAGTTCCTCTGTGGCGACGATTGCCTGTTGCAAGGGAAGAAAAGGAGCCAGGTTCATTTTCCAATAGAACCACATGAAGCCTGTCATCACGGCGGCGAATGCGAACATTCCAAAGACCACCAGCTTCCCCGAGATGAACACGGGTTCTTTGGTTTCAGGATGATCGGTCACGGAGTTTCTCCCAGGTAGTCGCGGATAAATTCTTGCGGGTTTTCTGTCGGCAGCGGTTTGTTGTCTTTGAAATCGACATTGCCAGCACGATCGACAAAAAAGAGACCCGGCAACGGCTGATTGCTGTCCAAATTGTATCGTCCCCAATTCTGATGGACGGCATAACCGAGATCTGTCAGTAATGGAAAGGGGAAGCTGTTTCGTTTGTTGATCGTTTGTCCGTCCTGTTCGATCACTTCTGTCGTACCGATATTCTGTTGGGGAAGAGCGCCACTGATGCCGAACACTTTGGCACCTTTTCGATCCAGTTGATCTTTTCTCTGTTTGAGAAACTGCATCATCTCGGAATTCTTCACACCCTGATCTCCATCGTAAAAAACGACGAAGATGTCGTGTCTCGATAAATAGGAATCAAACCGAACCATCTTCGATTCCTGATTATATAATGCCGGGATTCGAGGTGCCGGTTGCTTGAAGATCAAATCTTCGGCTCGCGGCTGGGGTGGATACTTTTTCGTCAATTTCCAGACGCACGCTCCCCCAATCAAGACTCCCGCAAATAACAGTATGAAGAGGCGTTTATCCATGATGATCGATTATAGGCAGCTCGCCCATTACAGGTTTGCTTTCTCCTTTTCAGTGGATTCTGACCCACGATCATCCCAGGCACGATTCAACGCATTCAGGTAGGCTCGGGTCGAGGCTTCGATAATATCGGTGCTGATAGCGCGTCCATGATATTTGCGGCCGAGATAATTGATCTCGACCAAAACTTCTCCTTGAGCGTCTTTCCCGCTGGAAATGCTTTTGACATCGTAATCTTCGAGTCGGGCTTCAATGCCCACGATTCGTTCCATCGCCCGAAACGCGGCATCCACCGGGCCGTCTCCTGTCGCGGCGTCGGAGACCGGTTCTTCGTCGTCGTGTTGAAGCTCGACCGTTGCCGTCGGTATCATGCCTGTTCCGGCAGAGGTGTGAAAGCTATTGAGCACCCAGTGTGCTTCGAAGTCGGTCTTTTGCGATTCGATCAACGCCGTAATGTCTGAGTCGAAGATCTCTTTCTTCTTGTCAGCCAACGTGATGAAGGCATCGAACACATTCTGGAATGCTTCGTCGTCCAGCTTGTAGCCAAGTTGGTCAACGCGATCTCGAAAGGCGTGTCGCCCGCTATGTTTTCCCAAGACAAGATTCGTTCCCGTCAAACCGATGTCCTGCGGTCGCATAATTTCATACGTCGTCCGTTCCTTCAACATTCCGTGTTGATGAATACCCGCTTCGTGTGCAAACGCATTCTGCCCCACGATGGCTTTGTTACGTTGAACCTTCATCCCCGTGATGCGTGAAACCAGTTGACTTACGGGATGCAACCGTTGAGTGTTGATGTTGGTATTGATGCCGTAATAATCGTGACGTGTGCGAAGAGCCATCACCACTTCTTCCAAAGCGGCGTTCCCGGCACGTTCTCCCAAACCATTGATGGTGCATTCCACCTGTCGTGCACCGGCTTCAACGGCGGAGAGGCTATTGGCGACGGCAAGTCCCAAATCGTTATGGCAGTGTGTGCTGATGATTGCCTGATCGATGTTGGGGACGGCACGTTTCAAAGTCGAGATGACGTGATGGTAATGTGAAGGTGTCGC
>Ga0181596_10000440_pt1 | contig 42675 bp, 36 predicted proteins | sample 041ome_6_FD_148655 | JGI IMG/M metagenome (GOLD analysis project Ga0181596, IMG submission 148655) | Coastal salt marsh microbial communities from the Groves Creek Marsh, Skidaway Island, Georgia - 041402US metaG (spades assembly) | ecosystem: Environmental > Aquatic > Marine > Intertidal zone... | reverse complement strand
TAACACTCACCAAGATGGGACGATCCTGCTGAGCATGGGTGTCCGCGACGCGCGCGGCGATGGGCACATACCAGCGCTCAACGATCGAGACAAAATGCGGGGGAAGATTCTCAGCCGCAATCAGCGCGCTCACTTTGGATCGCACGGACTGAAAGTCCAAGGGTGCCCTTACCGTCATATATTCCATCCGTTGTTAGCTGCCATGCCTACGCTGCAAAAGTTCCAGCCATCTCGTCGTCTGCCAATCGATCCGGCTTCCACTGGGCTACTTTAAGCAGACCAGAGCGGATTTGTGCAATATTGAGCAGAGCGTCGCATACAATGGCTCTAACCCGCACTAAGGGGTACCCATATGGAAAATCCACCCATGCCAGTCTGTGGATCAAAACTCAGCGGATACTGCTCAATATTCGCGGCACCCTGGGCCACTTGATAGCCACTCTTGGGAAGCCAGTCCGCATAGATAGCATCCATGACAGCACCCAACTGCAAGACCGGCAGTTCCTGCGTGAACACAGCGTAGCGACAAGCAGGAATAACCAGCCGAGTCTGACCTGCTGGTGTCATTACATCAGGCTCAAGTTCAATAGCCGCCAGATAGTCGAAGCCGATAGCATCCGCATCATAGACAACACCATAGGCTGGCACTCGACAGTCGAGGTTCACCGCAAGCCACTCATTGAAAACCAGCCACTGTTCGCCGATCTGCGCCCGTTGATCGTATCGATAGCGCCGCGAGCTACCAGCGAATTGCCGTTCCTTTTGATCGACAAGTTGCATCTGATCAAGATTCATTTTTCCCACCTCAATATCTCCGACCGGCCTGCCAGATACCCTGCTCAAAAAGACTCAAACGCCGTTGGGTCGTCGGCGCCGCCTGCAATTTACGCCATGTACCCAGGTTGACCGTTTTATCCTCTTAATGAATCGGCCGCAACATCGCCGCGGCATCGGCCTTGTCAGCCTTGCTGCTATTGGCTTGCGGCAACAAAGCCCAGACCCCAGCTAAGGGTGCCACCCCCTTTCGCAGCACATCTGTGGCAATCGACCCCAATGGCTTGTTGTTCATAGTCTCTTCAGGCTTGTTGTTCATAGTCTCTTCAGGCTTGTTGTTCATAGTCTCTTCAGGCTTGTCGTTTCTCACTCGACGGCTTAATGATGGAGCAGGTGTTCCACTCAGCGTGTCGTGCGATGAGCCAGCGCCAAGCAGGCTGTGCGAAAACCTGGCACGCAACCCTTGATGAGTTAATAGGGCTGTTCACCCTGCACAATGACCCGGTGCATATGTCGACGCTTACCCTGATAGTCGTTCAACGCATTGTGAAATAAACAGCGATTATCCCACATGGCCAGCGTACCTTTGTGCCACTTAAAACGGGTAACATATTTGTCTTGGGTCAGGTGCGCCTGCAGGAAGTCAAAAATCGGCAAGCTTTCTTCTCGCGTCATACCCTTGATACGGTGTGTATGAGGCCGGCTGCAGTAGATACTCTTGCGCCCAGTATTAGGGTGAACACGAATCAGCGGGTGCTCGACTTCGCTTTCAGCAAACTCGCTACTGCTCGAGTCTCCGCCACCATAGGCCCCACCGAGATCCGTAGATTTTGCCGCCAGGTTGGCATAAGCCCCTCCCTGACCATGGACGACCTTAGGAGAGAACACGCCTACATGACTTTCCAAGAGTTGCTGCATAGTTGCTGACAGGTCTTCATAAGCTGCAGAGGCGTCAGCAAACAAGGTGTCACCGCCCTCGTCAGGCACTTCGACCGCATACAACAGGGTCGCCATCGGCGGCTTCTGCAAATAGGATGAGTCAGTATGCCAGGCACCACCAAAGTTCATCTTGGCGTCAGCCTCCTTGATGATAGGGATCACATTCTTATGGGAGTCCACCGCCTTCATGAATGGATAGACATCGAGCTCGCCAAATCTCGCGCCGAACTCTGCCTGTTGAGTGGGGGTCAACGTCTGATTGGGAAAGAACAACACATGATGCAGATACCAGGCCTGCTTGATCTGATCGAGTATCGGCTCGCTGACGGGCTGTGACAGATCCACGCCGGTCACCAAAGCGCCCACTGGACCCAAGGTTGTATCAATGTGGAGCTGACTAGGACTCATAAGAAGGCCTCCTGCTGCATCTATACTAGGTCTAAACCACTTCTGAACGACTTCTATACTAAGTCGACGACTGTGCATGTTTCAATGCCGCTGTTATCCTTATCACTTATCCCAATCAGCGCTGTAACCGGAGGTGACGGAATGGCGTCAAAACGCGTGGTTGTAATCGATGGTGATGATGCCTCTCCGGAAGTCATGTTGCCTGCCCTTGAGATTCTTAAATCACTAAAGTTGCCGATAGACTTTATCAAGCCTCTGATCGGTCAAGAAGCGATGCAGCAGACTGGCAGCTACTTTCCCGACACGACCCGTGATCTGATCGATGCGTCTGACGCGACTTTTTTCGGATCCACCAGTGGTGCCAGCACTGCGGCGCTGTTTTACCTTCGGTGGGGTAAGCAGACGTACGCCAACGTTCGGCCATGTCAATGGCTACCCGGCTACAATAGTCCCCTGGCGCATCCAGAAAAGTGCGACTTTGTGATTGTTCGAGAAAACCTCGAGGACATGTATCTGGGTCTAGAGGGCGATCTCGAAGAGCTTGGCGGGCTGAACCTGACATCGAGAAATGCTCGAACCTCATTGTCGAGCATGGCGCCAGGGAAATTTGCCATCAAGGCGATCACTGAGCGAGGTACTCGCCGGGTTGTCCGTCACGCCTTTGAACTGGCCAGACAACGAGAAAAAAAGCGCGTTACAGTGACCTGCAAATACAACATGCTACATGTCTCTGATGGCTATTTTCGCGATATCGCTAACGAAATCGCCCTGTCTTACCCGGATATCGAATACAACACCTATATCATTGACGACTTTTTATGCCGCATGATTACTCGCCCGGAAGAACTGGACGTCGTGGTGATGCCCAATCTTTACGGTGACATAATGTCAGACGGTGCTGCGGGCCTGATCGGCGGTCTTGGCCTTGCACCATCGGGTTGCTATGGTGACGACTATGCGTATTTCGAGTCAGCCCACGGGTCCGCGCCTGACATAGCTGGCAAAAATATTATTAACCCAACAGCCACATTACTGTCTGCGGCGATGATGCTTGACTATCTGGCGTTTCCCGATGCCGCGCACCGCATTCGACAGGCTATTAAAACGGTCTATCAACAGGGTCTAGTGCTGACGCCTGACCAGCGCGGCAAAGGCACTACGACGGAGTTTTGTGCAGCGGTCTCAGCACTGGTCTGAGAACCTCATTCGCACAATAAAGGGATGGAGGGGGTAATTTAAGATCAAGCCAACTGTGGTCAGAGTCGACTGTATCACTCTTGTGTTTCACGATAGCCAACCAACCGTGTATATTGTTGCCACTGGTATCTGATTTGTCTTGCCAAGCAGCCCCCGAGAACTCATTCACCGGCCTGCCCGCAGACACTCAAGAGGAGCACACCATCACAACGAAACCCCTGGAAAAGCGCGCCATCTTCTGGTTTTACGGCTCAGCATCTGCGGCCTACGGGATCAAGAACAACGCCTTCAGCTATCTGCTCCTGATCTATGCTAACCAGGTACTCGGCGTGCCCGGTTATCTGGCCTCGATTGCACTGGCGATCGCGATGCTCTGGGACGCGGTCTCCGATCTGCTGCTTGGCCATTGGTCCGACAAGACCCACTCTCGCCTCGGTCGACGCCACCCGTTTATGTATGCCGCGCTATTTGTACTGCCCTTTTCCTTTTATGCTTTATTCAATCCCGTGGTTGAGATCACCGACAGCAATGCCTTCTGGTACATCCTGGTATTGGCCATGATCATCAGAACCGGCACGACCCTGTTCGAGGTCCCATCCACAGCCATGCTGCCTGATCTTGAGACGGATTATGATCACCGCAACAAATGGCTGGCTTTGCGTTACGCGTTTGGTTGGTATGGCGGCAACGGTATTCATACGCTGAATTTCATGTTCTGGGTCGGGGTCTACGGCGTTGCCGTCCAGACGGGCTACACTATTTACGCAACCGTCGGCGCTAGCGTGATTGCGCTAGTTATTATCTTGTCTTCGCTCGGCACGCAGAAGCTTATGGCAGATTTACCGAAGCCTCTTGAACGTTTCAAGTTCAGTGAGATCGGCAGAGAGATACGTCAGATATTCCAGTCTGTGAAGAACCGCAACTTTGCTGCCCTGTTTTTTTACGGTCTGATCGTCGGCATCGCAGGCGGCCTGGGCACGGCATTGTATTTATACAACACCACCTATTTTTTTGGCTTTTCTGGTCAGCAGATTGCTGTCACCGGACTCGGCGTCATGGTATCACCGGCTATAGCCTACTGGGCCGCACCCTACTTCGGCCGTCGCTACGGCAAGAAGAACGCGGCCATTGGCGCCATTTTGGTCAATATCAGCCTCTACCCCATACCCTACATCCTGCTCCTGTCAGGCTATTGGCCTGGCCTAGGCAGCTGGCTGAGCTTAAGCATTTACAGCGCTTTCATTGTTGCTGAGGTGATCTGCAGCATTATTGGCGGCGTGTTGCTCGATTCAATGATGGCGGACGTTGTCGAGGACAGCGAGGTCTCGACAGCGCGTCGATCCGAAGGCTTGTTTTATGCTGCCAGAGGCTTTGCAGGTAAGGCCATTTCTGCTGGCGGTATTATCGGCGCCGGGACGATCGTCTCCCTGGTTGGACTCGACGGGGTCACCAGTCTCGAACAGGTGACGACCGAGATCAGGCAGAGCCTTGCGAGCCTGTTTCTGCCGTTGTATTGCACCTTGTTCCTGATCGGTCTATGGTGTGTATCCACCTATAAAATTAATCGCCACACGCACAACGCTAACATCAACACCTTAGCCGCACGTAAAGCCAACCTGGCGAGTGACGACTAGCTCCTCAAGTACTCGCTGGCCGGACGCCCTCAACCGGGGCTAGGGCCGAAGGCGGATTGCATTTTTTTTATTGTTATGAAAAATGCACATCCAGCGTCTCTAAGCGCGTTGGGAATACGAAGGCATTGCAGGTTTTTTGGCTATGAATGACAACCAGTATCTTGGCCGATCATGCAGTTTCAGTGGGCTGCTTCTCGGCGCCTTGCTGCTATTGCTGACCGCTTGTGGCGGCGGTGGTGCTGCCGTTCGCGCAACGCCAGTCGCGCCAGCACCACCACCAGACCCCAGCCCACCAACCGGGCTTCTGGTTCCCTTCGCCTCAAGCGCGGATATGGTAGATAGCGTCCAGGCTAGCTTTGAACGCCAGTTGCAAACGTTTAGAGTGGCCAGCGCCGATAGCCCAGCATCGACCGCACCGGAAGCCAGCACTGCCTTCACGACAACCTATACCCAAGAGACCAGCGTCGATGAGCATGACGTCATCAAGTATGACGGTGATCGCATGTTTGTTGCACCAAGTCGAGGCATGGGTTGCTGCTTTATCGCCGTCGACACTGAACCGGCTGTTGATCTTCTGCCTGCAGATTCAGCAATTCCTGAACCGGGCCAATCGGATCCTCAGGATCGTGCGATTCGCATTCTGACAACAACGCCCGAGACGGCGAGTGTGCGAGAAACGGGGCGAATCGCGCTCAGCGGTAGCGACACAGTGGAAGGACTGTATCTTGAGGGAGAGCGCCTGGCCGCTATTACCAGCAGCGCCTGGTGGGGAGGCTATGGCCAACGCTTTGCCGATGTCCAGGCTTGGTCAGGGCAACACTACGGCATGACCCTTTACGACATCAACGCCAGCGACACCCCCGTAGTCAGGCATCTGCAGGTTGAAGGGACATTCGTCACCAGTCGCCGCACCAGTGCCGGCATCTACCTGATCAGCCGCCACACGCCAGCGATAAATGAACTCAATTACTATCCCACCACCGACGCAGATCAGCTAGCCAACGAGAGGCTGTTGGGAAGTCTTGAGATTGCCTCACTGTTACCCAAAGTTCAGCTCGATGGTGAGGAAATCACCGCTTTCAGTGTTGCGCAGTGTTATGGTATCGACCCCCGTCACCCACTGGCGCCGGAAATCCAGGGATTCCCAACCATTACCAGCATGTTGCTGGTGGATCCGCAAAGCGGTGAGATTAAGGACAGCCTTTGTTACGCCGAAGCCACCGACGGCGTTTACCTGTCCGGCGAAGCGCTGTACCTGGTGCAAGGCGTCTACGAGGCAGATTCCTCGAGTGGTTTCGGCACTCAGACGACGCTGGTCCACAAATTTAATCTTGCGACGGGATTTAGCTACAGCGGTTCCGGTGAGGTAGAGGGCAGCCTTTACCTAGGTAACAACCGAGATTTCCGCATCAGTGAGCAGTCGGGTTTGCTGCATCTTGTCACAACCCAGTTCACTGATGACGCTGCTGATCGCTGGCACCATCAATTGTTTATTCTTGCCAAGAACCAATCTCTGCCAGAGTTGGAGATCATTGGTCAGCTACCCAACAGCCTTCGGCCAGACGCCATTGGCAAACCTAACGAGGACCTCTACGGCGTTCGATTTTTGGGAGACAGGGCCTATCTGGTCACTTTTGAACGAACCGACCCCCTCTATGTACTGGACTTAGCAAACCCCCGTGACCCAAAAGTCGCGGGCGAACTGGAAGTGACCGGGTTTTCAAATTTCCTCCATCCGGTGAGCCGAGACCTGCTCCTGGGGCTGGGACAATCTGCCGAGCGGCGGGTTAAGCTAGAACTGTTCGACGTCAGCGATCTCACCAACCCAGTTTCTCGAGGCAGCCTTGAACCAGGCCCAACGTTGATGTACACCTATTCCAGCGCTGAGTACGATCGCCATGGCTTCACCTATTTGCACCGAGAGGCCGGTCATGACCGATTCGCAATACCAGTACAAGGCGTTCAGCTCGTCGATGAAGAGTATTCCAACGTCGCACGACTCTATCTGTTTGAGGTTCGCGAGCAGACTGAACCTAGCCTTGCTAGCTTGGCAGAGCAGGGCTATCTGGAGGCGACCGGGCCATCTGCTGACCATTACTCGACGGATAGCAGCCGTTCCATTTTAGATGGCGATGCCGTCTATTTCGTTCATGACACTCAAGTCTATTCTGCACTCTGGAGTGACCCTTACAACCAGACAGGCCCCCACTAAAAATCGAGGGCTGGTATGCCGGGATTCAATGCCGAAGAAGGTGGGCTGTGTTTTCCTCTCTGAGCGCCGGGTTTCTGCATTAGACTTTTATTTCGGGCTTTTTATTTCGGGCTTTTATCTTGGCTTTTTTGCCGCCATCAATTGCGAGCAGTGTCTAGATGGGCGCGCAATTTTGCGAGAAGAGGCGTTACTTTGCTGAGCTCTGCCACTGGAAATTTTGCCATCAACTCTTCAAATAGAAGCTCGCGAGCCTTGAGCGCTTCTGTTCTCGCCTTTGCACCCGCGGGCGTCAGAAAAACCAGTTTAGCTCGCCCATCTCTGGCATCAGCCCGCACCTCCACCAACCCGCCAGACTCGAGTCTCGCCAGCGTATTGGTCATGGCACCCTTGGTCACCTGAAAAGCGTTGGCGAGCACTGAGGGACTTTTGCCATCGCCGAGTCGAGACAGATTATTCAACACGGAGTACTGTGAAATCGTAAGGCCGGCAGGTAAAACCTGCTCGAATGCCTTGAACGAGAGCTGTGCAATTATGCCTATCTCGGTAAAAAAAACGGAACCTGGCGATTCTTTCTGGCTATCGCTCATTGTTGCCTGCCTACCTTCAAAAGTCGCTTCGAGGCGCAATCATATCAGCCTGGTCTCGATCTTCCACCTCGGCGTTTCGTCCAGGTCCGGCCCGTAGCCCAGTCTTCCAAACATCTGCAGACGCGGACCTTCTTCGTTAGTCAGCAATATGCCTAGCTTCGAGTGAATCTCGGCAAAGGTTTCAGTCATCTCTGGATACTCTTGTAACGCCTGACTAATAGGTTGAATACCCAGTCCTACCTCGGTGGCTTTGAGGTTGACCCTCAACCAATTCGCACCTGCGCGTAACTGATCTTCTCGCCTGTTAGCAGACGTGCCCAACCAGATATAACCCATTCCACTGAACATCATTGCCCTGTACATATCAATACCCTGCTGAAAAGCCGCAGAATTCTCGTCCGCCAGTTGCTCGCGATCCAGTTGGCCGATGAGTGATAATCCTTCCAGAAACGCACCACCCAGATCGATGCCGTCAGGATTAGCATTAATCTCGCGTTTACCAATTCGCATCAGATCAATGCTTTCCTGCATGGTACGTGGCGTCGTGGTCTCAATGTAGTGCGCACGCCAGCTGAGGTCACGCAAGTCCTCAATCAGCTGGGGATCATTGGTACTGCCGACCTGCACTGCTTCATCGACAACCGACTCCAACGCTGCCAAAGTGGCGGTAGTTACAGGTTGCTGAAGATCAAAGGGCTCTTTCAATGAACGTCGCAGCATAACCTGTCTAAACAAAGGGTCCGGTGTTGCCTCACCGTCGACAAACTCAATACGTGCCACCGGCCGCGCATCAAGTTGGTCATCGCTTGCACCGAGCGGGAAAGGCGTAATTTTTACCAGAATGCCTTCTTCAGCTGCGGCCATGCGCAGAAGCTCCAGAAAGCAGCCCAGGCCTATGGTGATCTGACGATTGGGCGGATCCGTTTCTGGTAACAATCGATCAAGGTCACAGTAAAGCATCGCTTCACTCGGCGTGCTCAGATCCACCTTCCATGGCTGGCGATTATGAGGATTGGGCGCAAGGATAGCGTATGACAGCGCCCGCATACGAGGATCCGCGTAGGCTTTGCTGCCAGCGAGCTTCCAAGGCGCCAGGGCCTCTTCCGGCCTTCGAGTCGCCGCAAAACCATAGAAGGATGCGCCTAATATCACGCCGCCAGCACCCATCACTTTAATGAAGCCCCGCCTTGAAAATCCCATTCCTCTACCTGTTTAGTTTAAGATTAAACCAATATATTAGTTTAATATTAAACTAACTGTCAAGGTGCGATTCGCCTTGCTTTAACAGAATCGGTCCATTCCGCTAGCTTTTTCGCAAGCAAGGGCATCGGCAAAGGCCCACTACCCAGTAGCGCATCGTGAAACGACCGATAATCAAAGTCATCGCCGAGCGCCTGCTTTACCTGAGCGCGTAGCGCTAGGATCTCCAACATACCGATCTTGTATGCGGTTGCCTGAGCCGGGTTATTGAAGTACCGACGAATCTCTGCCCTTACTGCAGCCTCTGGCCTTGATGAATTGAGTAGCGCATAGGTGACGGCCTCGTCCTCGCTCCAACCCTTGGCATGGATGCCCGTATCAACGACCAAGCGAATGGCTCGCCATATCTCACCTGTCAGTCGACCAAAATCGTTATAGGGGTCATTGTAGAAACCCATCTCCTTCGCCAATAGCTCGGCGTACAGACCCCAGCCTTCGCTAAAAGCCGTATAGCCATGGTAAGTTCGAAAACGTGGAATATTGTCTAACTCTTGCTGTATGGAGATCTGCAGATGATGACCCGGCAGACCTTCATGATAAGCGAGGTTTTCTAGTCGATATTTTGCCACAGCCTTCATATCCGCCATATGTATGTAGAATCGACCAGGACGCGAACCGTCTGAGGTGCCACGCGCGTAATGTGCGGCACCACCTGCCTGCTCGCGGAAAGGCTCCACCCGCTGCACCTCCAACGGTGCTTTGGGTAAAATGCCAAAGTAGTCGGGCAAGCGTTCCTGCATCTTGCCCAGGTAATCTCGAGCCATCTCCAAATAGGCACGACGACCCTCGTCGGTGTTCGAAAAATAAAACTGCGAACCCTCTCGCATGAACACAAAGAATTCCTGCAAATTACCTTTGAAACCTAGCTGATCCTTAACAAGCATCATTTCTGCCTGAATTCGCGCGACTTCCTGGTGACCGGTTTGGTGTATGGATTCAGCGGTCAGAGCCAGCGTCGTCATAGCACCTAGCGCATAATCGTAATATGCCTTGCCATCAGGCAGGGCTGATGCGCCAAGGGCTTCGGCAGGCACATTTTTTAGATCTGCCCTTAGCCAACCGGTTATTTCATCGTACGACGGCTTTGTCACGTTCAGCAACGCGGTCCTTGCAGCTGACTCAAATGCAGCTGCCTGCGTCCTGTCTATTTGCAGCTGGGACTCGAGGTTACGAATTTTAGTCGTGATGTCGATCCAGATTGCAGACTCTCCATCTTCAGAAAAAGGCACTCCCCGCATGAGCTGTTCGATCTGGTTGAGTGCCAGTTCATAGTCGAAATAAGGCGCACGAATGCCTCGCTCCGCTGAAGTCTTGGCGCGCACCAAATACTGCCCAAGATATCGGCCGCTTTGGTTCAGGCGTGAGATGTAAGCGTCCATATCCGCTGCAGAATCAACCTTGTGGTAGTTGATGAGACCGTTAGGTAGACCGGTGTGTGGCCCACTGCGCCCAAAAATGTACCGATGCCACTTGTAAGGCTCCGCCGCTTCTGCCTGTTGCAACATGAATTCCCAAAGATCCCAGGAAATCTTACCCTCCGGATCAAGCTTGCTTCTGTCAAAACTGGTCTGCATTTTTTCGACACTCTGCCTTCGCCATGCAGTCACTCGATCGCTCGCCGCCATCGAGACATCATCCAGCTCGCCATAGTCACTCTTGTCGCCCTGGCGAGTTTTTGCCAGCGGGCTGAAATCAAGATACTCACTGAACTCAGCATCTAGCCACGCATTCAACCGCTTGGTCTCGACCGCCGGCGCAGACGATTCTGACGGCTCGTCTGCGATAGCACAGCTCATCAGCAGCGATAGAATTACCATTGAAATATAACGCATCTACAGTCTCACTTAATTTGTCGTGACCAGCTGCTCAGTTAAGTGCTATCTATCTACCTAACTGACTAGCTAATTGGAATTTATTCAGTTTTATTCGCTTATTTTCATGCACGAGGCCCGCCAACAATTGTTGTGGAGGAGCCTGGTAGCGGGGCAGCTTTTCAACGCCCCTTAGAGAATTTTACAAGCTTATTACCCTGACCTGCCGAGAGCGTTCAATAGATTTTTATTCAGCAAATCTGGAGGCCACGCTTAGACGCTGCACCAATTGTTGTGATTTCTGACACCTTCTCTGTTCGACTTGATACCCATACAACCCAAGAGTGACTCAAATATTTCTAATTGTCTGACGACTCTACCCTTCTCTTGATAATGCTTGAGTGCGTCAAAACTTTGCGAAAAATGGGCATCTGCGAGCGCAGAATCAGACATCCACATAATGATAGGAATGTTAAACTGCTCCGCGGGCGCGGTTTCCTTAGGTGATGCATGAAAGTACTTGCCGTCCTCCAGTGATTCACCGTGATCAGACGCGTATAGGAGCAACGCTTTTTTATCGCGGAGCTTTTCCAGCAAAGAAAATAGGAAAAAGTCCGTATACGCAATTGAGTTGTCATACGCGTTTATCATGGCTTGATCGTCACAGTGTAGATACTTGCAATCAGGCTTGTAGAGCGAGAACTCTTTGGGGTATCGAGCCGCATAGTTAAAGTGAGAGCCTTTTTGATGAAGAATGACCAGGTGTCTGCCACTCTTTTTTGAAATCGAGTTCTCCATCTGCTCTACCAACAACATATCGTCTATAACTGCGATACCACGATGGCTGGCTTCGGCCCCTATCTGCTCTCTGATTTTTACCGAGTCAGCATTGGTTCTTGCGTAAAAGCCGGCCTCGCTTTGCATGGCGAATAAATCGCTGGAAAATCCCAGCTTTTTCAGCACCGAAAAGACATTATTCTCGTGGACATATTGTTGCAAAGGGCTGCCCTTTTCGATAACGCCACCCTCTCGGACAAACATACACGACAAGCTTAATTTTGTACTCGTATTGCAAGAGGTGCCTTTAAAACCTATGACATTGGGCTCTTTGTCCAGCAGCGGCGTGGTCTCGATTTCGTAATCCATCAAAGACATGTGATCGTGACGAGCCGACTCACCAATGACAATCACGACAAACAGGTCATCGAGTGAATGCTCGGCGTAGAAACCGTAAAGATCCGTCGGATCAATCAGTTGCCGTTCCAGCCGCCGATTGATATTGGCGTTGGCAACCGCGATGAGTCCTGCTGACACCCAATTGATTGGAACGTAGGAGAAAGTTGCAACACCAATGGGATTAGTCGGTAGTCTGGCATCCACCATAGGTTCACGAAAGGTTTTGTAGTAGAGGTTCAAGAGCGAGAGCGAGCCAACTAAGACGCCCAAACATAAAAGCCGTGGAAGCAGAAACAGCAACCAAGGCGCCTCATAAGTCGGGTTCAATCGATTCAGCAGATAAATCGGAATGACAGCAAGCAGACCAACGAATGTCAGCAACGCCCATCCCATCGACTCAACCATTAGTGATAATTCTGTACCTACGACCGCCTGCATGATGGCGTAGCCAATGGCAACATCGAAAAACCAAATGTAATAGCTGGCGACAACCGACAATAAAATAAGGATGCTGATGCCAACTTGCAGAATTCTGCGGCCAAAGAGTGCCAAGGCAGAGAACAGCAACGCGGCCGCGGCAACGGCGAAAATAGCATCGCCCAGCAATAGACCAAGCCCGCCGCTTTCGACCCCGTAGTATTTTTGCAAGAAAACCGGCGCGTTCAGCACAAGACCCAGATAGAGCGAAGCCTGTAACACCCAGAATATCTCGGGAAGATATAGACGCCTTAAAACCCCGAACTGCACCTGCCAAAACCGCAACTTTTCAAACCGCGAGATCTTCATTACCGCGTGGATCCCTTATTAACTCATCACTCACGAATGACCAACCACTTAACATCAATATTCGTCTTGGTCTTACAACCAGTGCAGCTAGCTACAACGAGTCACACAGAGTCGGCTGCCAGCGCCATGCACCTCCAACCTAGCAAGCCTGAAAGGATCAAGCAAGCAGCGAATCACACCGCTTTACTGGAAGGTTTTATTTTGAGTCTTTCGTCAGTGGGGACCGCCAATTGATAGCGGCTATGTCTGCGTCTGTCATACCCCGGTCAATTAGCATCGCGTTGACATCGTTCGCAGCAGCGGTTTTAGTCATGATCGCCAGGTTGGGATGACTCATACGGCGCTGTCGCTCACGGAATATTTCTCGCAGTTCCTTTTTATTTGGCTCAACAATCAGCAACTCCAACCGCGGCGCGTACTCTTTTAACGGCATAGGTAAACCCAGCGTTTTTTCAAGCTTTGTCAGGAATATTGCGCGACGGGCAAAATCGCTGTCTTGCAAACTGATGCTTTCAATCTCCGCTAAATCATGGATGACGACACTCAAACCAAACATTGTTTCGGCACCAAGTGATCGAGCAACCTCTAAAGTCGCATTATCTGCCTCGGCACCTTCGTATTTACCGCTGTGACGGACAATCAGGACCGCACCCTGAGCTAAAACCGCATACTGATACATCTCAGAACTCACTCGCTCTCACTGCGTAAATACTTTAACCATATTGTAATTTTTTTGCAATTTTGCCAGCAGATATCTGCGACTTGCCTTTGCCTTGCCTTAGAGCCGAGAGTGACTTAAAAACGGCAAAAACTGCCGAGTTTTATTTCAAATTCTGACCTTGAAGGGAGGCCGGCTCTGCTATTAAAAGTCTACCGCTAAACCTGAATAGCTCGCTAAAACGTCGATTTAAGTTACCATTATTTACAATATTGTCCGTGATTGTGTGGCTCTTAACGAGTAAGTTCCACGAAAAAGCACCAAACATAAGCAGCGGTTTGGATTTCTGAATCCTCACTCTGCACGCTCACAATGTGCCTTTATATCTTGAAAGGAAGAACGCTGGCGCCGGGGCTGATAGCTCGTAACTCGCTGAAAAGTCGTCAAATGCTGTCACCTTTGTCCTGCAGTATCCTGAAAAGATTCGAGCATTATTGATAACCAAGACCCTATGGTCCTTAGAAGGTAGGCTTTGCTGCACCATCGAAACACCAACACTTTGCCTTTCGAAGAGGTCGTCCTTGGTTCTTCCCAGGCCATGCTGGAACTTTGGCAGCTGGTTGAAGCTGCCGCTCGTGGCGACACCTCGGTTTTGATCCGGGGTGAAACCGGTGCCGGCAAAGAAGTGGTTGCGCGCCAAGTCCATCGACTGTCGCCACGGCGTGGTGGGCCTTTCGTTGCCATTAACTGTGGGGCCATCCCTGCTGACCTGCTTGAAAGCGAACTGTTTGGTCATCGCAAAGGTGCCTTTACCGGCGCCATCTCAGACTATAGTGGACAATTGCTGGCGGCTAATGGCGGAACTCTGTTCCTGGATGAGATTGGTGATATGCCCCGAGCATTACAGGTGAAGTTACTCAGGGTACTGGAAGAGCGTGTCATAGTCCCGGTAGGCTCCACTGAACGAATTTCCATTAACGTGAGAATCGTCAGTGCCACTCACCAAAATTTGGAAACGCTCACCGAGCAAAACCTGTTTCGAGAAGATCTGTTCTATCGCTTGAATGTCTTTCCCCTGCAGGTGCCAGCGTTGCGTAACAGAATGGGGGATTTGCCGGAATTGATTGCCTACTTTTCTGCCAAGCTCGTCACTGAAGGCGAGCCCCCCTCATTTACTCAAGAGTCCATGTCGATACTGCTGGATTATCACTGGCCGGGGAATCTCAGAGAACTGTCCAACTTCGTTGCCCGCATGCATGCTATATCGACCGGTCCAGTGCTGGACATCACGGCGGTACCAAAAAGCCTGCTACCTGCAAGAATTTGCGAGGCGCTGGAAAATGCCTGCCCTCAGTGGCGAACAGACGCCCTGAACCTGGATGCCGACTCGCCTATGGATGCTCAAGGCATTATGGATCATCGTCTCGAGCAAGCCTTGAGCTTCACTCAGAGCGATGTGCCCTTGCCAAAAGACGGCTTCGCTCTGAAAGACTTGCTGCAAGACATAGAGATTAATGTGATTCGTAAAGCACTGGATTCCACCCAGTGGAATGTTTCATCCGCGGCGAAACTGCTAGATATGCACCGAACAACCTTGATTCAGAAAATCAGTAAACTTGATATTTCTCAGGACACCCAGCCCGTTACTAATTGATATTGGCATTCCATTGATCTCGAATGAATCCCAGATCGAGTGACATTCTGTCGCGCCCATTCAAGAGTGTCTCGATCAGTCAAGGCGATGCCTACTCACCATCACCTTCTCCTTCACTAAGCACCTCCTCTAGCTGCTGGTAATTAAATTCAAGCAGATTTTCTGTATCCTCAACATAGTCCTGTATGGCTGCATAGATCATCGCAGTTTGACCATCGATCATATAAAACCGGTTCGGATCCAGCGCTGGCAAAGCGATGATTTTTCCACGTTTAAAGTCGCCAACCCTAAAGTTATCGACTCCACCGTTCTCATTGATGATGGCGTTAGCCACAACGGCAGTCTTGAGTCTCTCGATGTCATTCTTGTCTTTCAAAACAATCACAGGTTTGCGCTTGCCTTCTACCGGCTCGCCTCTTCTCATACTTCTGAATTCATTCAGGTTGGCACCTTTGGGCAATTGCACCAACTCCACGTTGGGCGTGTTACTCAGCAATGCATCTTCTTCGTATTCAAAACTAATGACCACCGTGTCAGCGTCAGATCGACGACGCCGAGCGAGGACATTGTCTAACACAGCGACCTCGGTCTTGCCGGCCTGATTTTTCTCGGAGAGGATTAGATTACTCGCCTTGACCTCATTACCAATTTCATGGCGTTTCACCAGGTCATAAATCATTCTCGCCACGTAATATTCACCACCGGGGAAATTACCATTGCCAAACTGCCGAAAGATTGGCTCACCTCGTTGATCGGGATACTGCTTCAGATACGCCTGAACCCAATCTTCGCGATCCTGAAAAGACGGCCTGTTATAAATAAAATTAAAGTCATAGAGGTCTTCTGACCTTAGTCGATAACTGTCACTAAATAGCGCCAGCCCATTCACGTCAAACATTTCCGTGTTGTTTGGTGCACTAATATCAAAACTGGAACCAGGCTCATTGATGACATAAGGCGTCAAAACAATCACAACCTCACGCTTCGAAGAGGCTTTCTGGGTTGCACCAAACAGCCGACCCAGAATCGGAATATCGCCCAGTATGGGCACTCGATTTTTGATGTCTGCCTTATCGGAGGTGATCAAGCCACCTATGATAATTGGAGTTCTGTCTGTAAGCCGGGCAAAAGTTTGTACGCGACGCAAGGACGCACCAGGTTTTGTCGCAATGACCACCCCGTTTTCATTACGCACCTCGCCATTATTGGCTGCAACCACGGCCTCTACCGACACATCTATTTCCATGCTGACATATCGATTGTCAGCCGATATACGTGGACGCAGGTTTAAGGTAATACCTGGCCTGATTTCCTCAAAGGTATAGGCAGATTGAACCACGTCACCAGACGAGCTGATCGTGGCTTTAGCGATTGGAAACTGAATAATGTCGACAACTTGAATGATGGCTTGACGATTGTTCAGAGCCAGTACACTGGGTCTTGAGAGCACTTCGGCTTTGCCATTGGCTACTAAGGCTTGAAGCTGAACTAGCCGACTGGCGGTAAAGCCCTCATCTGCTTCGCGGTCTCTGAACAGATCCAGCACCTTGGAACCGCCCGCCGAGACTGGTGAGGCGCTGAGTGCGCCAAACTCGATGTAGTCGTCACCGCTTTTTATGTTTGTAAACTTGATGCCAGACTCTCTAAGGGCGTCCTCGCTAACCTCCAGGACCAGGCCCTCGATATAAATCTGCCTGGCTTCAAGATCTAAATTGCGCACTAAATTCAAGAGTTCGGCATACTCCCGCTGCTGGGAAGGATGAAAAAAGACAAGCAGCTGATCCGTCTCGCCAGAATGGGGCTTACGCATAGCGCGGAGGCCGCTATCATCGCTCGGGGCGCTTCGACTTGAGCTACTATTACTACTGCTGGCGCGACTACTGCGACTACTGCTACTGCTACTACTGCTCGACGACTCGTCTGCATTAAACTCGAGGCGAGCCTCCTCCAGAGCCGGCGGCAGCATCACTACAGGTAACTCATCGCAATCATAGCTCTCCACCTTACGCTTTGATGCAGAAGCTTTGTCGTCCAGAGAGACCGTGTTGTAACCTAAAGAACTCAGTATCTGAACAATCTGAGTCACATCCTGATTGGCGATATGCAGGAGTTCGAGTTCAAGATCACGTAACTGATAGGAACCCTTCTTGCAGCCCTCCACATCATTCGCTGAATTAGCAAGCGCGACGTTTGGAAACGACACGCTGGCCATCAAAAAGATGGCGATAAAAAACTCTATTCTACTCAGCAACATCTTCGAGAACCTGCTAGGAGTGACGAATTACGGGACGAGAAGAGGCCACATCAGCAGAGAAAACTTGAAGGTACCACCGATTAAAAAATGGTAAATCTTGCTTCATATTTCGCTAAGCCTTTCGCCTATTTGCTCCACCTTTACCAACCATAGGCAAAAAAATCGAATAACCGCAACGGGCTTGCACTTTACTGGACTTTCTTGCCTCACATTTATTTTTTTACTTTCGTGCCACGGGTCCTATCTCATCTTCTAAGAAGGCGCCAGACCAGCTCTTTTAGTGGCTGACGTGGCAACCCCAAATGTAAGCGGCGTCTTTTTATATGACCTTGAACTATTAGCCTGATACTGCTCTGAACTAAAACTAGCATTATTACAAACGTCTGGCATCCTCGCACGTCTTGCAACTCATTGCACAGATTTTAAGCTCTGAGCCAGCCAACGCAAGGCTAATGCAACCAGACATCAATAGGGTTCTGTCGCGTAACGCATGAGACTTTACTCCAACGTTCACTGCGGCCCTCGGGTTTGAATCCAGCCACCGGTGAGGCCGGCGATATAGCCACCGTCAACCAACAATTCAACTCCATTTAGCCAGCGGTTGTTACCCGTCGCCAGATATTCTATGACCTCAGCTATGTCTACAGGCGTGCCTTCGCGGCCTACCTGCTGCACACCCCAGTCATACCTTTGCGGCCCCACCAGCCGCCTAAAATCGGCAGTTAAGCGGGTGCCAGTCGAGCCAGGATTAACGCAATTGACACGAATACCCCGGCGAAAGGCCAGACCCGCAGCTCGGTAGGTATAGGCCGCGGCACACTGTTTCGAAAACTTGTAGGGATTGTCCTGCCAAGCAGTCCGATTCTGTTGCAGCCAATGCATGCCCGCTCCGAAATCAGGCGTATTCAGGAATTCCTCTATTACGGGCTGCCGCTGACGCCAATCATAACCCGCAGAAGAGGCAACGATAACAACGCCACCACCGTCGGTCATGCGCGGCACCAGCCGCTCAGTCAGGTAGCGCATACCCAGAAAATTGACCTGCAATATCTTGTCATTCGCCGCGGCATTGGAAACACCGGCGACGTTTATCAGCCTGTTGATGGGACCAGGTAACTGCGCCATGGCTCTGTCTATGGCCGCAGGATCACTGAGGTCACAGTGAATAAAAGCGGTAGGTGCCGTCGGCTGGACAATGTCGAGAACGGTCACGCTATGCCCTTGGGCCTCTAGTCTTGCGACTGTCGCGGCACCAATACCCGTAGCACCTCCCGTTAGAACAATGGAGAGTGCAGTTGCATCAGTCGCGAATTCGGTCACTTGAAGGTATCCTCATGGCACGCTATTCAACGAGACTAATCAGGCGATCAGACTAAGTCAATTGGCGCACCGAGTACCGCGAGTGTTATCTTGAGAGCTGCAGGTTATGCGAGGCAACAAAAATGCGTGAAGGTCCCTCAGCGCTGAATGCCACTGATGCGATCAAGCTGATCAGGCAGGGTGAACTGACGCCCGAAGAACTGCTGGAAAGCTGCATTGCCAGAATTGAGCAACTTGACCCAGTGGTCAATGCCATGATTACCCGTGCCTATGAGCAGGCTCGAGAACAAGCCCACAGAGCCACCCTGGCGGTCAGTCGCGGTGACCCGTTGGGAACACTGCATGGTCTGCCGGTTGCCATCAAGGATATCCAGGCTACTCGCGGCATTCGCACCACTTATGGATCTGAAGCTTTTGCCAGTCATATTCCGCAAATCGATGCCGGTATTGTGCAACGCATTCGCAACGCGGGCGGCATTATTATCGGCAAGACCAACATTCCTGAGTCCAGTATCGGCGCCAATACCGTCAATCGACTATTTGGCGCGACCGGCAATCCCTTTAGCCCAGACTTAACCTGCGGCGGATCGTCCGGTGGCTCGGCTGTCGCCGTCGCAACCCACATGGCGCCCCTCGCAACCGGCTCAGATCATGGTGGCAGTCTGCGTATTCCAGCCTGCTACAGCGGCGTCGTCGGTTACCGCGCCACGCCAGGCGTCGTTCCGAATGAGGGTCGATCGACTACTCAAACCCATTATAGCGTTCAGGGACCTATAGCCAGATCTGTTGGTGATGCTGCTCTATTGCTGTCTGTGATTGCCCAAAGGGACCAGAATGCGAGCATGGACCCTATGGCATATCCCCTTGATGCCGCACAACTGTCCCAGCTTGATGACGTGGATCTCTCGCGCTTACGGGTTGCAGTCACCGTCGATTTGGGCGGCGTGCTGGTGTCTGAGACTATTCGACGTACCTTTACCGAACGTATGAACCGCCTCGCGCCCATGTTTGGCGCTTGCGATTGGCATGACATAGACCTCACTGAAGCCCCCAACGTAGACTGGCACCTGCGCCAGGATCTGTTTGTGGCCCAGTATATTGAACAGGCGAGTAGTTGGGATGTCGGCTTTAATCCCAATGTTCAGTCGACCTACCGGTCTGCGCTGGACACACCCATGGCAGCCATTGCCAGTGCGCGACGACGGCAGATGGCCCTGTTCCAAGCGTTTCGGCGTATTTTTGATCACTACGACCTGGTGCTCTGTCCTGGCGTCAGCATTCCACCGTTTTCCTGGCGCCACCTGAACCCCCAGGAAATTGATGGCAAGCCAGTGACAAATTATATGGCGTGGCTCGCGCTAACCTCGTCTTTGACAGTGGTTGGCCATCCCGTGATAGCACTACCTTGCGGCTTGGATGAACAGGGAACGCCATTTGGCATTCAGGCCGTGGGCGCCATGTACTCGGACCAACGGCTGCTCAGTGCGGCTCAGGCGCTGGAGCGGCAATTCTCCCGTATGCCGGCGCTGGCACGACCCACGCCAGACTTCGATCAGTTAGGCCGAACTTCTTCCGCCTGCCGGACTGAAGGCAGAATCGCACCTTTTGTAAACTAGACTGGCATCTCAATTATGACCGATACCTTTCCTGGCATCATCACCTTTGCCTTTCTGGTTAGCCTTATTCTCGCTGGCGTTGGCTTGCGCGCCCGTTTTACCTGGATTCAGTCGACACTGGTACCCGCGAGTCTCATTGCTGGTCTACTGGGATTTACCCTGGTCAATCTTGAACTGTCGTTTGGTCTGGTCAACAGTGACTTTACTGTTTTTGCCTTTCACTGCTTCACCTTGAGCTTCATGTCTCTGGTGCTGACAGGCAGCGAGCCCCGCACGCGCCAAGCATCCTCGATTGTCGCAGGCGGCAGCTGGCTTAGCGTCATATGGGTGATGAGCCTGGTCATGCAAGCCATGGTGGGTCTAGCGGTGATTATGCTTTACAACTACCTCACCGAAGGTGATTTGTCGTATTTTCTTGGCATGATTGCCACTCACGGTTTCACACAGGGACCGGGACAGGCGCTGGCGTTGGGCGGCATCTGGGAGCAAGCGTTGGGTATTCAGCACGCAGTAGACTTCGGCCTCATCTATGCATCGGCGGGATTTGTTGTTGCTTTTTTGGTGGGTGTACCTATGGCCCGGCATGCTATTCGGCAGGGCATCCATACCAACAAAACTGCTCGTATCGACGAGGAATTCCTTAAGGGTGTCATGCACCCTGAATCAAAGATTTCAGCCGGTAGACAAGTGACTCATGCGGCGAATGTAGACTCATTGACTTTTCATCTGGCAATTTTGGGGCTGGCTTATGTTCTCACAGACCAGTATCTGAAGCTTATCCAGCCGATCGCTAATACTTGGCAGTTGGGCGATGTGAACCTGGGATTGATCTTCAGTCACAACCTGTTCTTTTTTCATGGATTGATGGTTTGCATGCTACTACGTCTCAGCATTGATCGGCTCGGCTGGGGCCACCTCATTGATAACGACACTCAAAAGCGCATTACCGGCACCTCAGTCGACCTGATGGTCGTGGCTACCATCTTGAGCATCCAATTCTCGCTGCTCAGCGACTATCTGTTACCTATCCTACTGGTTTGCGTTGCCGTGACTCTGACGACTGGCCTGTTATGCTTTGGCTACGCCCGCCGACTCAACCACTACCCTATTGAAAGAGCCGTCACGATCTTTGGCTGTTGCACCGGTTCCACCGGCAGCGGCTTGTTATTACTGCGTATTCTCGACCCGGATCTCAGTACGCCGATTGCCAAGGAGTTAGCCTTCTTCAACGTCGCCATACTGGTGCTTGGCTTTCACATTTTGACATTGATGGCACCAGTGCTACCCAGCTTTGGCCTGGGCACAATCAGCCTTGTGTATCTCGGCACCTTCTTGGTTGGCGCCCTAGCTCTGACAGTGATCACGAAGCGAACACTGGCTTAGCATCCGCCGCTTGATCCCGCAGGATCAACAAGAACGGCGAATGACCTTGACTAGCCGGAACAATCTAAAGAACTCGAAAAAATTCAACAATTCTAACGATTCGGGACATCCATTCACCGAATTAGTGGCAATCCGCACGCCTGACGCTCAATCATGGATGTCCCAAATTGATATCCTCGCCTTCCTCACTGACACCGATGGCATTGACCAAAGTCGAACTAATATTTACTGGGTTTACCGACCATGCAATGCTCTTTGGCCACTGCAGACTCAATAAAGGATCCGCCAAGATGACTAATAAATTATTGACGATTTTCTTGTTAACTTTTTCGATATTTAGTGGCGCTCAAGCCGCAGAGACGCATTTTGGTGAGCCGCTAGCAGTATCTCTCAATATCGCGTCAATCACTATGAACGATGACGGTATGACGATCACCTACGAAGGCATTGCAGGTAAGTATGGCCTGGTCCATGCAACCCATAATATGGTCGGCACAAACGCAGCGCTTACCAAAGGATACTTCACCGGCACTGTACAGGCGATCGATGACGCCGGTCGAATGGAACAGAGTAAGACCTTAGGACTATGGTCCAGATCCGGTACTACGCTCAAGGTTTACGGTTTTGATGACGATGACCCCGCGAGGATCCTGCATATTTCTGATGTAGATTTAGCAACAAAAACCTTCAGCGCCAAGGTTTGGGAACTTAACTAAAACCAAGGGATAGGTGTTCGGCAGATGTTACAGCACACAAAAGCCGAATGGACCTAATCACTTTTCCACTAGAGCGAAATCCAACATGGCTGATGAGCGAATCAACATTTTTTACGAGCTTAAAATAAAGCCTGGTAAAGCTGACGAGCTTAGAGAGATCGCTAAAAAAATGGTCGCGTACAATGCTGAAGGTGAGCCAGGTACACTCGTCTACAATGTCTATATCAGTGAGGACGAAGAGCTCCTGACCTACTGGGAAACCCATGAAAATAGTGCCGCACTACTCTTTCACTCAAACAGATTTATTAATGGAAGCTACGTAGGCCAAGTGCTGGAGAGAACCGAAGGCGCCAGACTCTGTCTGTACGGGATTATTCCAAAAGCGCTTAAAGATTGGGCTTCTGAACACGGTTTCGAGAACGAATACCATGAGCCTGTTGATGGTTTCCAACGTTGACCCACTTTCACCTTAACGCCTGGTCTCCCGCAGGATTGCCAGCAACTCGCCTGAACTTGTGACTTTTGACTGACAGACTTTCCCAAAAATGGGCTCTCCAATCACATGCGTCTCAATGCCAGTAGACGACTAAGCAATTTATCACTAACCAGCCTTGGCACAGTCATCAGCAAATTAAAGACGCCGCACGAAAAGAAAAATGTATGGATTCGTAGTATCCAATAAACGCCGTCCAGTTATGAGACGCGCGTCACGCGTTTATCATCACGCGCCTCGCACTCTTGAGGACTGTCGACATATATTTCTGGCAAAAGTTTCTGCATTATCCTGAATTGTCCTGCTAAGCTAAATTTCTGAGCTTTACCCCGAAACTAGCGCATTGCATCTACTGGTATTTATCGTTCGCGAGAGCCTAACTTGGCAATGCTTTCTTCAACTCAATAATAAAAAGGTCCTATTATGACTGACAGCGTAGCACCCCCTGTAATAGCTTCCGATGTGCCTGACGAGAAGAATATGCGCAAAGTCGCTGGTACTGCGCTCGCTGGCACCAGCATTGAATGGTACGACTTCTTCATTTACGGCACAGCTGCAGCGCTGGTATTTCCAGCGGCGTTCTTTCCTGCTGACATGCCAGAGATGGTCGCTTTGATTGCATCATTCAGCACCTTTGCAGTCGGATTTATTGCTCGACCCTTGGGTGGCGTTATTTTTGGACACTATGGTGATCGCGTGGGACGCAAGCAAACGCTGGTCATCGCCCTGCTCATGATGGGAGGTGGCACGACTTTGATTGGCTTGCTCCCTACCTATGAGACCATTGGAATATTGGCGCCGCTCGCGCTCGTGTTGCTGCGTTTTGTTCAGGGCCTCGCCATTGGTGGCCAGTGGGGAGGCGCGATGCTACTGGTTACTGAAAGTGCGCCGTCTAATCGGCGCGGTTATTACGGTGCTTTTGCACAGGCTGGAGCGCCTATGGGGGTGATACTCGCGAACCTGGCTTTTTTAGCGATTGGCGCCGCAGTGTCAGATGAAGCATTCTTGTCTTGGGGCTGGCGCATACCCTTTCTTGCCAGCGTTATATTGATCGGCATCAGCCTGTACGTTCAATTGCACTTGGAAGAAACACCGGCATTTCGTGCACTGGAAGAATCCAAGCGACGCTTGCAGACTGAACAGGCGATCCCACAACCCAACAAGCTAGTCGATGCGAACCAAGTGAATTTAAACCGCTCTCCCGTCTTGGAAGCCTTGCGTATCTATCCCGGCAGGATCGCTCTCGCGGCGGGGGCATTTATTTCAATACAGGTGACCTTCTACATTCTAATCGCGTTTGTGGTGGCTTATGGCACCAACACCAGTGGATTGGATTTACCGCGTAGTACCATGTTGTCAGCTGTACTCATCGCCAGCTTGATTCAGCTGGTAGTACAGTTTCAAGCGGCAGCCTATTCGGATCGCCATGGCCGACGTGGAGTTTACCTCGCCGGCGCCACCCTGCTGGGACTCTGGTCTTTTGTTCTGTTTCCACTGATTGATACCGGTAACTTTTTCCTCATTGTCGTCGGCATATCAGGCGGCCTAAGCTTTATGGCGATGCAATATGGGCCGCAAGCGGCTTTCTACACCGAATTGTTTTCTACCCAGGTGCGTTACTCAGGGGCGTCACTCGGCTATCAAATTGGCGCAATATTAGGTGGGGCTTTTGCACCCACTATAGCTGTCTTGCTTTGGAAGGAGTTTGGGATTCTGTACGTTTCAATTTACATTGCGATCGCGGCTCTGATAACTATTGGCTCCGTGCTCATGCTCACGGAAACAAACGGCAAGGACATCCACACTTGAGAGTTTCAAATACAACGAGTAGCCACTAATTCACGACGAATAGGCGATCTCATCAACTGACTAATTGCTTGGCTACTATAAGAGCTGATAGGGAAGCTGATAACAGGCCTAATATATTTGCCGATAAACAAGCTATTCAAAAACTAAAGAATTCACTCAATGGACTGCTACGAATCAAGTCGTCGTCGCAATATCTGCGGACTGATTCATTGATGCTTTTTGTAGTCTATCCGGGCCTGTCTGGCTTTGAAAATATAAAGCCAGTAGCTTCAGCTCAAAAATGTCAGAACTTCTGATAACGGGGCTCTTGTGGTGCGAGCAGAATTAGCTCGGACCGCAACATCTTCATAACCAAAGCCAAGACCAAATAGTACTTTCATCTGCGGCTTCAGATCAAAAGTTTTACGGATCAAGTCCGGATAATGCGCCATGGTACCTTGAGCGCATGACGCCAATCCGTTGGCTGTAAGCGCCAACATCAGCGTTTGAGCGTACATCCCGACATCAGCGGCCGACTGCTTACTAAACGCTTCATCCATGCACAGAAATGCCATATGCGGCGCATCAAACATCTCAAAGTTACGAAAGCTGGCCGCAGCCCGGCCTGGCTTGTCGTTCCAGTCAATGCCCATGGCGTCAAACAGAACGCGAGCACATTCGCGCCGCCGCTCTCGGTATTGCTCGTCGATGCGTCCGTCGGAATAGTCGGGTGTCGCCGGCTGCTTGTCTCTGACCCGCTGCATGAAGCTGGCGCGCAGCGCGTCACGCGTCGCACCCGAGGCGACGCATACTTGCCAGGGTTGGACGTTGGTTCCAGAGGGCGCCCACTGCGCCAATTCAAAAACACGAACTAACAGTGCCTGGGGCACCGGCTTTGGCAAAAACCCTCGGACCGAACGACGAGTCATTACGGCCTCTTCAAGTGTCATGTCTGTCATGGCATCTCTACCTTTAGAAAAGCCGAATACTATCTCCTTGACCAAAGGCACGTCTAGGCTGCCTAAATTAGCAACCCCACCAGAGATGTCAGGTTCTTACAATCTTCGAGACTCGGCTACTGATCAAAATCGAGCGGTGCCACTGGCTACATCCCGCTGGATAGCTTAGAAACATTGTTGCGCTAGCTCGGCCCTCGAAGTTGAGCCTAAACGGGAAGGCCTCAAACGCTGCTGAGTAAATGACCGTAGGGCTCCTAGTGGGTTATAAAGTGCCACTCACTGCAGATAATTACTGACCTGACGAGCACTTCCTGAATCTAGTCATCTCGAACCAGCGGCCGAGTCAAACAGGTGGGACCGCCCTCGCCCTTTCGACTGATATGATCACCCCTATAGACTGTAACCTGGCAGCCGGCAGCGTTGAGACGCTCTCGTGTCACAGGGAGTCCATCTAGCATTAGTACCTGACGTGGCGCAGTGGCGAGCACATTGCAGCCCATAGTGGGGAACTCGTCGTCGGGTACTTCCACCAAATCCAAGCCTAAATCTGCTAACCAGTGCAGAAAGGTGTCTGGCATCAGCGGTCGATAGACCAACGCCAAGTCCTTTGCCACAGGCGAGATCATACTCATCAAATGAAAAACATCCTCTGGGTGCGCCGGTGGCGGTAGCGGTACCACATGCACTTCGATCTCGTTACCCAGTATTTGTTTTAGCTGATCAATACCTGCCTGATTGGTTCTTGGGCCCAGCCCAACGGCCAGGTGATGGTCATCCAGCCAGATCAAATCGCCACCTTCGAGCGTGCCGGGCGCTTGTATTTCTCCGATAATCGGCAGCTGCAAATCCTGCTGCTCGGCAAGCTGCAGGCTATTGAGGGAAGGCTCGCTTCGACGAGTGAGTCGACCCATGTGACACAGAATCAGCCCCTTCGGTGAGACCACTAAAGCGTCGCGGGTATAGATGCTGTCCAGCGTTAGGCCTTCAGCATCATTCAGATAGATAAGCTGGCAACCCGCCGCTGTGAGGCAGGCAGTAAAGGCGTTATGTTCTTCAATGGCGGCATTTAAGTCCGGCCGACTGTGGAAGCGCAGGGGTTGCCACTGAGCATCAATTCGTGATTCATTCTTGAAAGCGGCGGCAGGCGCGCGCACAGCGACCCAGGTCAACTTTCCATACTCATTCATAGACACGGGCTCTTAATTCCTCAGGTAGTATCGTAAGTCTAGTGTTTGACTCGCGGACGGCTCAGCGCTCTACTCGCCAAAATTCGCCAAATCTTTTAAGGGGTTAGCGGCAAGACCTTTAAAAGTCTTATTCAAATCGGGTCAATTCGGCTCACCTTAACCCAGTTTACTGCCGGAACCTCGCTGCATCCACCAGTAAACAGGCCCACCCATCAACATCAAGCCAAGCCCACCTACTAAGGCGCCTTGACCAATACCCGAGATCGCCCAGAGGGTATATACCAAGGCAAGCCCACAGGAAAGCGTGGTCAGCCACTCAGACCAGCCTTTTCGACGCTGCCAGATACCCTTCAGCTCATACAAAATGGTGAACAGATAGGGTACTAATACGGCTAAAGTTGAAAGAAGAATTGTGTAGGTGAATAGCGCGACGAGTCCTCCTGCATAGTTAGAAATAGTCAGCAAAGAGACTAGCCCACTGGAAATGATCAAACCTGCAACCGGTACACCGGAAACGCGATTGGCCTTAAATATTGCCGGGAAAAGACCGTCATTCGCCGCTGCCAAGGGCATTTGGCCTTGGATGAGGGTCCAGCCATTCAGCGCACCAAAGCAACTGATCACAGCAATTGCGGCTATGAAATAGCCTGCCCAATCTCCCCACATAAGACGTGCTGCGTCTGCAAATGGCGCCCCCGAGTTAACGAGATCTACCTGGGGCACGACACTCAAAATCGTTACAGTGCTTGCGATATAGACTGCTGCCGTGATCGAAAAGCCAAACAAGGTTGCACGAGGAATATTCACTGTCGGATTTTCAACGCTGTCAGCTGGCACGGTAGCCGACTCCAGACCTAAAAATGCCCACAATGTTAAAGCCGCGGTGGCAGTGACTGCATCGAAGTGAGACACAGAACTGAGGTTTAAAGGTGTAAAGGCTGCCAAGTCAAAATAAACCACCACCGCAGCACCTAGTATCAACAGCGGCATCAGTTTAAGTACCGTTGTCACGAGCTGAATGATGCCCGCTTCCTTTACCCCAATACAGTTAATCACAGTGAGGAGCCAGATGGCGCTTAATGCAATGGCAACCCCCAGCAATGGGTTTGTCTGTAAAACCGGGAAAAAAACGCTTAAATAGGACACCATCGCGACCGCTATCGCGGCATTGCCGCACCATAAGGAAACCCAGTAGCCCCAGGCCACGGTAAAACCCGCCAAGCGTCCAAATCCATCACGGGTATAGGCATAAGGCCCACCCTGCGCTGGATGCTTACGACTTAAACGAACAAAAACCAAGGCAGTCATCAGGGCACCAAAGGCAGTAAATAGCCAGCCGACAACACTGATACCACCATAGGCGGCCAGGGAAGAAGGCAGCAGGAATATACCCGAACCGATCATGTTCCCAATGACCAGGGCTGTGCACATCCACAAGCCTAGCTGCTTGGTGTTGCTTTGCACTTTAATCGATTTACCTCTCGAAGCTCTGCCGACTATCGACACGATCAAATCCAAAACAATATCGTGCTATTCTGTTCAGCATCAACGGTTAGATATTGCCAACTTTACCAATTCGAGTTCTTTCATGGCCTTACGTTTCCCTAAAAAGCATCTTGATTCAATTCAAGCCATGGACCTTGAGGATGCTCATACCTTACCAGCGTGCATGTACACTGACGAAGCCTTTGTACAGCTCGACCAAGGAATATTGTTAGCCAACAGCTGGCAGCTCGTCGCGCACATAAGTCAACTTAGCAAGCCAGGTGACCATGTTGTTAGTGAAGTTGGTAAAAACCCGATATTAATTGTTCGAAATAAAACCGGCCAGATTAAGGGCTTTCACAATGTTTGCAGACACAGGGCTGGGCCCATCGCGACAACCAACGGCAATCGCCCACAGTTGAGCTGCCGCTACCACGGTTGGACCTACGATCTTGACGGGCAGCTCACAAGCGCCCCCGAGATGACAACGACACCAAATTTTGACGTGTGCCAGCATCATTTGCCACCGGTCTCATTGTCGACCTGGCAGGGTCTCATATTTGCCAATGTAGCGAAGGCGAGCGAGGGGATCGAGGCTGCTGCACCGGCTGAGCTGAGCACAGTAATGGCTGGTATTGCCGAGACGATTGCACCCGTTGATCTGTCTTCCTGGACATTCAGCCATCGCCAGGAATATCTGATTCAGTGCAACTGGAAAGCCTACATGGACAACTACCTGGAAGGCTATCACCTACCCATCGTTCATCCAGGATTAAATAAACTTCTAGACTACCGCAGCTATGAGATTACTCTTGCGCCTTGGTACAGCTATCAATACAGCCCTCTGGAAGATACAGCTGCAGACAAGAATTTTTATGGTTCGGGCAAAGCCCATTATTTTTGCGTCTTTCCCAACCTGATGCTTAATATTCTACCCGGTCGTTTGCAAACAAATGTCGTGACGCCCTTGACAAAGAATACCTGCAAGGTGGTTTTTGAGTCTTATTATCCGGATATTAATTCTGCAGCGTCACAAAAGATGATCGCCCAGGATTTGGCTTTTAGCGATGAGATTCAGGCCGAGGACATCGCTATCTGTGAAGCCGTACAAAAAGGATTGGCATCTGGCACCTATGAAAGCGGGCGTTTGAATATGAAACGTGAGAACGCGGTTTTTCACTACCAGGAAATCATAAGGCAAAGCTATCGAGCAGCCATAGCAAATAAGTTACTCTCTCTGGATGACAACTGATCCCTACTCGGATGTTATGCCAAGATCCGCGGAGTCACGTTTGATCGACATGGGGAAGACACACCGGTGAGATTTCATGGTGCCTTGTACATTGAATGCTTTGTTGAGTCACTAGCATCGGTGCTTTCGCAACGGAAATCGCTATAAAGCCAAAAAAATCGACAATTAAAAGATTAGGCGACGGATCCAGGCTATGAATTTGTTTAAATTTAAGCATGAAGCTATTTTTCTAACGCTTTTACTGTGTCTTTGTAGCAAAAATAGCCATGCCGCAGCGGAAACCAGGTCTTTAGAGGCGTACGCCACATGCGCCGTCTATCACCGCATGTTGGCGGGTGCTTATCGAAGAGAAAGACAAGCTCCAGAGTTAGCCGACCTTGAAACCGAGAGAATGCAGGATTTTATCGATGATGCAAAAAATGCAGGACTGCAGACCTTATCTGCTGCGGAAATGGAACAGAAATTTCTGCAAGCCTGGCGGCACGATCTGCAGATAATGGAAAGCCAGATCAATGGCAATTACAAAAACATCGCTCGACTCCGCATTAACTATGGAACCCGCTGCAGCGCGCTTCAAGGCTAGCAGATCGGCAAAAAAGCTAATTGACTCAGCTTATCTTTATTTCCCCTCTGCTATTCGGTTAGCATGCTCCACCATCTGTCGACCTGAGTTCTATCTGTGCTTCGAAGTACCACCCAGTTTATGTGAGCGTCGTGGGTTTTTTTTCGATCGATATCAATAGCCCAAAGTGCCTTGACCTCGTTTGGGACAACCGAGTACCGAACATCGATAATTCTGTTCGGGTTCGCTGGATCAAGCGCTAAGTAGTTGTTTGAAAACCATCGGAACCTCTCTATGTCCTTCGCCTGCTGGCTGCCAGGATCTAACCAGTTGAAATGCCTACCCATATTTAATTTAAGAACCTGGTCACCGGGAAAGGTCGCGCTTTTGGTGCCAACCCTTACCCCATCGACATAGAAATAGTCCTGAGTTTCATAAACAACTTTCCATAACAGCAGATTGCCAAATCCAGGCTTGGCTTCCAATCGAATCGGCACATGGCCTCGACTCGATGCCAGCTCATAGCCGGCCTCGATCGCTCTATCTCGTTGGACAATGCCCATCATCAAGTAAAGCATCGCCCAGCCAAAAGCCAGGCGCCCGAACCAGGCTTGCCGGCGATAGACACTGATGATCACAAGCCCAAGCACAGGAAGTGTAAACAGCGGATCGACGATCGAAACGTTGTTCCAGGCGAATCGCTCGAACGAGAAGGGCCACAATAACTGCGTGCCGTAACTGGTGCAGGCGTCCAGGAGACCATGGGTCGCATAACCGAGCAGGCAAAACAGATAGGCTTCCCTGAAGCTGAGCTTTGGTAGTGAAAGCATCCTACGAGCCAGGCGGTGGGTCGCCAACGCAACCAGCAGTGCGCCTATGGGAATAAAAACTAGTGAGTGCGTGAACTGACGATGATACTCGAGAAACAGTAATGGGTCCGACGGAGAGAAGATGAAGATATCTAGATCTGGCGCCAGGCCGCCGAGACACCCCAAAAACGTCGCCGCCTTCAGTACCCTTCGATTACCCCCGCTCTGAGCGAGCGCCGCGCCGAGCGCACCTTGACTAACGGGATCCATATCTCCATCCTGAATTGTTTTCACGCCGGGGACTCTCGAACACAGCATCAAGCTTTAATGACTTTGTACTCTATTTCGCCGGATTTGGTTGCCGATTTGGTGCGATTTATTCTCGATTTAGCGATTTGGTTGGGATGGACGATTTGGGGACATCCATCACCCCTTTAATCCGCCACTTCTTTCAACTCCTAAGAAAAGTCGTAGCAGAGGCAAGCGTATTCTCTCACTGTTGGGTGGATGTCCCAATCTGCGCCAACCGGCAATTTTTTAGTGAAAGTCTTAACCTTAGCTCCTTAACCTTAGCTCCTTAACCTTAGCTCCTTAACCTTAGCTCCCTAATCTGAGCTCCTTAATCTGAGCGCCCTAATCTGAAATCAATCTAAGCTGACTCTGGATACTTTAGGGTACTGGGGTTGATGCACGTCACCCTCCCGTGACTTGTGGCTATTCAAATCCCGCGGCTCTGCATCTTGGCCGTCAGCTTCGTTTGATCTGTTTCAAAACGCCGCCCCGCAAAAAAGAAGAGAGGAATAGCCAAAAAGGAGATGGCCGTAAAATATAGCAACGTTGTGGTGTAAGGCTCTGCAGCACCCTGACCGATAAGGTAGTCGATATAAATACCAGCAGCGCTCACCCCGATCGCGACACCGGCCATATTGAGGAGCAAGATATACAAGGCGACGACCGTCGCGCGGATCTGAGGAGGTACTAATGACTGTACTGTCGAAAAAGTCGGGCCGTAAAAGCAACCCAGCTGGAAAAAGCCAACGCCAACACCGATCCAAAACCAGATCGAGTCCGGTGAAACCAGCCGATAAACAATGTTGATTGGGGCTAGAATGACGAGAATCCCGACCAAAAACATCGGCCTGCCAATACCGGTTTTACGCAAGAACCAATCTCCTCCCATGCCCCCAAATAGGTTACCGGCCATGCCGGCACAGATACCGATCCATCCAGTGATCTGAGCTATCTCTGCACGATCAAAGCCTCGCTCCTGGACATACCAAAGCTGGTCAAAGGTTGCTGCACCTAGGATAAAGTGAAAGCAAACGCCACCTAATATCGTCATTACCAGCGCTGGCGAGTCGCGTAGCGCACTGACCAGTTCTCGCATCATCTCCTTGAAGGTCAGCCGGGCTACAGCGCTTGACGAATCGGTGTCAGGCACGAGATGGCGTCGCGGCGTTTCCCGCATAAACCACATGATCACGGCTAGAAATAATCCTATGCCACCCAATAGATAGAAACAATTCCTCCAACCGATGGCAGGCCCCAGGTAACCTACAATCAGCAGACTGGTACCTACACCCATGGGTACACCCATATAATAAATGCCAGATGCTAAACCAAGTTTGCTGGCAGGGAATCGATCGGCCAACAACGACATTGAGGTGGGCGTCATTATCGATTCGCCCACACCGATAAACATGCGAGGTATGGCCAGCGAGGTAAAACCTTTCGCGGCACCGGAGAGGGCGGTTAAAAAACTCCATGAAGCCAACCCAACTGCTATCAATCGAGTTCGATTCATCGTGTCCGCAAGATAGCCCATAAATAGCCCTGCGGTAGAGTAGAAGGTCAAAAACACTAAGCCTGTCAATAAGCCAAATTCAGTATTGGTCAAACCCAGGTCGGGCACGATGAAGTTAGAAAAACTGGCAAGTAGCTGACGATCGACAAAGTTCATCAGGTTAAGGAAGGTCAAAAAGCCTAAAAAAGCATAACTGGCACCCGATACTTTTTCTGATTCTTGCATAGTCGTAGTCTCTGACCGTTATTTTTATTGACGAATAATACAAACAAGAGGGGCGCTTAAGCTGCTACTCCCCTCGAGACCATAGCACTTCATCCGCGTTTAACTCAATGGTATGTTCGAGCTACTTCGACTGGCGATACTCCTCAACGCCTTTTGGCGCATCAGTTCCATCGGTATTGCCCAGACGACCCAGAGCCGTTTTTTGCTGACCGGCCGCTGGCTGCCAACCAGCTGCACGCGCTAGACCAAACAGTGGCATGTTGCCGTAGATAGCTTCGTACTCGCCAGCGCGGACTAAATAGGTCTCATGCCAGATTCCGACATCGCCACTGGAACCTATCTGTTTGTTAAAGTCGCGCCAGGCTGGCAGATGTTGCGCATCACGCTGCCGGGCATACTGATGCAGATGCTCGAACGAGCGCCAGTATTGCACCATGATGGTTGTACGCCCGACCCAACTCTCTACATGTAACATGCCCAGCTCTGGTTGTGCCTGCAGTTCCCGAATCATCCGTCCCATGGCACGGGCAACGGGTACCGATCGGTGCAGCTTCCACCATTGATTGATTCTCGCGCCTATCAAGAAAATCACGAAATCACCCTCGATATTCGCAGCGATGCGCTGATTAATAGTGTTGGTCATTTTTCCCCCAAATTACAGGCCGTGGTTATGCAGGCAGTTCACTTGAACCCGAGCTGACTCCTTCAGCATTAGCAGTCAGTCCGCAAAGCAGAAGTTGGTAAAGTTCTGCCGCTCTTTAACACATCCTAGGTTAACTGGGACAAAAAATAATGTCAGGAAAGTTTGCTCGAGCTCTTTTGATCGGAGCCATTTCTGGACCTCCAACATTGGACTTAATTATTCAGTGCGGCGACCAACCAGCGTCTAATTCGGAACATCCATCTAGTCACTAAAGCGAGTCCTACCACCTGAGTCATCTGTTATTGATGCATGTTCTGAATTGAATTGAACTGAATTGGATGCCTTGGCAGCAGGATATCCCGAAAAAACGCAAAGGGTCCTAGAAAAAAAGAATATCGAAAAGAAGGGTTTCAAAAAGGAGCCGCTTTTGCTGCCGCCAAAGATACTGAGGAATTAAGGTATCGTTGCGCTGACTAGCGAGGGTGGTTTAACCTAAACTCATATTTTTCATCCTTAAAGGAGAGCAGCAACAATGAGTGATAAACCCGAAGAAGCAGCAGTACTGGTAGAGCGTCGTGACCGAATCCTGATCATTACACTGAATCGACCCGATGCCATGAACGCCATTAATGGCGACTTGTCCCATGGATTATTGAAAGCGGTACAAACTCTCGATGCAGACGACTCGCTGACCGCTGGTATCATTACCGGTGCTGGTCGTGGATTCTGTTCGGGCATGGACCTCAAAGCCTTCGCTCGAGGCGAGGATATCGGGCCTCTCGGCACTTTTATTCGAACTGGCGCCAATAAACCCTTAATCGCTGCGATTGAGGGTTTTGCTATTGCTGGTGGTTGTGAGATCGCGCTCACCTGCGATCTGCTGGTGGCTTCAAAGGGTGCAAAAATCGGTATTAGGGAAGTTAAAGTTGGCTTGTTCGCGGCGGCGGGCGGCGTCTTTCGTCTGCCGGCACGGATTGGATTTGCAAAAGCTATGGAAATGGCATTGACCGGCGAGCCAGTGACAGCCGAACAAGCCATGGCAGCCGGCATGCTGAGCGACCTCACGGAACCCGGCGGCGCACTCGAGGCAGCAATCAAATTGGCAGAGCGAATTGCAGCCAATGCACCGCTTGCCGTAGCAGCTTCGAAAAAACTGGTGCGGGCCGCGGCCCAGGGCATTGACGAGGACTCTCTGTGGGAGATGCAGATACCATTACAAAAACAGGTGTTTTCTTCCAACGATGCCAAAGAAGGGCCCAGGGCCTTTGCAGAGAAGCGAAACCCCAAATGGACCGGGACCTGATGGACGAGGCGCGCTGAGCGCCTTCGCCTGATGTTGCTTGGCGACGATGAGTATCGTCGCCAAGCCAACAAGACCAGTGTTACCCCTTAGCCCCGCAGCGCCTTGTAGCTAAATCCTTAAGCCAGCAACTAAGCGGTCGTCAAAATTTGCTGGAATATGGCAAACGTCGCGATCAGGCCGGCCGCAAAAGTGAGGGTACGCGCCAACGGCAAGTTGGACACGTAGCCGACTGCGTGCAGTATTCGTGCAATTAAATAGACCTGAGCTGCCAACACAGTCACGGGGGTAGAGATGCTCAAGACGTGCGCGACTAAAATCGCTATGGCGAAGATAGGCAGATTTTCTATCGCGTTAGCGTGGGCTTTTTTGAGACGCGCTGCCCAATCCGGCAATGGTTTACCATCGGCGGCATAAGACAAGGCTTGTACGGGTCCATGGCGAAAAATGTGAGCCAAAATGTATGGCACCCACATCAGCGCAGTCAAAACAGCAGTCAAAACCAACATTTGCAGTTCAACAGTCATAGCTTTTCCTCCTCAGTGACTCGATGTAGCAGCCCATAGTCAATTCCGCTGACTATCTAGCTGCAATGTGCTGAGACGGACATCACGGTCGTCACAACAACTCAGCAGAAATTTCCGAGTGCTCGCATCGGTATTCCTTAACGTTTAACACCACCGATGCCCACGGGCGCACTCTGCCCTCCTGCTCTGGCTTTTGCTACTACCTCACGCAAGGTAAAGGTAGCATTCAATTCTTCGGCTGTCGAGTTCGGACCTAGCTGTCCCACACGCAAATAGTCACCGCTATCGGCTGCGAGCCTGAACTCCACAGTTGCCCCCGCTGCTTCATCGACCAAGCCCCTTGCGCCAAAACCATGGCCCTCGTTGGTTTGCGCCGCATTCGTCGCCTGGAATCCCATGCGATGGAGAAGTTTCGAGCTGGCTCGGCGCAATACCTCAGGACTGACAGACAACATCCAGTTTTCTTGTTGTCTTAAAAACGGCTTTTGCATGCCGTTCAGCATCACGATGCGCGGCGACTTTGTATGATTAATCCCCGTACCATGCAACAGTCGACCATCAGTGATCACCATGGTACCCGCCTTGGCATCAATATTGATCGCGGGCGGAAGCTTGCCCACAGGTTTGTTGGTGCGCATCGCCTCAGTTAAAACCAGATGACTACCAGGAATGACGAGCGTGCCACCATTGGTCTCATCAACGTCTGTGATCGGCGTCAGAATATTGATCGACATGGGGCTTCTGGAGTCCAGCGCGTTGTTTTGATCTTGGTGTAACGCTTGAGGCACGCCACCCTCTAATGAAATAGCGGCAATGAGCGAGGTACAGATCCAACCAGGACCTAAAGCTTCTGTTATCAGTTGCTCAACCAGAGCGCCACCCTGAACAATATCAGGGTGCTGCTCTATCAGCCCCTCAAAACAGCGCCCTTTGTTAACACAGCAATTGATGTTCTGCCCGCTTGGCGTCCGCTGCGCAATGCCCGCCAATCGCTCGCCTTCTGCCTGCTCCAGGACTCGCTGGCGAATGACCGCCACCTGGTCCTCACTGAGCGCCGCTTCGACCTTGCAGTAGCCCCAGGCCAACATATCCGAACGCAACTGTTCAATATTTTTACTCGCCCGCGGCAGATCTTTATCGTGCCAGTAAGGGTGTTTCGAGCCAATTGTGGTGTCGTAATAGGAACCCGGTCTGAACTCCCACTTGCCCCATTCGCCTCGACGCTTTGGCGGCACAAAATAGATTTCCGGATTGTTGTCGAGCACCGATCGCATCGGTTCCTGCGACATATTTTCCGCATAATACATTTGTTGCTCTGGCGCAGATCTGGAAGCCACTTCAGCCGCCTCAAATTCTGCAGGAATGCTACTCATGCTTCCGATTCTCCTTGAAGGCATGTCTCTTCATACGCTTATCGACCTAACCGGGTTAATAGCAACCTCACTCGCTTTTGAGCGAGCAGACAGCCGATGCGCGTCAGGCGGTGGAGCTGCCCCTGGCATCTCATCGACAGAAGCATCTCATCAACCGAGGCGTCAAAACTTCTGACGCATCACACCAAAGTCAGTTGCAATGCGTAATAACTCAAGGCCAGCAGGCAGATATTTGAGCCGGCAAACAGCGCGAAACGCACGGGTATAGTATTCACCAACGACTGCCATAAGCTGTGCGCTATACGCAGGCCCGTATAGCCCCAAGCCCAGCCGACTACAGCACCGCTGCCACCGGCGATAGCAATAATACATACCACCGCGTAAAAAATAGTCGGCTGCTCCATCAGATGACTGAAGTTGTGTGCCTTCCAGTTAACTTTAGTCGGCAACGACCCTTCAAGATCGACACCTCGAGCGCCTGGCGCGGATTTGGCCAAGTCCACGCCGACCTCACTTAACGCGCGCAGACGGGTTAGAACCATCCAGAGCATCATGACCATTGACCAGGCGACCAATACCGCTGCCGGCGCCAGTACCTCTGTACTTGTGACTAGGTTCATTGCCTTCTCCTCATCTTATTGTTGTTATCTTTATATTGCTGAAAAGTCCCAGACTAAAGCGAGTCGTTCTAATCACAGTCTCGCCAAGCACCTTGGCCGGTTCGAGATAGCCGGTTCGAGATAGCCGGTTCGAGATAGCCGGTTCGAGATAGCCGGTTTGGACTCGATTCAACTCATGACTATCTCAGGATCACCAATGTGTCGTCGCACCAGCGAGGCAAAACCGGAACGCCCTATGCCCTGGCTGGTCAGATCAGCCTGCGCAAAACGGGCAGCTGCTGCTGATATGGGCTTCGCTTGTCGAACCTTCATGTGTGCCTCAGCTACTCGTTCCATGTAAACAAAGCTGCCCACCGCTTCCGCCACACTGTCACCCACGGTCAACAAGCCGTGATTACGCAGAATGATGGCGCGAGTCTGGCCTAATGCCTTAGCGATTCGGGTGCCGCCATCAAGGCTCTGCACCTGCACTTCCTCATCGTCAAACAGCGCATGATCCTCAAAGAAAATGCAGGCTTCCTGCGTAATCGGCTCAAGCAACCGAGCTTCCGCAGAAAATGGTGTACCCCAACCTGTGTGGACATGGACCGCGCTGACCGCATCGGGACGCGCCGCGAGAATGGGTTGGTGGATATAGTAACCAGCAACATTCACGAAGCCGTCCCCTTCCGCCAGTGAGCCGTCCGGGGCGACCAAAACCAGATCAGACACCTTGGCGGCATGATAAGAGACACCGTATCGTAGCATCCAGAAACAATCAGTACGCTCTGGATCTCGCGCGCTAATATGGCCATCACCCAAGTCCCCCCAGCGCTGTGCTGCCAGCAGCCGATAGCCCAGTGCACAGTCACGTTTTCGGCGACTGCGAATCTGATCTGGCGTAAATTCTTCGGTCGACTTGAGAATTTTCTTAGCGCCAGACATGTTCTAGGACCCTTTTGCCATGGTGGGCATTCCTGCGGGAATCTCTACCCAGGGTTGTTTGCGATCGGTCCAAATGTGAAATCCTGGCGTGAATCCGTCTGGATCATCCAAGGTGCCGGTTTTGATGAACATCATCTCTGGCTGTGCGGGCACCATAGAATAGATGGGTGATCCACAGTTACCACAGAAGAACCGCTGCACAGTACCACCGCTGGCGGTATTCGCATCGTGATAGCACTTGGGCGTGCCAGCGGAGAAGTTCACGGCTGTTTTTGGCACCCCCCAGAGGGTTGAGAATGCCGAACCGGCTTGACGCTGACAGTTTTTACAATGACAGACACCCGCCATCACAGGTTCAGCAGCAATCGTATATTTGATATCGCCACAAAGGCACTGACCGGTATGATTAGGCATCAACTTCTCCTCAATGAATAATTGGCTACGACCTCAGTGTACGCAATCCAATCACCCAGTGACAACTGATAAAAAGGCTTGCTACTCCCTTGCTCGACTCCGCCATGTATCGATGATACGGGAATAGAAATCCTCCCGAGAGCAGCTCACTTCGCCTGCAGATAGCGCTGGGTTAAATGCTGCTTGAAATATTTGGCATCCAGGGTTTCACCGGTTGCGCCGATCATCAACGCGTCAAATGACAAAAACTTGCCCTGGCTGTGCACCTTTTCACGTAACCAGGCCAGTAACCGACTGAAGTCGCCTCGACTGATAGCGCCATGCAAATCATCAACCTCACGGGTCGCAGCCGCAAACAGTTGAGCCGCCGTCATGGCACCTAAGGTGTAGGTAGGAAAGTATCCAAACAAACCGGCCGGCCAATGCACATCCTGTAAGCAGCCATCAGTGAAGTTGCCCGCAGTTGAAATATCCAGATACTCGCGCATCTTGGCATCCCAGGCTTCAGGGATATCCTTGACCTTCAGATCACCGGAAATCAGATCCTTCTCCAGCTCGTAACGCAGAATGACATGCAGCGGATAGGTCACCTCGTCTGCATCGACTCGAATATAACTACGCTGTACTCGCGTATACACGCGATGCAAATTATCCACGCTCCAGGCCGGGTCATTCGACTCGCCGCCAAGGAATGCGCGCTGCGCTCGAGGCGCCAGGAATTGCAAAAACTCACGGGTGCGACCCGCCTGCATCTCCATCAACAGTGATTGACTCTCGTGAGTTCCCGACGACAGGGCCTGCCCAACAGGTTGCCTACGCCATTCAGCCGGCAGACCTTGTTCGTACATGGCATGACCCGTTTCGTGAATGACGCCCATTAACGATTCAACGAAATTGTCGGTGTTATATCGAGTCGTGATTCGCACATCATCTGGCACTCCGCCACAAAAAGGGTGGTGACTGATATCCAAACGACCATGGGCGAAATCAAATCCCAGAGCCGTCATGACTTCCATACCCAAAGCCTTTTGTTTTTCAACACTGAAGTTGCCTGTCAGCGCTAATACCGGCTCAGCTGATTGCTGATTAATCACCCGCTGAGCAAAGTCAGGGAGAAACGTCTTCAAGTCGGCAAAAACTCGATCAACCATGGCCGAGGTAACGCCTGTCTCATATTCATCTAACAAGGCGTCATAGGGGCTGCAACCGAATTCGTTGGCTAGTATTGCCGCACGCTCACGACTGATGTCGACTACAGTCTGCAGCAGCGGTTGCATGGCAGACCAGTCGTTGTTCGCTCGATGAATTCGCCACGCCTGCTCGCATCGAGCCGTAGCCAGGCCTAATTGTTCGACAATAGCTGAGGGGACTGCCGAGGCGCTGACCACAGCTCGGTTGATTTCGCGCAGATTGGCCTGCTGCCAGGCATTCAGTGACTCGCCAGCCGCATCAAGTAGCAGACCCGGAACCTGATCGTCGGTTACCAAATCATGAATCAATACCTGCAGCCTCGCGAGGGCACGGGCGCGGGACTCACCGCCACCGGCGGGCATCATCGCAGCCTCATCCCAGCCACAGATAGCGCCCAGATGCTGAAAATCAGCAATCTTATCGAAGTGCTCTGCCAACGCGTTGTATTGTTTCATTGGTTTTAATCTCTCTGTAGATGAACGTTGATGGGCCACTCGTATCAGCACAACCGTCCGCACTTAGAGGACTTAAGCCAACACTTTCCAATGTAAACGTCTTTGGCAGCATCAAAGACGAAGTTCTCTGTCGAATGCAGTTGCAAAAGCATCTCATATCCGGCGTGCCATGCCAGTAGCTGAACGTCTACTGCAGTTGAAGGGTTGGGATTAGCCGCCTTGGTATACGGGCTAGTTTCGAACATTGGCATCTTCAAGTATAAATGCTGCGCCTTTTTCGGCAATCATGACAGTGGGCGCATTGGTATTTCCCGAGGTGATACGCGGCATGATGGAAGCATCTATCACTCTCAGTCCCGCCACCCCATGCACCTGCAGCCGATCGTTAACCACGGCCAGTGGATCGCTGCCCATCTTGCAGGTTCCAACAGGGTGAAAGATTGTCGCTCCCAGCCTGCCCGCAGCAGCCAATAATTCGGCGTCACTCTGCAGCTCAAGCCCTGGCAAATACTCTTCTGGCTCAAATGGCTTGAGAGCCTCAGCTTGCATGATTCTGCGAGTGAACCTGATACCCTCGATTGCCACCTGTTGATCCTTCGGCGTGGAGAGGTAATTCAACGTGATCGCAGGACTGACGGTGATATCCGGGCTTTTAATGCGCACATGACCACGGCTCGTGGGTCGCAAATTACAAACCGACGGTGTGATCGCATTAAACCTGTGTAGGGGCTCACCAAATTTATCTAACGACAGGGGCTGCACGTGCCACTCGATGTTGGGCGTCGCCTGCTCAGTATCACTGCGCGCAAATGCACCCAGCTGCGACGGTGGCATGGTCAGCGGGCCCGTCTTAAACAACAGATACTCTAACCCCATCAGCGCCTTGCCAAAGAGTGAACTCATGCGCTGATTCAGGGTACGCGTATTGCTGACCTTATAAATAATACGCACCTGCAGGTGATCGTGCAGGTTTTCACCAACGCCGGGCAGATCTTGTATGACATCAATGCCATGGGCTTTTAATAACTGGGCAGGCCCTAGCCCGGACACCTGCAGTAGCTGCGGTGAATTAATAGCGCCTGCGGAAAGGATGACCTCTCGCCGAGCCGTTATCGTCTGTTCCATTGGATCCTGGCGGGTTCGCACCTGAACACCAGTTGCTCGAGTTTTACCCTCAACCTGCGCGATATTAATCTTCAGCACCTGAGCATGGGTCATAACAACCAGATTAGGTCGGTCCAACACGGGTCGCAGAAACCCACGAGTGCCGCTCCAGCGGGTGCCGCGCTTCTGATTCATCTGGAAATAGCTGTTACCGAAATTATCTCCTCGGTTGAACTCCTGAATTTCTGGAATGCCAGTCTGGGCTGCCGCTTTCCTCCAGGCATCGAGTATCGGCCAGTTTACCCGCCGCTCTTCAACCCTCAGTTCGCCACCAGCACCATGAAAATCGTCTGCGCCATGCTGATAGTCCTCTGACTGCTTGAAGACCGGCAACACCTCATCCCATGACCAGCCCCGATTGCCCAGCTCCGCCCAATGGTCGTAGTCACTACGCTGACCGCGCATGTAGATCATGGCATTGATGGATGAGCAGCCACCCAGGCCCTTACCCCGCGCATAGCCGATACTGCGATGATTGAGGCCAGGCTCCACCTCTGTGGTGTAGCACCAGTCTGTTCGCGGATTATTGATGGTGTAAAGATAGCCGACGGGGATATTGATCCAGAAGTAGTCGTCTTTACCACCAGCTTCGACCAACAATACGCGCGTTTTGGGGTCTTTTGACAATCGATTGGCCAACACGCAGCCAGCCGTGCCCGCGCCGACGATAATGTAATCAAATGAATCCATGGTCACTCGAATCAGAAGAAGGCCTTATGGTGAGCTTTTTCAGGCCCAGCGTCCAGCCTTGGGTATCCACTTAAACTGGCGGGTCCTTGTCAAAAGCCTTTGTCGCAAGCTTTATCTATTTAGATATTTAGGGGCCTGTAGTGATGCGTTTTCGCAGATAATTGCCGATACCGTAGATACTGATCAGCAACCAGACGACCTCGATAGCAAAGGACGACAGGTTAAAGTTGTAAAAAAGCGAAACCATGATCAGCAGGGCGCCGATACCATTGATCAGAGAATACGCCAGGCCTTGCAAGGCAATCCGGCCAGTTTGCAGGCTAAAATAGGTCCCAAGCACGCACAACACGCCCAGGTTGCCGACAAAGTCATACCACGCATATTCCATCTGCGGCCCATTCATTATGTTTGTGTTGAGTCCCGGC
>Ga0181596_10000436_pt1 | contig 42809 bp, 39 predicted proteins | sample 041ome_6_FD_148655 | JGI IMG/M metagenome (GOLD analysis project Ga0181596, IMG submission 148655) | Coastal salt marsh microbial communities from the Groves Creek Marsh, Skidaway Island, Georgia - 041402US metaG (spades assembly) | ecosystem: Environmental > Aquatic > Marine > Intertidal zone... | reverse complement strand
AGGATCCACCTGATTGTCGCTTCCGCACTCTACCTGATCGGTTCCCTGTACGGTATGCATCAGTAAGCAATATAATACACTTATATAACCCAAGATTAATATCCAATAATTTATCCGGAAGTCGCACTTCGGGAACAAGCAATCTGTGTGCGACCGCATCAGCAAGGAGGCTGTGCGGGAACTAAAACTCAAGGAGGAAACATACTATGCCACTAGCCATATCAACTAATATCGCTGCAGAGAAAGCGAACTACTATCTCGGATATAATGCCGACAAGGTCCAGGAGTCGATCAAGCGCTTAGCCAGCGGAAGGAGGCTTACCTCTCCTGTTCAGGATCCCGGAAACCTCGCTGTATCGATGAAACTATCCGCATCGCTTAACCGATTAGCCGGAGCGATGAATAATGCACAGAACGGGATCTCCTTCCTGGAGGTACAGGATGGAATGCTGGAAACAGCAGGTAAAATCATTGATCGGATGAGTGAGCTTAAGGGCCTTGCCACGCAGGACCCGATGAAGAGTGCGATGGATCGCTACAGTTATAACAACGAATTTAAGGACCTTCAGGTTCAGTTGTATGCCATCACCAATGAGAATTTTAACGGAGTGAGCCTGTTCTCCAATTATGTATCCCAGGACAGTACCCAGGAAGTCTTTTTTAATGGAATGGAGCAAAATCGAATGGCCGATCATACGATCAGTATACACACCAGTCAGAATGGTTCTGGTGGTGCCAAAGTAAGCCTTCATAAGTCCATGCTTAAATCTGCATTAACCGTTAGGATGGATCTCCAACTTGCTGGATCAGATACTACCAACGGGTCATGGAATACGGTTGTATCAAGACAGACATTGGATGCAGGCGGGACAGATCAATACACAAGCGGAATTCACAAGGAGAACTCAGTTGCGTGGGTAACCTTGGCTGCCCCGTCTCTTGGCAGTACGATTAACTTGGATCAGATATCCGTGGGTGTATTTATCGCGACCCTGGAAAATGTATCCTTTTTACGAGCCCAGAATGGAGGTGCTGGATCAAGGTTGAATTTTGCCTACGAAAATCTGGCCCAACAAAAGACCAATATGCGTGCAGCACTTGGCCGGATGATCGATGTGGATATTGCACAGGAAAGTACCAATTTAGCGACCTATAATGTCCTCTCACAGGCCGCTGCCTCGATGATTGCTCAGGCAAATGCGACCAGTGACCTAGCTCTGATTCTACTAAGATAATCTACGAGTACTGACTAACAAAATGCTTATCAACGCCCATATGGAAACCCGCAGAGGAGACAAGGAGTGAGAATACCGAGATCAAGATTACAGGTAACTGCAAAGGATCCACCTGATTGTCGCTTCCGCACTCTACCTGATCGGTTCCCTGTACGGTATGCATCAGTAAGCAATATAATACACTTATATAACCCAAGATTAATATCCAATAATTTATCCGGAAGTCGCACTTCGGGAACAAGCAATCTGTGTGCGACCGCATCAGCAAGGAGGCTGTGCGGGAACTAAAACTCAAGGAGGAAACATACTATGCCACTAGCCATATCAACTAATATCGCTGCAGAGAAAGCGAACTACTATCTCGGATATAATGCCGACAAGGTCCAGGAGTCGATCAAGCGCTTAGCCAGCGGAAGGAGGCTTACCTCTCCTGTTCAGGATCCCGGAAACCTCGCTGTATCGATGAAACTATCCGCATCGCTTAACCGATTAGCCGGAGCGATGAATAATGCACAGAACGGGATCTCCTTCCTGGAGGTACAGGATGGAATGCTGGAAACAGCAGGTAAAATCATTGATCGGATGAGTGAGCTTAAGGGCCTTGCCACGCAGGACCCGATGAAGAGTGCGATGGATCGCTACAGTTATAACAACGAATTTAAGGACCTTCAGGTTCAGTTGTATGCCATCACCAATGAGAATTTTAACGGAGTGAGCCTGTTCTCCAATTATGTATCCCAGGACAGTACCCAGGAAGTCTTTTTTAATGGAATGGAGCAAAATCGAATGGCCGATCATACGATCAGTATACACACCAGTCAGAATGGTTCTGGTGGTGCCAAAGTAAGCCTTCATAAGTCCATGCTTAAATCTGCATTAACCGTTAGGATGGATCTCCAACTTGCTGGATCAGATACTACCAACGGGTCATGGAATACGGTTGTATCAAGACAGACATTGGATGCAGGCGGGACAGATCAATACACAAGCGGAATTCACAAGGAGAACTCAGTTGCGTGGGTAACCTTGGCTGCCCCGTCTCTTGGCAGTACGATTAACTTGGATCAGATATCCGTGGGTGTATTTATCGCGACCCTGGAAAATGTATCCTTTTTACGAGCCCAGAATGGAGGTGCTGGATCAAGGTTGAATTTTGCTTATGAGAACTTGGTTCAGCAGAAGACCAATATGCGTGCCGCACTTGGACGGATGATCGATGTCGATGTAGCAGAAGAGAGTACCAATTTAGCTACTTACAATGTTCTCTCGCAAGCTGCGGCATCGATGATCTCCCAGGCAAATGCGACTAGTGAGCTTGCTTTAATTCTTCTCCGGTAAGCAGAGAAGCATATTACAAAATGTTATTTACAATGTATACGCTAACCCCACCTGAAGAAGAAAACATTGGTGACCTGCAGCTCATTAGCAGCAATGGAGTCACCGACCCTGGATCTAGGTGCACCACTGCCCTCCCTTACCTATTTGGTGTATGGAATGCGTTATTAAGCAGTTTGAAACATAAAATAAACAAAAACACATCACCCAAATATTTATCCGAAAGTCGTACTTCGGTAATCAAGAATCTGCGTGCGACCGCTACAGCAAGGAGGCTGTACGAGGAACTAAAACATGGAGGAAAACACTATGCCCATATTCATTAATACAAGGGAGGAGTCCTGTGAAAGCAGGATAACTCAAGCATTCTTGCCCAGCAGGTTGCAGCAATCTTTAACCAGATTCCTGAGTGACCCCAATACTAGTAAGATTTGCATGGATTCAAAATACGAGAATTTGCAAGACTCAGGCAACTCTATGGGTGCTGCCTCAGCTTGCTGGAAGGAAGATTCGGCATTCATAGTTTCTACTTCTGCACCGATCAATCAATTGGTGTATGAAAAAATGCTGAGTAAACTCGGTGATATTAGACTGAAATGGGCAATAATTTCAAAGGCCATTCACAACGAAAATGCAGGGCAAATCATGATTGCTAATCAAGATAACATGATCGGACTATCTGCCATTTCGTATCGAGATAATCATCCGCATGATCGCTCTAGAAATTGTATCCACACTGGTGAAGAATCTATTATTCACGATATACGAGAATCGGAGTTGGCCCTTCAGGAAAACAACAACATAACTGTAAATGAAGTTAAGGAAGGATCTTTTTTCAGGACTGGCTCAATGCAGGTCATAAACGATTTGCATCCAATTCTGTTCCTAGATCAATTTCAGGCTGAAGCATGCGACAATCGTGATGCTTTCAGGAAAAGAAACTACAGGTATCCCGATGTTATTCATTCCTTTCAATCGAATAAAAGCTTTACGGAAAAGACTTCATTTCAGCGGACTATATATATCTTCTATGCCGCCATTGCAGACAGGCTCAATAATATGCATGGAGCATTCCTTCAGTGTCTTAAATCGGTGGAGCATTCTCGGAAGCAGGTCGCACTGTTCCTTGAGTGCAAATGCTTAAGGTATGGGGATGTTATCCTTTTATTGAGCAGGACAACCATGCGAAGGGTTAAGTTCCTGTATGAGAAACCACCAACCACCTTATCTGTATAAAACAAAACAACTTAATAAAAACCACATATTACAAATTTATAATTAGGAGAAAATTATCATGTCATTAAATATATCAACCAACACAGCAGCCCTTAAAGCTGGAATCAACTTAGCCTACAACACCAAGCAATTACATGCTTCCATGAACCGTTTATCCAGCGGTAAAAAACTGAGTTCCCCTGTCTCGGATCCTGGAAGCCTCGCTGTTTCCATGAAATTACAGTCCTCCATTAGTCGCTTAGCAGGTGCACGAAATAATGTACAGAATGCAATTTCTTTCTTAGAAGTGCAAGATGGTCTCCTGGACACAGTAGGGAATATTCTTTCCAGGATGAGTGAGCTTAAGGGCCTTGGCTCCCAGGATCCGATGAAAAGTGATCAGGATATTGCCAGCTACAACAACGAGTTCAAAGATCTTCAGTTGCAGCTTTACAACATCTCTCAACAAAAGTTCAACGGGGTCAGTTTGTTCGCAAACCATACCTTCAAGACAAGCCTTGATGCTAATGCAACAGACGAAAACGGAGGAGCTACTGGTTCCGGCGCATACATAAGTGGGGAAACTAAATTCAACGGGAAAGATCAAAATTCAGTCCTTGATCATACCATCAGCATTCATACCAGTGCGGAAGGGAGTTCTGGGTCAAAAGTATCTATTCATAAAGCTATTCTTTTGTCTGCCTTAACCTTAAATCCCAACCAAGGTGAAGTTAAGCTTGCAGGGGAAGCTAAAGGGACTGGCACAAAGTCAGGTTTCTGGTCGCAAGTTGACAACGCTGAAATCACAGCACCCAATGATGGCGACGGGGATTACCTAACCCTTGCAAGTAAAGAGCTTTCAAAAACTCTTAGTCTAGAGAACATTTCCGTAGGAGTAATCACCAAAGCACTTGAAAATGTTGCCTTCCTTAGAGCCCAGAATGGTGGAAGTCAGTCCAGGCTTAGTTTTAACGCGGACTCCCTAGCCTACCAGTCCAGCAACATGCAGTCTGCTCTTGGGCGCATTGTCGATGTAGATATCGCTGAAGAGACCATGAAGCTATCCAAGTACAATGTCTTAGCTCAGGCGGCAGCATCAATGCTGGCACAGGCAAATGTAAGCACCGACCTAGCCTTAATGCTTCTCCGCTAATAAGCATCAATCCGATACTGAGTAATGATTGATGAACATGTCATGATCTCTGCCGTAAAAGTTTACAAAACCATTGTAGGCAAGCTTCTACCCATGTGGGCAAAAGAACATGTGCATACTCTTTAGAAATAACTGGATCATGAGATTTTTCACTCAGGCACCATCGGAGTCAGTCATGTATGTAAGTAATGCCGATAGTCAGGCTAGGCGAGAGCTGTCCTCACCACCATCCTCTCAATGAAAGTAAATATTATATTATGATAATTTATTCAATTAACCTAAACTCTCCCAGGACGAGACGCTACTTGAGTGGAGAGCAAAAAAACCGTTCGATCCCCATAGGTGGTCTGTTTCCACGAAGGCATCTGCTGTGCCATGGTGAGGGTGATGACATCCTTAAAGTGTCATCCGCAGACATGATCTATATCAATCAGATAAAAAGTGCACAATCTAACAGGGAGACCATGTTCTGTCATATTGGCGGCCGGGCTAGATTTCAATCAGACAGCGGCAATCCCGGCATACTGGGTCTAGATGCAACGAATCGACCACCAAGGTCCAGACACGGATCAAAACTGATACTGCCAAAAATAAGAAACTAAGGATTTAATTATGATTACAATCTCAAACAATGGTGCTGCCCAGCGTGCAAGTTATCATCTGGGTAAAGCACAGCAAAATTTCCAAACCAGCATTCGGAGGCTAGCTTCAGGCAAGCGATTACTTGGACCAAATGACGACCCCGGAACACTCGCAGTTTCGATGAAAGTCAAGGCTTCCATCAACCGACTGACAGGTGCTCAGAATAATATCAAGAATGCGATGGGTTTTCTTGAAGTGCAGGATGGTTTACTTGAGACAACAGGTAAAATTGTCATGCGGATGTCCGAACTAAAAGGGTATGCTACCCAGGATCCATTAAAAAGTGAGGCAGATATTGCCAGCTACAACAACGAGTTTAAGGACCTGCAGTACCAGCTCTATCAGATCTCGCAGATGGATTTCAACGGTATGAGTCTTTTTGCCAATTATGCCGCGGCAGACAACAGTACAGGCAAAGCTTCAAATGTTGAAGCTATCTTTGGCGGAAAGGATCAGGACTCAACCAAAGATTTCACTCTTGATATCTTCACCAGCTCGGAAGGCTCTGAAGGAACAAAAGTAAGTGTTCATAAATCTCTTCTCCTGTCTGCATTAACCTTAAGACAAACCAAAGATAATCATCTTCCTGAAGATGGGGCCGGCGGCACGGGTGCTGATTCTGGCTATTGGTCTAAAGCCGAGAACGAGAAACAACATCCAACAGGCGATGAATTAGACACAGACACTGGACTGCCTACAACAACTGACAATTCCGACACCTATCTTACCTTAGCCGTAGACCCGAACGGCAGCAATAAAGCACTAAACTTATCCCAGGTTTCCTCTGGGGTTTTTGAGAAAGCGATAGAAAGCGTAGTCTTCCTGCGTGCACAAACAGGGGGTGGAATGTCCAGGCTCTCGTTCGCATTGGAGTCAATCCAGTCGCAGGAAACCAATATGAGGTCAGCACTCGGTCGAATTGAGGATGTGGACATTGCGGCTGAGAGTGCACGTCTTGCAAAGTTTGGCGTTATGATGCAAGCAGCAGCCGCAATGGCAGTGCAAGCTAACCTAACTAACGATGTAGCCCTCATGCTCCTTCGCTAACAACTAAACTCAGGAATTCTTTTAAATAAAACAACCCAAAGTACTATGAATATACAAATATCAGATACATCAAGTGTTCGACCAAGCGTTACTGCGCCGAACGCCTCAAAACCAGCACCAGAGATAGACGAAAGCACTCCCTTTAGCCAACTCCTGCGCAGTAAGGAAATTGCTGGAGATATAGCAGCAGTTGTTGCAAAGAACTCCATCCTGACCCAGGCAGAAAAGTCATTGATGGTGCAGGCTAATACGACCACAGATGTGGCGCTGTCTTTACTCAAATAAACAGGTCATCCCTGAATGATCATTTATAATTCATGAGTAATTAATGTGAGCAATTATGCAATTACTGGAGACAAGTATCCCATGAAGCGATCCTGTACACACATAGATTTAGATGCATTCACCATGCCCTGCTCTCGAGATCTTGAGTTATGAATTATCCGTAACATGGGTCGAACTCATCAGCAATGTATTAGCTCAGCAACATCACCTTCCATATCAATAAATAACCAACGGTAAATTCTATAAAAATGAATATAATGCAATTATGTGCAGTTTAATGTATAATAATTTCAGTCAATCTAATGCATATATAGGTATGCTGGTGAGCACATACGATCGTATGCATTCACTTCGCTTAGGTGATGGATTATTCGGCCATCCGATCATTCGTCACCAATCATTATCTTCAAATAATATCATTTCAACAAATAGGACTTTCGGTGCTGAATCTAAATTTGCACCTGAAACAGGCAACACAAGGAGGTGTGCCTGATTGCCCTACAAGCAAAAACAAGTACCAAAAATAAAGGATTAGAAAATGGCACTCACAATATCAAACAATGGCGCTGTTCAAGCAGCTAGTTACCATCTCGGAAAAGCTCAACAAGGCTTTGACATAAGCTTACGCAGGCTTTCCTCTGGCAAGAAAATTCTTGGACCGAACGACGACCCAGGGACCCTTTCGGTTGCAATGAAGGTCAAGGCTTCGATCAACCGCTTAACCGGGGCACAGAATAATATCCGCAACGCCATAGGCTTCCTCGAAGTTCAGGATGGCCTTCTAGAAACAGCTGGTCGGATCGTAATGAGAATGTCTGAACTCAAAGGCTATGCAACTCAGGATCCACTAAAAAGTGATTCGGATATAGCTAGTTACAACAACGAATTCAAGGATCTCCAGGTGCAGCTCTATCAGATTTCCCAAATGGACTTCAATGGGGCGAGTTTATTTGCAAATTTCGCAACTAATAATAGCAACCCAGGAGTTACTGATAATACGAAATACGCAGTTTTTGGTGCACAAGACCAAAATCCTCTTTTCGATAATACTCTTGATATTTACACAAGCTCTGAAGGTTCAGAGGGAACGAAAGTAAGTATACATAAGTCCCTGTTATTATCTGCACTTACACTAAAGCAAGATCGAGATTCAGGCGATGTGAAAATCGCTGGCGATAATAATATTGCTGCGGTTGACAACAATGCAACTACTGGAATTACTGATGGCAATAAGCCACTGAGTGGTATTTGGAAATACGCAGATAATAGTGAACAGCATCCCAGCGGATTTAAAGATGGTGACAGGACTGTTACTGATGCACTCCCTTACTTAACTCTTGCGGTAACATCCACAAGTGACGCTCTAGACCTTTCGCAAGTATCCGCTGGAGTCTTCGAGAAAGCCATTGAGAATGTCGTCTTCCTTCGTGCCCAGACTGGCGGCGGGATGACTAGGCTAAATTTCGCATTGGATAGCATATCCTCACAGGAAACTAATATGAGGTCTGCACTCGGGAGAATTGAGGATGTGGATATTGCCGCTGAAAGTGCAAATCTTGCACGATACGGCGTATTAATGCAAGCAGCTGCCGCAATGGCAGTGCAGGCAAACATTACCAATGACATAGCTTTAATGCTTCTGAGGTAATGATAACAAAGACAGATCATGTACCTTTTATATTATAACTTTTTCAAGGGGAGCTCTCTGGCTTCTTTTGATAAACAGTCCGCACACGGAGGTGCGGCTGACTACCCTAAAACAATAACCAAGTACCAAAAATAAAGGATTAGAAAATGGCACTCACAATATCAAACAATGGAGCTGTTCAAGCAGCTAGTTATCATCTCGGAAAAGCACAGCAAGGATTCCAGACCAGCCTGAAACGCTTGTCTTCTGGAAAGAAGATTCTTGGCCCCAACGACGACCCAGGCACCTTGTCTGTGGCGATGAAAGTCAAGGCCTCGATCAATCGCTTAACCGGGGCACAAAATAATATACGAAACGCAATTGGATTCCTCGAAGTACAGGATGGCCTGCTGGAAACAGCTGGTCGGATAGTAATGAGAATGTCTGAGTTAAAAGGCTACGCCACCCAGGATCCTCTTAAGAGCGATTCAGATGTAGCTAGCTACAACAACGAGTTCAAGGATCTTCAGGTTCAGCTCTACCAAATCTCTCAAATGGATTTTAATGGAGCCAGCTTATTTGCACTTCACAGAACCGATAAGACTAATCCAGGTGAGACTGACAATGCTGCCGAAGCCATTTTCGGAGCTCATGAACAAAACGATCTTTTCGACCATACTTTCGATATATACACGAGCTCAGAGGGTTCCGAAGGTACAAAGGTAAGTATACATAAGTCCATGCTTTTATCTGCTCTCGTCCTAAAACAGGGTGGGGATCGTGCAGGTGACTCATCAGCTGCATTAATAGATGCTAATATAGCTGCGGATGTAGAGGGAACATGGACAAAAGCACTTGCGAGTAACGTGGATGCTGGTAATCCACCATCTCCAACTTATGATGGTCAATATATTACACTTGCAGTAAAAAATACAGGACAGGCACTTGATTTAAGCCAAGTTTCTTCTGGTGTTTTTGAAACCGCGATTGAGAATGTGGTCTTCCTACGTGCTCAGACCGGCGGAGGTATGACCCGTCTTAACTTTGCATTAGACAGCATTGCATCCCAGGAAACCAATATGCGTTCAGCACTCGGAAGAATTGAGGATGTGGACATTGCCATGGAAAGTGCAAATCTTGCACGATACAGCATATTAATGCAAGCATCTGCTGCGATGGCGGTGCAGGCAAATGTGCAAAATGAAGTGGCTCTGATGCTTCTCCGATAGTCTTCCTGATGAATTCCAAAATGAAAGGAAGATTATCATGGGAATAACCATATCAAATAACGGAGCCGTACAGCGGGCTAGTTATCATTTGAGCAAGGCTCAAGATAACTTTCAAAAGAGCATTAGGAGGCTTGCGTCCGGCAAGAGAATTGTCGGTGCGAGTGAAGATCCTGGCACTCTTGCTGTGGCGATGAAAGTGCAAGCTTCCATCAATCAGTTAACTGGAGCTCAAAATAATGTCCGTAGTGGCATTGGATTCTTAGAGATGCAGGATGGTCTACTTGATACAGCCGGACGCATTCTTATGAGGATGTCTGAACTCAAGGGTTACTCCACTCAGGATCCCTTAAAGAGTGATGCTGATACGGAAAGCTACAATAACGAGTTCAAGGACTTGCAGAAACAGCTCTACGATATCTCGAGGATGTCCATCAATGGACAGGCCTTATTTGCCAGATATCGAATGAATGATGATGGAACTGCTGAGGATACTGCACACGAAGCTATTTTCGGTGCCCAGAACCAAAATCCAGTCGTAGATAATACCATCGATATCTTCACAAGTTCTGAAGGCTCGAATGGAAGTAAGGTAAGTATTCACCGGTCTGCGTTCTTGTCTGCTCTAATTGTCTCAAATGACAGCAATAAGAATATAGCCCATGACTACTTCGTCACCACTAATGATGTTACTCCATGGGAGACCCTTAATTCAAAAGATGATGAGTTTGAGGCAGCTGATCCAAGTGGAACAGGAAGCGGGGTGTTTTTTATTACTCTGGCTAAAGACGATGATGCAAATCTGCTCGACCTCGAAGACATTGATGCAGCAGCCCTGGAGCAAGCGATAGAAAACATTGTTTTCCTGCGTGCTCAAACGGGAGGCGGTATGTCCAGACTGCAATTTGCGATGGACAGTATTGCCACTCAGGAGACCAATATGCGCTCAGCTCTGGGTAGAATTGAGGATGTGGATATGGCCACGGAAAGTGCCAATCTCGCAAAGTATGGCATTCTGATGCAGGCATCCGCAGCCATGGTTACCCAAGCGAACCTAAATAACGAAGTTGCCCTCAGTCTCATACGAGGCGTGTAGGTCAATGAATTCATCCAAGGATTGGAGAAAATAACAATAAGGAGATTATACATATGAAACAGAATTACCATAAAATCGGCTCTAGCCAGTTGGCTAAAATTCATCACCGCTTGAACGAGAGGAGGGTGAAATAATGGCACTAACTATGGGCGAAAGCCATGCCTCCACCCACAAGGCCCTGCAGTACCTCAGTGAAACCAAGTCGCAGATAGATAAATCAACCTTGAGGCTTGCAAGTGGCAACAAGATCGTAAGTGCAGCCGATGACCCTGCTGGTTTAGCTGTGGCACTAAAGTTACAGAACGAACTTAGTGTAACAAATGCTAAAGCAAGTAGTGTTAATAATGCACTATCATACGCAGAAATGCAATCAACAGCATTGGCTTCTGCCATGGATCTAATTGATGCGATGATTAGCTTGAAGGCTGAAAATCCAACTAATGCAGAATCGCAGTTCAACGAGTTGAAGAGCCAACTGGTTTCAATTTCAGCAGAAACTCTGAATGGCACTGAATTATTCAATCGTACTGGACCAGATAATGATGGGGACGGAAATGCAGACCCTTATGTGATAGAAGGCGTCTCCCTCGACGACCTTGATTTGGATAGTGCAATAAGTGCTATAACCAGTGCTGCAAATTTTGCAGCAATTACCGACAATCAACTCAGCACTGCTTATGATGAGACTTCGGGCTTGAAGACCGCCGCAGATGCAGATGCATCCACTCTGGGCTTTGCTGCTGATTACCTGAGTAATATGGCTGTAAATATCGAGTCGGCCCACGGCCGCATCATGGATGTCGATGTAGCGGAGGAGACGATCAACCTATCGAAACTGAATATGCAGCAGGAAGCTGCACTTGCCGCGATTGTTCAGGCGAATGTGGCGATGACTGCAGTGCTTGATCTTTTGATTAAGCCAAAGGATTAAGCCGGATTGTGATCACATTTATAAACTTGTACTTGGAGGAAATGTTCGATGAGTAATGATTCGCCACCATCAACCTATGATCAGCAAAATATGCTGTCTGGATTCACAGGAAATGGGAAATTTAGGTCCGCTTTGGTCACCGGTCAATCAAGTGCCAAAAAAGTTAAGCAGTTAACTGAGCTTGGCACCGCGATTGTGCGGAGTGAACCAACTTCCTTTTGTGCCTACATGGACTGCAGTAAGACCACTACTCCATATGAGTGGTGCTCCCAGTTTGCCAGATCATTAAGAACCTTAAGCGGAGCAAAGCCTATGGCGTTGGCTAAATTTGCAATGGGGGTGGGTCGTTCATTGATTCCGTTTAAGCCAGGAGGTGCTGAGTCCTCACCTGAAAATGAAGCCAATGAGAAAGTTATTGGCGAGTTAGTCAACCAGTTCGAAACTTTAACCGAACCCTTACCCAAGGGAAAGAACTCTCCAAAGTTGGTTATTATTTTGGATAAGTTTGATGTTCTTGATGCCAGGATGCTTGAGTGGATGTCTACTACGCTTAATCAGGCATTCCGAAACTCCTCCAGCTTTCAGGCAAGCAGGTTTATTTTTTCCGCCCAGCAAAAATCTAGCCAGATTTCAGATTTCTTCGGGAAATTCGGTTTCGAGCAGGTGCATGAGTTTATCTTTGGCGGCCTTGCTAATCCTTCCGATGCTGGCAGCGTAGAGGACAGGGTGCCGATTGAATCAGGGGCGGCACCTGTTAGCTCCTATCCATTGGAGGGATCGAATCAAACGATAGAGTTGAAATCAGTCACAGATACGAATACCTTAAAAGATCAGCAACCCGTTACCGTGTTACCTAATTTAGATAAAGCAAAAGAGTTTTTCTCTTCTTATGATGATACTCAGAGAGCATTTATTACTGTTGCTTCCTACGCCGGAAATATTTCCCGTTACACCCTAGAGTTCTTTACGGATGACCGGAATGCTGCCCTTTGTTATAATTGGTTAAAGCGCCAGCCAAACCTCACTAGGAATGATGGCGGCTTCCTGAAGTTAAATGAACAAACTAAAGAATACGCCCGAGTGTTACATGCTCACGCTGAGCCTGAAAAAAGTGAAAAGTGGTCTACGCTATCATCTGTTCTAGAAGCGTTCTTCAAGCAATTTCCAGATCAGGAAACGCATTGGATTCCGGTAAATCTTCAGCAATTAACATGGTTTAACAAGAGTTTGATCGAAAAGCTGTTTGATGATAATAAGCAAAGGGCAATCCAGGAATTCATTGATTCTAATGAAAGTGCTTTTGCGGATGAAGGAAGCAAGCTTAGTTTAGCCGAGCAACCCAAGTTGCTTACCTCTAGGTTGCTTGAGTTAAGTCACCTTGAGCCTTTTCCCGGATTAATCGACAAAGCGAAAGAGCAGTGGTTGCTTGACTCCGAGAAATCAGCAAGTAAGCGCAGTCGGCTTGAAAATGAAAAGAAGAACCTTACCAGTGATATTGAGGGTGCCATGGAAGAAATTTCCAGCCTCAGTTCCTTGAAGGATACTCTTGTTGCTGAATTCAATAAGCCTGGAAGCCTCAAGCCTGAGCGAATCCTCTCTTTTAGTTCGTCCCTCCTGCTTATTGTCATTGGGCTTGGTACGGTTGGTCTCAGTTTACTCAGCGAAAGTTTAGGCAGCTACCATGCAGCCTGCGGGTTGGGTCTTACTTTGTTTGGCTTTTTCTGGCCGACCGTGGAGATTAAGCGTGCTGCCGAAGCAGCAACCATTGCAAACTCCCCCCTCACTTTGGATGCTCAGCAAAGATCCTTGGAGCACCGCATCTCCAACCTGACAAATCGCTTAAAGGTAATGAAGGGCAACCTCGATGGAGTTGATCAGCAAATTTCTAAACTTGGGGAAAATATCAGCGAACCCTATGTGGAAGTGGAGGAATAATCTTTTGCTCTAAGCAAATGTTTTACCGTTCCACCCCCAGAGGTGTCGTTCGGACTGCTGAAACTCAATATATATCCGCCTCCCATCCACATCTAAGAGTTCATTGAGAATCTTTGTGATCTCTTTACTTATTTCCAATGAGATTTCGGGTGTTATGGTTCCAACATTTTTAATTTCAACATATGCACGGCAAACTGAGGAATTTCCCGCAAAATTTAATTCCTGCCCCAACTGCAAAAGTGACATCACATAATCTCTGGACTTCTGCAAAATATTGGAGAGCGCAGCCTGTCCTTGTTCATGTATAGCCTCTTTTACTTCAGGAAGAACCTGCGTGATGTTACTTTTGATTATAATGAGTGGCATGTAAAATATTTATTAGCTAAAATTCTGTGTTTTCTTCAATCAATTTCATTCCTTTGAATACTTCTTTACGAAGCTATCTTTTTGGGGGCATATCGCTATTTACTGTAAATAGCTGCAGCGATAAAGACCCAGCTGATGCTGGGCAAATGGAGGTAAACCAAGAAGCTGTAAACGATTCTTCTGAAGGCATTACCAATCGTCAAAAGCTTAGCTTCCAGGAATTAAATAAGAGCTTTGATGCAACTGATAAAAGGCGGGTCACTGCGACCCCTCTACTCCCCTATCCTCTCGAATTTCACAAGGAACTTGAAAATGACTGAAGAAGTTTTTCAGCCCCAGCCATCCAATGTGCTCGACTTGCACAATTTTCGATTTGAAGAGGTGGCGTCCCTGCTCGATGAATTTATTTGGTCCTGTGAGCAATGTGGTTATCAGGTCGGCTCTGTTATTCACGGTAAAGGCACTGGTGCACTTAGGGAATTGGTGCATCAGAAGTTAAATTTACATCCAAGCGTAAGCAGTTTCGAGCTGGATGGTGCCAATTGGGGTAACACTCGCTTTAGACTTTTGAAGCAATAATCTGCCCCTAGTCTAATGATTAGCCAATCATGCACAAATCTGATTTTAAATATTGCGAAGCGATTTTTCGATTAATTCCTCGTCACAAACAACATCACTGTCATTGACCACCCCGCCAAGGTGAGGGCTTAGCAAATATTCTTCATTTTCAGAACCACCATGCATGAAATGCTTTCTGAAAATTCTCATTACATGTGATACTCCAACAGGCTTAATACTCCTTAAGTCATCATCAATATATCTGCATTGATTTGCGGGAGAAGTAATAATCTCAAATGAAGGAAAGTAATGAACTTTCTTGAAGGAAGAAGATACCTCTTCTGCTGCAACTCGGAGAACCGCCTTACTGTAAGTATTCGATGTTAGAACATGCTTCTTTTCATAAGTCGCCATCAGGGCAACTGGTGAAACTGAGAGAATAATCTGAACTTTTTTATTCACAGACTGAATCTGCTTCACGAAAGCACTCAGGTCCTCAATAACATCGCGAGTTGTAAAGTTTACGAATTCATGCAAAGCAGGATCAAAACTTCCCCCGTGAACGCCAGGTGCCAAAGGAAAGATCGAGTGGTCTGACTTAGACCGCCAAGCCTCAGTTAACCCGAGTGTGAAAATGAACCAGTCACTATTCATGAAAAGATCCTTCACGCACTTTAAATGATGGATCCTGTCTTTGATTAATGCAGTCTCGCTCTTAAAGCCTTCGGGTTGTATGTTTGGCCTAAATGCATCGACGAGGCAGTTCCTAAAATTCCAAATATTGCTCTCGAACTCTTTTTCGCCAAAAGATCTTTGAAGTAACTGTAAGGCCTGTTTTACCGTATATACATTGCCGTATCGTGCCGAAAAAACTCCGTAATTTTGCTTTTTCGAATCTTCGCTGTTTATACCTACCGGAGAAGTCTCAGTTACATAATAATTGTATCCTCCCTGGGATAAATTTGCGGAAATATGTTGAGCAAAACAACTTCCCATCGTGGCAATACGATCCGTTTTAGATATTTGAGGGAATTCGCCCAAAACTGGATCTACATGACCCGGTGCTGGAGCAAGCATGGCACTTGACCAAAATTGTTTTTTCGAAAGCTGTCGGTATGGGTGACTCATAACGATTTCCAAAGCTGATATATTGAGTCATTAAATCCTTTAGCCACTTTGTCATTGGGCATAGAAAGATCTCCTGGTTTTATCTTTTGTTTTTTATAACTTAGGAACGCAAAATTCAGGTAATCCTCAAGCCCTGTAATCTCCTGATTCCTGATTCGCCAAACATAGTTTCCCTCAAGCCCCAGTTCGTCTCCAATCTCGGTATACAACGGCCAGATACTTTCTGTCAGTGAATCCTCCACTATAATTTCTCGGTCAACATCCACCTCGTTATTAAAAACTTTTTTCACGATCATTTTAGCAAGTTCTACCGATACAGATGATGTAGGATGATTGATTGAATACATAAAGTTTCCACACCTTTTGATTTTGGAGAAAAAGGTCGAAAAATCTTTTGGGGAAAATCCACATTCAGCAAAGCGATGTGCTAAACTTTTTTCAGCTGTAAGCCAGCAATCAAAATAGCCTAATGCTCGATAAAACGAAGAATTAAACAATTTAAGGGTATCTTTAATACTTAGATCTTGGTTATAGCACCAAACTGCAATTTTGGAATTATAGTGAAAATTTGTGTGGGTTTTTGATGGTAAATGTAAAGCGTAGGTAATGTCTGGATGAAAGGCTTCAAAATGTATGAGGGGAATGGGTACTACTTTGATATCTTTATTTTCCGTTTCCTTAAAAATTTCAGCCTTATGATTTACTGCCATTAAAAAATCAGCGTCAGATAAATTTTGACGGAGGGAACTTTGCATTTCTCTACTTTGCTCTATGTGGAGAGCAAAAGGGATTATTTCACAATTCGGTAGCAGTGCTCTCATCGCACGAGTTAATGCAGCTGTCTGGCAATTTGCTGATATAATTATCTTGCTCATCGAATAAATTATAAATTTAGAACCCGGCACCTGTATTTGCGACTATTTTTCCCGCGATGTCACTTTCGATAAGGATATCTCCTTGATCGGATAGCTTTATTATTTCATAATAATACCTTGTATTGGGTTAAGCTTGAAAGTTTACAAAAAACGCAAGCCTCCCGACATTACTTTAAAGGAAGGATGGCAGAGTGGTCTAATGCGGCGGTCTTGAAAACCGCTGAACCGGAAACGGTTCCGGGGGTTCGAATCCCTCTCCTTCCGCCACCTCTCCTCCTCTTTTATCTTGCTTCTATTGCACAGACGAAGTGATCTTATTGTATTGTGCTTTCAGCCTCCTTATTCCTAACATTTTGGCTATTTATCTTTTCGCTTTTTAGTGAAGCAAAACCTCTAAGTGAAGAACTCATTTTTGAGGAAATGGTAAAAGATTCCTACAAGGGATTTTGGTATCCTTTGTCAAACAAGGTTTTGCCTTATGATGGATTTAAGCTGAAAAATGGAAAATTATTTAGAGATAACCAAGAGGAAATCCCTTACACGGGATGGTATACGCAAGCAGACAGAAATAAAACAGTGAGGTTACTTGCTTCATTTATGGATGGCAAGCGGCAGGGTTACTTCGCTGAATGGGACAAAGCTGGCATGCTCCGCATGAGAGGCGAATATTTTGATGGGGAGAAGGATGGAACACATATTGAGATAAACGACAAGGGTTTAAAAATTTCGGAGAGAAGCTACTTAATTGGGAAATTACATGGAGCAAGCAACTTTTGGTATGACAATGGCCAACTTAAATTGGCTTCAACTTTTGAGTATGGATTGATCATAGAAGCAAAAGGGTGGCTAGCTGATGGGAAACCCTGCCCTTATACCAAGGTGACAGGAGGCAGTGGTGTGATTTTTAACTTTGGGCCTGGATTTCTTGAGCAACTACTGCAAGCACCTCAACCTAAAAAAAGTGTATCGGGAGACCCAAATCAAACTAATGTTTTTAACTTTGGTAAGCTAACGATTGACCAATGAATTGGAAATCTTATGCCCGGTCTGGGGATCCACCAAGTTGATCAGGATCAATGGTGAACCTGTTGAATGTCTCCCGATCGCTACCCTGATGATATTTTAAAAGTAGTTCTTCGTTCTCTCGATCCAGGTAGAAGATCTGTAGCAATTTAGCATGAGAATCACTTACAAGCTTTTTTGTATCATCAAATGGGGAGAAGAATTCAGGTTTAAGTTTTTTTAGATTGGCTAATGAAGCATCCAGCTCGCCAACGATAATTCGTTTCCTGTCTAGGAATTCCATCTCAGGAGCTTTTTTTTCTAATTTAAGCCAGCTGTTTTCTTCAAGCAGCACATCATAAACATTCTCACAGAGTTGAAAGTGAGCTTTTATTACCTCTCTAGGTTCCATTACCTACGGAACCAAATTAATTAGAATGATTCAATTAAATTGTCGGAGTTTCTTGGCATTGAATATATCCCAAAGCGGTTTACTGCTTGTCTGATTTCACGAGTATCTTCAAGTTGCTCTCGTCTCCACTTAGCCATACCAAAAACAAAGTTTAAGTACTTGCTGCCGGCTAAACCTTCCCGGGCCTCCTTGACCTGACTCACATAATCTTCAATTTCTAGATAGGACTCACTCGCCTGCACATAATTTCCAAGCTTTTCCTCGCAAAGCGCGATCTGGTAAATGAGAGGAACTTGCCAGGTCGGATTATCATCAATCGGTCGTAAAGCAGAATAAATACGGTATGCATTAAAGTATTCACCTTCCTCAAAGAACTTGTTTGCCAAGTAGTTGCCAGTTTTCTTTTTCCAAAAACCCCAGATTGTACGAAGTTGCTCAATTTTAGCGTAGTCACGATCCCGTTCGGATTTCAACTGCTCTTCTTCAACTGTCGCATCTGGATTGAAATCAGCTTCACGAAGAAGGGTCAAAAGTTGAGCAATCGACTCCTCGTCCTGATTTAGGTGCTCGTACGCCAGGGCAAGCAAATAGTGAGTCTCAGGCACATAGGAACTGTTGGGAAAGAGTGTACTATAACCCCGCAAAATCTCCTTAACTTTAGCAAAGTCAGCACGGGCAGTTTTATCAAACTCCGGTTCCCGTACAATCGCTTGCTTGCCATCACTTTGCCTCAAGATGTTTTCCTCTTCCTGGAGGGTAGCAACAGCCCTTCGAAAGTGTGCGAGTCCTCTTTTGTACTGAACTACAGAACGGTCCTGGTCGTCCAATTGCTCAAGCCTGTTAAGACGATCATAGAACTTGATTGCACTGTCATAGTTTTCTCCGGCAAGGAAAGTCTCTGCGATTTCGAGCATGGCACGATTAGACTCTGAATCCTTACGGGTCTCAAACGAGCCTCCTTTACGCTTTTCAGCATCAGTGAAGGATTCATTGTAAGGTAAGGTAAGAGTAGCATTTATGGCATCATAGAATTTATTAAGTGCCATTCTGTCGGCACCAAGTTGACGATAGATTTTCCCTAATCTTATATGAGTCTCCGGGATCGTGGGCGCACCCCTCTTGAATCCTTCAAGCAACTTCTTGACACTCCCAAGAGGTGCGGACAAATCTGGGATCCCAGGAGCATCTTCGTGCTGCTCGAAGGGATAATCGTCACTGGAAGCAAATTCCTCGAGAAATCTTTCATAATTCTTGGCTGCATCAACCCAGGCCTGATTTTTCTCATGCATGTTTATCATAGAGAGAAGAATATCCCGCCGATATCTCTTGTGATTGGGAGCATTAAGTCTTCCCAGTACACGATTGCAGTAAGATGTAGCTTTGAAAACAGAACGGGTAACAAAGGGGTTATTCGTTCCCCCCGAAGCCATCCTCGTTGCCATAACGCACTCGCGGATTTTCTCTTTCATTTCCTGATCTATTGTGTCCCCTAGCACAATGTAGTCATCAATAAGGATTTCATCCGAATCTCTTGAAGGGTTCTTGGGGTTTAGAACTGGAGCTTGAAGAGCAACCGGAATGGAATTAGAGGGTTGAAAGACCTCTTTGCTAGGTACGAGTAAAGATGATGAACTTAAATTTGAAATATCATTGTTCGAGGACGGAAGAGGCTCAACCACTCCGCCAGTTTCTCCGGGAACAGGTGGCTGAAGCATATCCACTTCATTAAGAAGTTCACTAAGGGTAAGCTTGGAGAAATCTAGCGTACGACTGGAGGGGGTTGCAGGCTGCGGTACGGGTAAAATTACCTCAGTGTCTGTCGGGGATGCTTCCGCCGGTGGAGTCGCGGGAGATGAATCGGTCTCTTTAATCAATTCCTTGGGCATTAACTCATTCTCAGCCCGGAAAGGCCTATTTTCAGGAGCAAGAGTGGGCATGTTGATATCAGCGTCAGTGCCAGCTCCATCAATTTCTTGGAGCAAGGAATCAATGCCGCTAATGACATCCTCAATCGACTGCAACTGGGAACCTTGACCTATGAGAAGGCTAGAAAACAAAAAGGAAGTAGTTAAGATAGATATGGTATTTTTAATCATTGCTTTACTCTCCTGGTGTAGGAAGCCCTTGATTCGATTTTAAAATTTCCACTATCCGTACTGTAGGGTGGTATGAAATTAACTGATACGCGGGAAGAAGGGTTTTCTGATTTCTCTAGATTCTCAAATAACTGTATGAGCTGATCAGTTGAATCTACAACAGAACTGCCTAATTCATATTCTGCAAAAGGATCGGCAGGTGGAAGAAAATCCTGATTCATCGGTTGGCCCTCAATGATGGGGTCATTGTCATCTTCCCCATATGAAGTGAGAGGAAACTCGCTAACTTCGGTTGTTACATTATCTTCAAGAATATCTTCGCCTTCAGCCTGAGAAATAGGGTTTCCTAGAGTAAGCAAATTTAATCGGTCAGCAGTGGCAGGAACTTCGTGGAAACGCAACTTAGGAGGGGCATGAAAGGAAAGAAAACAATTTTTCTTCACTTTGCCTGAGAGGGTCAGAGAAGAGCCAAAGGCAGAAAGTGCTCCAACGAAGAGTGTTAAAGAAAAAATTAGAAAGATTTTATGTATGTTCATATCCATGGAATTTGAGTCTCTGCCATAATAATCGGGCAATAATAATAAAACTTTAATTTTTTTTAACTTTTTCACCAAGGGTCTGAGCCGAAATTGTTTCGGTGGACATTAATTAAATCTTCCATGGTATGAATGTCGATTGAACCGATTCCCTCATCTTTGAAGGTTTCTGCAGTTATGTTAAAAGGGTTCCCATAATTTTGGAGGCAATCTTTGGTTTGAGTCCAGACGGCATAGGGAACTGAAAGAGACTCCCCATGTTTTGCTGCTACTTCAATCCCTTTTGCAAAAACTGATTCGTGGCATTCCGGAAAATTGCAATTATAATTGAGGTGTATTTCTGCCGGGAAGTTTTTTAATATATGTTGAAACACAGGTACTGAAGCTACATTGTCATCACAAAGATTAGATGGGCGACGAAGAACGCTTAAACCATTTAATTTCATGCAAGTGTAGGCAATAAGCATACTATCCGTAGAAAGAATAACTTCATCAAAGAGCTTCGAATTCAACAATTTTTTAACAGCTCTTAGGACCAATGGCTCCCCTTTGTAAGGAAGTAAATTTTTGTACACCAGTCTTTTACTATTTTCTCGGGCTATGACTGAAGCAATTATTTTCACAAACTAAAAATAATACCGAGACGGGAGCAGCTGCAAGCATCCTTTACTTCTACAATCGGCTTGGAAACTGTCGCTTTATCATGTTGTATATTGGATTATGAATACGAGAAGAGTGCCCAAAATTTTAATGCCTTCTCTGTCTTCTAAAATTGCTCTTTACGATTCTATTCTGAGGCAGGCAAAAATGTTTAATCCAAATGCTTCCGTTATCGGTGCAGATTCGAACCCGAACTGCCCTGGAGCTGATTTTGTAAAATATTTCAAAATCCTTCCTGAAATCGATACTCTAAGCACTGAAGATCTACTGGAGATTCTTGGTGAATGGAGAATCACTCATGTCTTGCCTACAAGGGATGACGAGTTGCTATATTGGGCAGAAAGAGCACCGCTTTTACTTAAACATGAAATAATAACCCTCATATCTTCTTGCGATGCGATAAATTTCTGTAAAGACAAACTCTGCTTCCCTCAAAAGATTACAGTTTCTGGCCTCAAGCAAATCCCTGCTTTTCTTTCTCCGACTAAATCAAATTGTCCCAAATGGGTGGTTAAGGAACGTTACGGCTCTGGTGCCAGGGCAGTGGCTACAGAACTCACCAAAGCTGATGCAGTAAATTACGCATCGAGTTTAGAAGAGCCCATTTTTCAGCCTTATATAGAGGGTAAAGAATTTACGGCTGAGGCGTGGGTCGGGAAAGACGGTCGAACCCCTGCGGTATTACTTCGCTGGAGAGAAAAGATAGTTAATGGTGAGTCCTATGTATCCACCACATTTAAGAACTTGGACTGGGAAACAAAGATCACAAAACTTTTCAGCACAATCGATGGTCTGAGGGGTCATTGCATAGCTCAATGCATGGTGGATAGCGACGGCATGCCCCACCTTATTGAAATCAACCCAAGATTTGGAGGTGCAAGCCCTCTTGCCCTGAGCACAGGACTGAATTCAATTCTATGGTCACTGAAGGAAGAAATCAATAACTCCCATGATGTCGTTTATGAACCAATTTACGGCGCAAAATTATCAAAAATTGGCAACCTGGTCTTTATTAGTAAATGACGAAGTTAAATATCTTTGTTGCTCGACTTGAGTTGATCCGCAATTAAAAGTAATCGGTTTTCCACATGACTGCTTTATCCTTTGCTATAGCCAATCAGAAAGGAGGGGTTGGTAAAACAACCACTGCAGTTAGCCTTGCTCACGCACTCGCACTACAAGCCGTCCCTACCCTATTGGTAGATATGGACCCACAGGGCAATGCCACAAGCTGCCTTGGATTGGAAAAGGAAGCAGGCGGCGGGATTTATGAACCTCTGCTAGACGGGAGCGATTTGTCAGCACGTGTTAAATCGAGTGGCAGAAGTAATCTTTGGATTGTGCCTTCAGAGCTTGATTTAGCTGCCGCTGAATTGGAACTTAGCCAGCAGAGTAATTATTTGGAGAAATTGAGGAGTTCGTTAGTTTCCCTTAAGAATAACTATGGTCTACAGGTAATCCTAATCGATTGCCCTCCCACACTTGGATTGCTGTCGATGAATGCATTGTGTGCAGCAGATTATCTTATCGTGACTCTACAATCTGAATTTCTTGCGATGGAGGGATTAAGTCAAATCACTAGCGTGGTCAGAAAACTTATTGACTCAGGCGTAAGCCCTCATTTGCAACTAGGCGGTATATTGATGACGATGTATGATAACCGTACCAGATTGTCACTTGATGTCTGGCACGAGGCAAATCGCCATTATGAAAGTCAGGTATTTAGGACAGCTATCCCGCGGGCAATTCGCTTGAGTGAAGCCCCTAGTCACGGTCAAACCATTTTTGAATATGCTTCTGATAGTCCAGGTGCACTTGCTTATCGAGCTTTCACTCGCGAATTCACTCATCGCTTCCTTCGTTCAAAACCTTGAACATATTCTTGGTATTAGCTTTTTAAATACTTAAATCATTAAGTCTTGGGATTTATTGAAGGACAGCTTGAAAAGATAGAGTCTTTACTTGGCTATTCTTTTGCTTCACGAACCCTTCTTGTGGAGGCACTGACTCATCCATCCTTCCAAGGACTACATCCAGAATGCAAGCACAACCAAAGACTTGAGTTTTTAGGTGACTCCGTTCTTGGCTCTGTAATCTCATCCTGGCTCTATCGCCAATTCGAAAACCATGACGAGGGAAAACTGAGTAGAAAAAAAGCATTACTCGCAAGAGGTAAACTTCTTGGAGAAATAGGGAGAGACTTAAACCTGGGATCCTTCCTGAGGGTAGCCAAGTCCGAAGAGGACGAGCATGGAAGGCTGCGTAACTCTGCCCTGGAGGATGCTCTAGAGGCAGTTATTGGTGCAGTTTTTTTAGATGGTGGTTACGAGGCAGTATCTGCATTAATTTTGAGATGGGAAGATAAATTCCTGCATGCAATTGCTTCTGATCATGGTACATTTAACCCTAAAGGAAGACTGCAAGAGTTTGTGCAATCTGAATTTAAAGGCAGCAAAATCTTTTACAAATTAGCAAAGCAATCTGGACCTGATCATCGCAGGGAGTTCATCGTTGATCTATACTTGGAAAAAGAAAAAATAAGTTCGGGGATTGGAATGAGTAAAAAAGCAGCTGAAGAAAATGCTGCTGTTGAGGCCATTAGTAAATTGAGCCTTGATAAGTAATTTTAGCGAGTTCTCCGAATGAAGCGATTATGCCTACCGGAATGCATTACTGCCTTACATTTCCCAAACTTCCCCGAGCAAGCAATTGCACCCTGGGTCGCAAGTAATTTGTCTAAGCAGCAGAGTTCTGTAATTATCATTTTGGATGAGAGCTTAGCACAAGCTGAAGAAAAAGGAGAGGACTTAACTGCCATCCTAAAGAGCCTCTTTCAGGATATAACCCTTGAGTTTTATCTTTGGGGTCAAGCTCCTTCCCCCGATCACCCAGATGCATTCGAAAAAGAATGTGACCGAATTGCACTATTGTCAAAATTGCTGTCTATCAAGACAAGCCCTCGGCTCGTCAAAAAGTCTTTAATCATAATCTCAGCCACCCCTGAAACAATCCTGGGTTCATGCCCTCAGCCTGGTAGAATCTCTGATAATGAGATCGAACTCTCATCGGGGAAAAGTATTAATTTCGAAACTTTTGCAACTCTGCTTGGCGAAACTCTGGATTATTCCTCGGAGGTAGTTTGCGAAGAACCTGGCCAATTTGCAGTTCGTGGTGGAATTATCGATGTCTATCCGGTTAATGCAAATTCTCCAGTCAGGATTGATTTTTTTGGTAATGAAATCGAAGAGATAAGAGTCTTCGACCCGACCACACAAAGAACAGTATCGACGATCAACGAAATCAAAATCTCATCTAATGCAATCAATATTGGAGATGGAAGAAAAGGAGAGTTTGTAAATTACCTCCCTGATCGGGTGCGATGGATTATTAATGAGCCACAAAATATGCTTGGCCATTATCCATTGCTTTTTCATGAACCGGAAAACAAAAAGATTGATCAAATTAATTTCTCTCTAATTTGGAAAAGACCTAATGGACAAAACGATGATTACTCCGGATTTAGTGAGCTACCTGTGGGCACAGGAATTTTCAGTGAATCAAAAACTTGCCGCCTATCGTTTGAGGCATTCGTTGAGCCATTGCAATCCACTCACAATGATGGATTTAAAATGCCCCAACAGGAAGACGGCAGGAATGAAATAATACGAAGGATCAAAAACTTCCAAAAAAAAGGCTATGGCTTGATTCTGTCAGTGGGAGCTGGTGCAGAAAAGAAGAGAATTTTTGACATCTTTAGAAATGACTACTGCGATATAAATCTACCTCAAAGTGTCATTGAGTCAGGTCTACGAGATGGCTTTATTTACCACGCAAAAAAGAGTGAGAAGTCGTTTGATTTCCCCAAGCTGCAAGGAGTTGAAGCCGGGATCATTCTACTTACTGCACGGGAATTTCTGGGTAGAGAAATAAGCAGGAGGCCCCAAATATCCAACAAAGCAAGAGTACAAAGAAAAGAAGTTGATCAATCTCTGGATTTCTCAGAATTGGTCGACGGCGACTACCTGGTTCATCATCAACATGGAATTTGCAGATTTTGCCAACTTGGCAAAGTGGGTCAAGGGGCTGAGATTGTGGAGGCTATCAGCGTGGAATTTGCGGACGGATTACTCCTTCATGTTCCGCTCCAAGAGTCGCATTTATTATCCCGATACATTGGCTTGCAGAAAGCAAAACCGAGATTGGCTAAACTTGGCGGAAAATCATGGGTACGAATTAAACAGGCTGCTGAAATGGCTGCCCTTGACCTGGCCGCTGATTTACTCAGGCTTCAAGCTTTGAGGGATTCTGAAAAAGGCTATGCTTTTGCCCCAGATGACCAATGGCAGAAAGATTTTGAAGACTCCTTTCCTTTCTCCGAAACTGCCGATCAACTTCTTGCCATCGAAGCCGTTAAGCTAGACATGGAATGCGAAAAGCCGATGGATCGATTAATTTGTGGGGATGTTGGTTTTGGTAAAACTGAAGTTGCCATGCGAGCAGCCTTTAAAGCAGTGATGAGTGGAAAGCAGGTAGCAATTCTCTCGCCCACCACTATTTTGTGCCAACAGCATTATAACTCGTTTCGTGAGCGGATGCTGGACTTTCCTGTTACCATAGAACTGATAAGTAGATTCCGTACCAAAGGTGAGCAAAAGAAGGTCGTTGAGGGAATAGCATCAGGGGGCGTCGATATTTTGATAGGAACACATCGTCTGTTTAGTGATGATTTGAAATTTCATGATTTAGGTCTGCTTATCATTGACGAAGAGCAAAGATTTGGGGTGGAGCACAAAGAAAAATTAAAAAAAATCAGAGCGAATATTGATATCCTTACTCTCAGTGCCACTCCGATTCCACGCACTCTCTACTTTGCCATGGTTGGTGCTAGGTCATTCAGTACGATTGACACCCCCCCCACTAATCGCAGAAGCATAAGAACAGAGGTTCAAAATAATACCGCAAATGTGGTTACTAAGGCAGTAGAAACAGAAGTTCGCCGAGGAGGACAGGTTTTTTACCTCCATAACCGAGTGAAGACTATTAACAGTGTAGCCAAAAAATTAAAACTAATGAATCCAAACTGGAGAGTTGGAGTTGGTCATGGGCAGATGCCAGAAGGTGCACTAGAGAGAATCATGACAGATTTTGTGGCAGGTGGATACGACATTCTAGTCTGTACAACAATTATCGAATCAGGTCTCGATATCCCCAACTGCAATACAATTATTATTGATGGTGCGGATAAGTTCGGGCTCTCCCAACTTTACCAACTAAGAGGGCGGGTGGGAAGGTTCAACCGACAAGCTTATGCCTACCTTTTGGTTAATGAGGCTAACCCAATAAGCAATAAAGCTAAAAAGAGACTTTCTGCCTTAAGGCAGACCAATCAGCTCGGAGCTGGTTTACGGATTGCTCTAAGAGACTTGGAGCTTCGTGGAGCAGGAAATCTTTTGGGCAGTGAACAAAGCGGGCATGTTGCGGGTGTTGGATTTGAAATGTACTGTAACTTACTTAGGGAGAGCGTCGCTCGGCTCAAAGGCGACGAAGTTGCACTAAGAATAAGAGCTGTGGTGAAATTAGACTTCCTTTACAGCAGTGATTCAAAAGATGTAATTGATAGCTCAAAGATACGATCGATCATCCCCTCATCCTACATTGGTGAGGCAAGGCTAAGAATTGAGCTCTACAGAAAACTGCCCCTGATAGACACGCAAGAAGACCTTAATAATTTATTAGTGGAGGTTGAGGATCGGTTTGGAAAGCTTCCCGAAGAAACAGTGGTTTTATTTATGGAAACTGAAGTTAGGTTACTCGCTGAAAGTGCTGGTTTTGACTTGATCACCAGCCAGCGAAAACAACTCTTTTGCCGATTCCCCAAAAAACCGAACGATCCATCAGTGAAATACCTTCGTAAAGGGGGCCAGATTCCTGTTTTCACTGCGAGTGAACCTTTTTTAAAGTTGAAGGAAACGATTCGTTTTTTAAAGATTTATCTTCATGGGAAGAAATCAATTATCTAAAAATATCGCCACTATCTGTTTTGCCTTAGTGCCCTTAGTGTCTGCTGGAAATGAGCCAATTGAAATCAACAGGATCGTGGCACGAGTGAATGACCGAATTATCACCTCAGGTGAAATTGATAGAGCTATGGACCGAATGAATTTCACCGATTCCGAAAAAACAAAAAGGCTACCGGACTTTGTGGACGGAAAAATTGACCGACTTTTATCCATCAATGCTTTTGAGGAACAGGGCATGGCGATGCCAGAATCTTACATCGAGCAGGAATATAACAAAAAACTGATCAATGAATTCAATGGAGACCGCCGCCTATTTCGTGATGTCCTCAGAGGAAATGGTCAGTCGCAATTAGATTACAGGCAAAACCTGAAAGAAGATATTATTCACATGCATATGCTTTCCTCCAGAAAAAGAAAATTAGAAGAGGTTAGCCCGGGGCGTGTTGAGAATTATTACAAAGAAAATATTCAAGATTTTCGCACTGATCGCAGTATTCGCCTATGTGAAATTGTGCTAACTGAGGATTCAGTGGATACAAGCTCAAGCCCTGAAGCATTCTCAAAGCAGGTCTGGCTCAAACTCAAATCAGGAGAACCATTTGAAAAATTAGCTAAATTGTACGGTGAAAGCACTTTTAAGAAGGACGGAGGAGACTGGGGTGTTTTTGCTTCCCAAAAAGAAATCCGGAATGAGGCCCTTCGAAAGCAGGCATTCTTACTAAAGGAGGGCACATACTCCTCACCGTTTAAAGTAGCATTAATGGAAAGAAAAGCAGACGGTACCATTGGTACCAGTGGTAGGTTTGCTTACTATATTTTGTACGCCAAAGAAGTCCGCGAAGGAGGATTTAAGAACATAGATCAAGTGAGACCTGAGATAGAGAAAATTTTAGCTGATGAAATTGAATCCAAAAGTCAGCGGAAATGGTTAAGCAGACAGAAAAGGAGTGCCTATGTTCATCTTAGCCTGCCATGAAGTAACTAATCTTCTTTTGTTCTATCAATTCAATCGATTCAGGAATCGTCAAATTACGGGATCTCCCTCCGAATGAGAGACCGCAAGAGCGCCTGGAAAACTTAGGGCCAACATCACTATCAGACCGTGAACTAATTGCCATGATTATCCGAAGTGGCACCAAGAATCACGATGTTCTTTCCTTAGCAGATCGTATAATCAGAGAGGCTAAGTCTTTAACCGGGCTATTGAAATGGGATGCTTCCGACTTCATGCGTATTAAGGGAATTGGTAAGGTGAAAGCCCTTCAGTTAACCGTACAAGTTGAAGTCGCTAAACGGATGATGAAAGACATTCGCCATAAGGGCCAAATCTTGGATGAACCAGTCAAAGTCTGGAATCATCTCCATCCGGATGCATGCAGTGAGAATGTGGAGAAGGTCTGGGTCTTATGCCTTGACCGGAAAAACCGACTTATCCGCCAAGAGATGGTCACCTCAGGCACAGCAACTGCGAGCTTAGTTCACCCTAGGGAGGTGTTTCGCCCAGCCATAAGGCATGGTGCCACCGCCATTATCCTGGCACACAATCACCCCAGTGGAGACCCCAGTCCAAGCTCTGCGGATCTGATAGTAACACAAAAAATCAAAGAAGCAGCAAAACATGTTGATCTTGAATTTCATGACCACGTAATCCTTGGCGAAAAACAAAACTGCCCCGATAGTCGGGGGTATTACAGTTTCTCCGAAAGCGGAATGCTTTAGCGCTGCGGCGATTATTCCTCAATAAGCTGGAGGAAGCGGACACTCCATCTACCCACTGAAAAGGCAAGTCCAAACGATTGCCCATCTCGCTGTGAGTCAAAGGTATCAAAAGAGTCAGCCCCTGCCCCGCCCCAGCCCCCATAAATAGGTGCATCTGAATCGAGAACCACTCTCCATTTACCTGGGTGTGGGCACCCCCAGTCTCGGTGTCTTACATCACCTGAAAAATTGCACGCTATTAGCAAGGTATCTGAAGGGAAACTACCAAACTTGAGAAAGGATAGAGTCTGCCGCTCACTATCATTGCAGTCAACCCAGTGAAACTTACTACCGTCATGATCACCGCGGGCCCAGGTGGGGTGATTGCGGTAGAGTTTGTTTAGGTCGGCGACCAGTCGCTGCAAGCCGCTATGAAGCGGGAAGTCGAGCAAGGCCCAGTCCAGCGGTGCTTCAAAGTTCCATTCCGCCCACTGAGCAAACTCACACCCCATAAAGAGAGTCTTCTTTCCTGGCCACGCCCATTGCAGGGAAAGCAGGGCACGGAGGTTGGCTATTCGGTCCTCCTCATAGGCTAGGTTCATCTTATTGACAAGCGATCCCTTACCATGAACCACTTCATCGTGGGAAAAGGCCTGAACAAAGTTTTCCGAAAACTGGTACATAGCCCCAAAGGTTAATTGATTATGGGCATGCTGGCGGTGGTCAGGTTCCGTGGAAAAGTAGTCTAGCACATCGTGCATCCAGCCCATATTCCATTTAAAATCAAAGCCCAATCCGCCGGTGGCGGGAGGATTGGTGATCTGGGGAAAGGATGTGGATTCCTCGGCAATGGTAATCAACTGCGGGTACTCCTCGTGTACTGCATGGTTAAATTGCTTGATGAAGTCAATTGCCTCAAGATTTTCATTGCCGCCATAAATGTTTGGTATCCACTCGCCCTCTTTTCTTGCATAGTCTAAGTAGAGCATCGAGGCCACAGCATCGACTCGGAACCCGTCCACTCCAAATCGCTCCATCCACGCGATGGCACTTCCAATTAAAAAGCTGCGTACTTCAGGTCGGCCGTAGTTGTAGCATAGAGTTCCCCATTCCGCATGCAGTCCCTGCATAGGGTCCTCATGTTCGAAAAGACAGGTGCCATCAAAGCGTGCAAGAGAAAATTCATCTGCTGGAAAATGACCTGGTACCCAGTCGATGATCACCCCGATATTATTTTGATGGAGGGCCTCGATCAGGCGTGAAAACTCTGCTGGAGTACCATAACGATAGGTCGGTGCATAATATCCGGTCACCTGGTAGCCCCAGGATGCCCCGAATGGGTACTCACTGGGCGGTAGAAACTCAACATGAGTAAATCCGAGATCGTTTAGATAGGAGGGCAAGGATTCTGCCAGTTCCAGATAAGAGAGTGGACGGTTTTCCTGGTCGCTGTACTTCCAGGAGCCAAGATGCATCTCATAGATCGAAATAGGATCGGTTCGTGGACTGGTTTCCCTGACTACGCTTTTGTTTCGGCAAGGATATTCACGGCTCTGAACAATCGAAGCATTGCCCATCGGCGGCTCAAAGCACCAGCCGAAAGGGTCGGTTTTCTCCCGGGTAACCCCGTCCGCCCCCACAATGCGAAATTTATACTTATCCCCAATCTGTGCAGCGGGGAGAAAGATTTCCCGACACCCAGAACTGCCTAGGCTACGCATCGGATGAGCTTTGGGATTCCAGTGGTTAAAGTCTCCTACCAAGTGAACCGATTGGGCGGAAGGTGCCCAGACTACGAAGGACACGCCATCGACGCCCTGATGGTTAGCTGGGATGGCCCCAAGTTTCTCGTAGGGCTTGCGGTCCCATCCTTCATTGAAGGCACGGAGGGACTGATCGGTAATGTAGGGCATAAAAATGTAGGGGTCCGTCCATTCACGGGAGCCTCCCTCATAAGTAGAATGCAGGCGGTAGTGGAAAGGTTTTTTCCTTCGTTTAAATTCGCATTCAAAGAAACCGTCTTCATGAATCCTGGTCATTGGAAACTTTTTGCCGGTAGACTGTTCGATGATCTCAAGTACCCGAGCAGTAGGATCCCAGCACCGAACTACCAACCCCCTCTTCTCCCCCATGCTGTGCATGCCCAACCACTGATGGGGATTGTGGCAGTCCCCGTTGATCACACTTTCCACCTCACTTTGACTGATTATCATATTGCTTCAATCTGACCTTGAATGAACAAAAAATAAAGCATGAAGGAATAATCATTAATTTAAGTCTTGTGACGGTCATCGAACCACACATCGTGCAAGTGTGGATTTTTTGAAGTACCAAAGCCCCGCCTGGTTATTGTTCTGCCTGCCAATTTTGCTCTTCGCGAATGAAGGAGATGGCAATGGCACAATTCTAGACTGCGACATGCCCATCATTTACTCAGATAATAACCAGACCGTGGTGGCTCGTGGTAATGCTCGTATTGTTAACCGGGAAATTTTACTACAGGCAGACTCTCTTAGCTGGGATCGCACCACAGATCATGTCGAGGCAATGGGTAATGTTGTTTTAAATTATAAGGACTTTCGACTGTTGGCAGAGTGGTTGGAAGTTGACCTACGATCAGGAGAATACTGGGCAACGAATGCAAGGGCGGGATCCCCTCAGTTTGTTATGGATGCAAAAAAGTTGAGGCGGGCAAGTTCTCAGCTCTATGCAGAGGACGCTCTTTTTTACACCAGTGAACCAACTCCGTGGACACCTAACCTCAAGCTTAGAACCCTTGCCTATAACGAAGAAAATAAGTCACTTGAGCTCAAGGGAATTGTTCCAAGGTTTGGAAAACTACCCCTTGGGTATCTCCCAGCCGCCAAGGCAAATACGATTGATTCATCTTTTTTTCGCCCATCGGTAAAAGTGGGTAAGTCCAGTCACTTGGGTTGGTACCTCTCGAGTTCTTTTGCCAGCAAGAACCCGCATGCTAAGCGGAACTGGAAATACGACCTTACTGCGTATGAAAAGAGAGGAGTTCTTCTTTCGCCCAGCCTGCGAGCAACTTTCGGCCATGATTTCAGCTTTCAGGAGAATTCGTTTTCTGCTGGATGGATTCGTGATCAGCAAGAGCGGGGCGTCGATGATCACGGATTGCTCATTGCCCCACACCGTGCCTACACCGAGGTTCGCTCACTTATTCTTAAAAATAACCTGAGGTTCGCCAATCGTCTTGATTGGCAAACCGACTCCGATGTGGCTCGGGATTTCAGGAGAGATCATTTTAACCAAAATCAGTGGAATCGAAGTTTCAGTGAACTTACCTACCAAGGACAAGGCTATTACCTTTCACTGTTTGCATCCGGTCAAACCACCAACCATCTCCGGGAGTTGGAGTACCTGCCTTCGCTCAGTCTTGAAGCAGGACCTGCCCGTTACCTAAGCATCTATCATAGCCTGTCGCTAAACCTTTCCAAAATGGTTCAGAAGAATCAATTTGGCAGAAATACTGACAGTACTGAGAAGTTAGACCTGGGATATCAGGCCATGAAACCCCTTGCTCTTGCCCCCGGCATTACCTATACCCCCTCCTTTTCCATTCGTAATCAACACTTTGATACTGACTACCGCCAAAGCCAAAGAACTTTCGGGGAATGGGGAAATGATCTCACTCTTGAGTTTCTGGGTGAATTTGCATCCCAAAACAAGACCCTCGGTATTGACGGGTTGAACCACCGCTCAAAACTCATCTTTAGTCATCGCAGGGTCGCCTCGCTTGAAGTGGACAATAAGGAGGCCCTTCCAGATTTTTTTGACCAAGTGGAGCAGGTTAACCTTCCCCCCATCGACTTAATGGAATTCAAGGAAGAGAGCTTGATGAGAGCCTACGATGTGGTTCGCTTTGGTTGGTTGAATGACCTGAGCTCTCAAGGAAAGAGTGTGGTCCGGGCAGATTTTTACTACGACTTATGGAAAGCCACATCAAATTCCCCTGAAAGCCAGCCTTTCTTTTCTAAACTGGAATGGTCCATGCTTCCTTGGTTTCAATTGGGAGCGGCATCCCATGTAGATACAAGAAGTGGGGAGAACCTCATGAGAAATACCAGCCTGACCCTTATTGATGGCCGTTTTCACCGCTACAAATTGGGTTACACTTCTTTTCTCGATTGGAATGATTTTGTAAGCTTTGAGTCCGAACATGTGATGAATGAAAAACTCCATTCTTCCCTTGGTGCCTGGTATAATGCAGACAGCAGTGAACTGACCTTTTGGACTGCAAAAATTAATTACTTTTACCAACCCTCTGTTTGCTACACAGTGTCCCTTAGCGAAAGAAAGGGTAGTCGCAAGGAAGATGACCTGCAGTTTTCGTTCGGGTTAAGTCTGTTCTCTTTTTAATCTATCTTTTCCTTTTTACACCCACTGCCCACACCTCAGAAGGTTTGACTTAATCTCATTTAACCTAATATTTGTTAGATATGTCGAAAAGGTTCAACCATCCATCCATTCCCTACAAAGACCCAAAGGTAATGGCTCACTTATTTGGTCTTGGTCTTGATTGTGAGGACGGTCACAAAAGAATCACCCAGGCGGACAAGTTTTCCATTCTGGGCGGGTCAGAGCAGACGCATGATCGCATGACTGAAACCCTAATCAAGACCATTGAAGATCTTACCATCAAGGGGAAATCCCTCGAGGAAGCATCAAAGGATGAACTTTCTGATATTATTAGTAAAAACACTCCTTCTGATTGATTATTAGTCTTATGTCTTCTCCACCAACGCCCGCACCAAAGCCCAGCTTGAAACTTAAAGTTCCTGGCAATGCTTCGGCTGCCCCCAAATTGGCCACCGGTGCCCCTGCCCCCTCTCTTCTTCCCACTCCTGCATTAGGTGCCCCTCCGCCAAGCCTTCAGCCTCCCCCATCACCATCTGTTACACCAACTCCTACTCCGCCACCTGCCCTTGGTCCTACTCCTTCACTACCAGGAGGAACTCCTCCCCCCCCTCAGCCACCTTTGCCTGGGATGCCTGCAATACCGCCCGTAGCAGCTCAGCCAACTCCCGTTCCTGCCCCCGCGGCACCAACTCTTCCCACAGAGACAGCTTCAGTTGATGCCGAGCCAAAAGGTTCACCTAAAGGTAAATCATCCAAAAAGAAATCTCCCAAACCCCGCGATCCTGCCACTAAGTCTAGGCCAAGCATCCTTCTTCTTTGCTTAGACATTCTAATTTTCGGTGGATCTGTAGCTTTATCAGTTCTTATTTTCCTTTCATAGCAACCACTGTTTAATCATGAGTAATCTCGTAAATTTAAATCAAGAGAGTTTCGAAAAGGTGACCTCAGTAGCCTCGGATAAAACTGTCCTAATCGATTTTTGGGCACCTTGGTGTGGTCCATGCAAAGCCTTGACTCCAGTTTTGGAAGAATTATCAGTTGAGATTCCCAACGAGGTTGACATCTACAAGGTCAATGTTGACGAGAATACTGATCTTGCTCAACAAAATGGCGTGCAATCCATACCTACCATTCTCGTTTATAAAAGCGGTAATCTTTCGCAAACAATCGTTGGATTAAAATCAAAGGAAGAATTGATCGAGATCGTCAGATCCTAATCCTTTCCCTTAAATCCTCCGCATATCCTACAATCATCGCCCCGAGGGCGGTTTGTAAGTTCGCCTCTTCCCCTTTGGTAGAATGAACAGTCGGGTCTATGTACTTTCCCGAATGAAGTGACCCAATACTTTAAACCTGTAAAGATGGGACTATTACCTAAAACACTTGGAAGGACAGGTTTCATTGGTATTTGTTTAATATTCTCATAATTGAAACCATTGGCCCATATACCTAACTCACCACGCTTTGCTCTTATCTGTGCCAAAACATAGGGGCCGTATCTTGAGGTTTCTCCTTCCTTATGCCAACCTAATCCTTGCCTGATACAGATCAGATTAAGACTCTCATTCGATTTTGCAGGATATACTTCCACCAACTTGATATTCTCAGAATTGAATTCTTTTCTTACTTTAATTTCTGAATCTGAGTTCAATAATTTCTCTTCGCAAAAGTTAATTGCTTCCATGAAGCCAGGCTGTTCTTTACTCGGGAAATTTACGCCCCAAAGTCCCATACGTACCAAAAATTCTGATGACTGGTAGTCAAAAACTCCAGGCTCGATAACACGAATCACTCCGTTGTGGGACTGGGTCTTGTTGTCTTCGCTTTGCAATAACTGGCAAATAAAAAAAAGAGGGAACGAGTAAGTAATGAGAGCAATATATAGATTCACTCCTTCAAGCTAACCCCTTTTATCCCTGTTGCAAGAAGCTAGAATTACTCATGCTTTGGAAATATTTTTTCCGAAAACTAATTCAAGATGATTAAATAGTTACGCATTAAGTACTGATTAAGCTGCGAGAAAATAAGGTAAATTGCGTTCTGATTTAGAGTGCAAGAATATCTTATCTTGCCCGCACTTGCCTGATTAAACGACCAGCATCGTCCCAACTCTTCTCGCCAAAGTAATGCCCGCCACTCCAGTACTTCTCTTCTTTAATTTTGCCGTTACTCCACCACTTGGAATGAACACCACTCATAATTCCATTATCATAAACAGTTTCTGAAGATTTTACTCCGTTCGAGAAATATGTGCGCTGTGGACCATGCGGTAGTCCATGGTAAAAAATTGACTCAGACAATATTTGCTCCTCCGAGTTACAAAAAACAGCCTTTCCGGAGAACGGGGTAGTCATACCTCGCCTATAAAATAAATTGTCAGCCCTGAATTCTCCTTCCGACAAATCTATCACCGGGTAAAAGCGTAATGGTTTCTCAAAATCATTAAGCAATTGAATTAAGCTGCGGTCATGAGACTGAAACTCCCCAGATTTACTCCACCCAAACTCCGGTTTCTTTTGCAGAGTTTCCAGGTTTGTACCCGCATCCATGACCATCTCCGTAGTACAGCCAAAATGCAGAATAAATAAGCACATTATTAGTGCTCTACTGAAAACATACATAAATGCTTAAATTAAATCATTTGAAATAAGTAAATCAGCCAACCGAAAATACGGGTCATCAGTTTCTGCAGTGGGTTCATCAATCAGACAGTCTTCGTTGCCATTGTTAGACAAGCCTGACATTCGATCCACCCATTTGCCAATTTCTTCACGACTAGGTTCGCCGAGGAAATCAATAATTTCTGCATCATGATCCAAAGGTAAGGGTTCTGAGGAATCCATATCTTCAAGGTAATCTTCTATATTTATCACAGTAAAAACTTGGTTTTATCTCATGCGAGATATCTGTGATTCCAATCTACCTCCTGTGGACCGAATCTATTTTATGAGGCCACTTCCCTGTGGCTACTATGGATAATCGACACCGAAATTGATAACTTTAATCTATTTTTAATTTTCTTTTGTCTTTCAAAATTGAATATTCAGGGGCACTTTTACGTATGAGCAAGCAACCAAGTAAAGCCTACGACGATTCTGATTTCTTAAACGGCCATGATGCACGCCCCATTCGGGTACTTTGCGAACTGATGCAACCGGAATCCCGCCTGAGAGAGCAAGGGGTTGATAACACCATTGTGTTTTTTGGCTCAGCTCGTCCAAAGCCAAGTACTGTAGCTGCAGAAAATTTAGCTGCTTATGAGAATTCACTTCCCGTTGAATCAGAGCGAACGGGAGAACAGATTGCTGAATTACAGAAACTGACCAGCATAAAGAATCTTTCCAAATACTACGATCAAGCAGTTGAGCTTTCCAGTAAGCTTACCACCTGGTCTGAAAATAATCCATCCAACGAGAAGTATTATATTTGCTCCGGCGGTGGGCCAGGGATGATGGAGGCAGCTAATAAGGGAGCCAATGAAGTGGGCGGAAAATCAATCGCCCTTGGCATCAGCCTGCCCTTTGAGCAGGGGGTCAACCCCTATGCCGAGCCCGACCTCTCCTTCGAGTTCCACTACTTCTTCCTACGCAAGTTCTACTTCCTTTATCATGCCAAGGCCGTTGTGGTCTTTCCCGGCGGCTTTGGTACGATGGACGAACTCTTTGAGACCCTGACCCTCGCCCAGACCAACAAACTGCACAAAAAAATGCCTGTCTTTCTTTACGGTAAGGAATTCTGGGACGGCCTGATCAATTTTGATCATTTTATCAAGTGGGGAGTCATTTCCCCGGGCGACGTGAATCTGTTTAAGATTGTCAATGATGTGGACGATGCCTTCGCCCAAATCACCGCCTCCCTGCACGCACACAGTTAATTTCGCCTAAAGCTGTTCTCTATCAGACAAGCTGGCAAGGCACCCAGAAAAGTCATCCGGGAGCGGAGCAAAGAAGTTCTTCACTTCCTGACTCTCTGGATGCTCAATACGCAGTTTCCATGCATGGAGCATAACCCTAGGGAAAAGCCCTGCCCCACCCATCCTTTCGCGGTAACCATAGGTTAAGTCACCGGCAAGCGGATATCCATTGGACGAGAAGTGCACCCGAATTTGGTGCGTTCGGCCGGTGAGGATTTCGCATTCCACATAGGAAAAAGCGTCCCGGTAAACACTCTTCGTTTTCCATCGGGTCAGGGCTCGCTTGCCCTTTTCCGAAACTGCCATTTTTACCCTCACAGTGGGGTGCCGGGCAATGGGTTGATTAAACTCGCCACTATGAGAAAGTTTGCCGCAGACAATGGCCTGGTAGACCTTGCTGGTTTGGCGATTGGCAAACTGATCAGCCAATGAGAGGTGGGCAGCTTCAGTCTTCGCCACCACCATCACCCCACTGGTGTCTTTATCGAGGCGGTGAACAATACCCGGGCGCAGGGGTGCACCAACTGGGGATAAATGGTCCGGGCAATGATGCAGAAGAGCATGAACCAGAGTCCTACCATCGGTACCATCGCCTGGATGTACCACCATCCCGGCCTGTTTATTGATGACCAGGATGTGTTCATCCTCAAATAGAACATCAAGGTCATGCTCATAAGGAATCAATGGTTCCATAGTTGGGCGGACCAGGCATACCCTCAACTGATCCCCCGCAATCAACTTGGTTTTGGGTTCAATTACAGACCCATCGAAGCGGGTAATTTTTCCATCCTCAATCGACTGCTTGATAAAACCCCGGCTAAATTCCGTATACTTCTCAGCCAGCAATTTATCGGCTCGTCCGCTTTGCCCATCTGGGCAGGTGTATACCTCTTCCATCTACGCCACTTAACCCAGTTCCACCGCGAGCATACGATCAATCTCGTTCAGGTGTGCGTTCTTTTCATTTTCGGGCAAATCCGCCACCTCAAACCCAGATCTCACCAATTGTGCGAGTTCAGTAGCCGAAAAATTCATCTCCCGGTGCAAAGCAAGGTACTCATCGGTCAGGCGATTGGCAAAGGACAGTGGGTCATCCGTACTGATGGTGCATCGGATTTTACGATCCAGGAATTTGCGGATGGGGTAATTTTGCCAGCGGTCAAAGATGCGCAACTTATAATTACTGATCGGGCAGATATCCAAAGTCACACCTTCCCCTTCTAGCAGGTTCATAACTTCTTCCTCATTCGAGGAATGGATGCCGTGCTGGATTCTTTTTACACCAAGATTTTGCACGGCCCACTTTACATTTTCCGCGGGCCCAAATTCCCCGGCATGGGCCTTGAGGGTGCGTCCATTCGCCCGGGCAACCTGCCATAAGCGGGGCACCCAGTCCAGAACAGGCAGATCTTCCGGCCCATGCAGATCAATCCCATGCAGGCCCTCCCAGTTCGCCACCGCATCCTCCAAGGTTGCACCAAGGTAGTTGGAGTATGAATTCCGGCTCATTCCCATAAAAATTCTTACTTCCAGATCAGAGGGTACTGCTGAGCGGATCGCTTTAATAATTTCCTTCCCGGACATTTGAAGAAATTCAATGATTCCCGCGTGAAAGCTTAGTTCCACATAGCGTACATTTTGCTCGAGATGATTTTGGAAAATTCGTCGGGCAATATCAGTGTAATCAGATGGTTCCTTGATGATTCGCAGAGCATGATCAATGAGGATGCTCTCAAACTGAGCAAAGCTATTGTATCGGTATTCAGGCTGGCGAAATTCGGGAATCTCTGGAAATTCGCCAGGAAACCGCTCCTCAAAAAACTCCCACGGAATCGCTCCCTCGATGTGCAGATGAGTCTCCGTCTTGGGCAGAGACTCAATAAACTTTTCCATGACTGGGGAAATTAACCGGTGGCCAGCAAAGACTCCGGATTTAGGGGAAGCAGTTCATCCACCACAAAAAGCCCATCCTTGCGAATCAATTCACCATCGAAGCGGATTTCGCCCCCGCCCCACTCCGGGCGCTGTATGCAGACCATATCCCAGTGCACCTGGGACTTATTTCCATTATTCGCCTCTTCATAGGCCTGCCCTGGTGTAAAGTGGAAGGAGCCGGCAATCTTCTCATCAAATAAAATATCCAGCATCGGTTCCTTGATCATCGGATTAAACCCGATCGCAAACTCCCCGATGTATCGTGCACCATCGTCTGAATCGAGGATTTCGTTAAGCTTTTCCTCATTGGAGGATGCGGTGGCCTCAATGATTTTTCCTTCCTTAAAGGTAAGCTTAATTCCGGAAAACGAGGTTCCCTGATAAATGGTGTCTGCATTGTAAGTGACATGCCCTTCCACACTGTCTTTTACTGGGCAGGAGAAAACCTCCCCGTCAGGTATATTATGGGTGCCACCACAACCAATCGCTTTGATTCCCTTCATGGAGAAACGCAGGTCTGTACCCGGACCGGTAATCTGCACCTGATCCGCTTCGGTCATGCGGGTAATCAATCCACCCATTGCCTCCATCATGCGGCCATAATCCATACAGCAGGCATCAAAATAAAAATCCTCAAACTTCCCCGTGCTCATCTTTGCCTGCTGGGCCATCGAGGGTGTGGGCCAGCGCAATACACACCACTTGGTCTCATTAACCCGCCAGTCGAGCACAGGCTTGAGTGTTTTCATCGCCCGTTGCACATCAGCGGAAGGCAGATCCGAGGTTTCAAAGACATTGGCTGAACCACGCAGGGCGATGTAGGCATCCATCTCCTTCATTCTTTCCAATTCCCACTTGAGCGAGGACTGAAATTGCTCTTCCTTGCCCCCAAGTACACACTCCCGCTCAATCCGACCGCTTTGCAACTGCACAAAGGGGTGGCCGTCCTTCTCTCTCACCGCCCGTACGAGAGCGAGGGTCATTTCCTCGGGAATATCAAAGGCGTGGATCATTGCTTTCTCCCCAGGTTGTAAATCCACCGAGTGGGAAACTAAATTATTGGCTAATGTGATATACCTTGGGTCCATAAAGGAAAAGGGGGGACTAAATGTGAAAGGAAGAAAAATTAACCCCGACGAATTTTTGAACCTGGGAAATTAACCCGCACACGATAGACATTTTTGGTGCGGTTTATGATCTCGTAAGATTTCGGGTCGATCCGAGTAGGTACATCCTTCTTCTGGATATCCACCACCGCAGTAAATCCACGCTCGGTGAAGACATCAATCAGCATGGTGATGGCGAGTGGGTCGTCGAGAATTTCGTTTTCGGAATTGATGTAGGCCAAGCCCGAAATCGAGTGTTTTTCGACAATGGGAATAAACTTCGATTTGATCAGACCGACCACTTTCTCGAACAATTCGCAGTGAAATTTTTCGTAGGAATCCAACCGGTTAACCAATAACTGCCGGGCATGCAGGGATAACTGCTCCGCCAGCGGAATGGATGATATGCGGTCGTAAGTGGGTTGGTCCAACTCCAATGAACTTTGGTACTTCAGCTCACTGATGATGCGCTGCTGCACCTCAATCACACTGCCATGGGCATTGATAAAGTGATAGTGAAATACCTCCCTCAGGGTGGTCAATGAATCGTAAGTGGACTCCTTAAATGTTTTGTATCTCCGATGAGCCGAGGCTTCATCCAAGTCGGTCTTGCGTACCTCCCAAATTTCACCCACCCCGGATGCATCCACTTCCTTGTTATGGGCAATGCAGCGCTCTCCACGAAGGAGCTGGCGGTGCACACTCTCATCCTCATCAATAAAAAGCATGATAATATGGAAGCGTGGCTTGGGAAACTGAGATTCCTGGAAGGTGCCGAGGTATTTACTTCGTAAATCACTGAGGCGGCGGTGAAAGCGCTTTAGGCACTCCACCTGAGTCTTGGTCCGGGGATATCCGTCCACCACCGCCCCGCTTTCATACTTCGGGTCAAGCAGTTCGCGAAGGACCAGTTTGGTCACCTCCCGGTCGCCTGCGAGCAGACCAGCATCAATCTTTTTCTTCGCCTCCGGAGACTGCAGGAGTTCACTAACCACAATGGGTTTCTCGGTCAGATCCCGAAATTCCATAATAAAAGCTGTCTGGGTGCCCTTACCCGCACCGGGGGCACCGTTCAACCAGAAGATTTCCGCTGGAAACTTGAGGTTTTCCACCCCCACCTCTTTTTCCAGCTCGTGCCAGACGGAATGAAAAATAAGCTGAGCATCCTTGACCTCAATATCTTCCACCGGCTTGGTGGACTTGGTTGCAGGATCGCCCCTCCCCTCAAAGGCAACAACTTCAGAACTGGAACTTTTGGTCATAAAAGAAGATTTATTGGTACAATTCGGCTTCGTCAATCACATGGACGGATTTACCTTACATTTACCTAGATTCCGCCACCGGCTTCGTACTCTTTCATACTGGCAAGGGTATGGTCCATCCCAAGGGAAGGTGCAGAATCATCTTCAAAAGACCCAAGTATTTTCGATGGCACCCCGGCGACGGATACATGCGGGGGCACATCGGCGAGCACCACACTGCTAGCCCCCACCCGGGCACCTTCTCCAATTTCCACATTACCTAAAATTTTCGCTCCCGCTCCGATCAATACACCTGAACGGATTTTGGGGTGGCGATCCCCGCGCTCCTTTCCAGTTCCCCCCAGGGTCACCTCGTGAAGAATCGATACATTGTCCTCAATCACCGTGGTCTCTCCGGCAACAAAGCCTGTGGCATGATCAAGTAGGATTCCTTTGCCAATAACAGCAGCAGGATGGATATCCACTCCATAGACCACCGAGATCAGGCTTTGCAGGTAAAGAGCGAGGTCCCTCCTGTCCTGTTGCCACAACCAATGGGCCACTCGAAAGGCGGATAACGCCTGAAAGCCCTTAAAATAAAGAAACGGGCTAAGAAAGTCATCGCAGGCCGGATCCCGTTCTTTCACCGCTTCCAGATCATGCTCGATCGAATCGATTATCGAAGGAGCAGAAGTGTAAGCATCATGAAATAATACACGCAAATCACTTTCCGGCACCGTGCCCTTGGCCAGACGGGCGGATAAGCGCCAGCTCAAGGCATCCTCCAGGGAAGAACGCTCCAGTACATATTCGGTAAGCACTTTGGCCAATATGCGTTCCCGCGAAGCCACTGCAGTAGCTTCGTCGCGTAAAGATTGCCAGACCGGAGAATTTGTCATCCTCTCCATCCTAGGGCATGACGGATATTTTTACGAGTTAGATTCTTGGCCGGCTTCCGTGCCGTAAAAATTTTTCCCGATTTCGATTTCCTTACGCCCCTTGGACATTCGCCACTCATTGGTATCCCGCAACGAAAACACACACCCGCAATATTCCTGCTGGTAAAAATTCTCCCGCTTGGAAATTTCCAGCATTCTTTGGGAGCCACCGCACTTCCTCCAGTTATAGGTCCAGTAAGTCATACCCTCATAGC
>Ga0181596_10000434_pt1 | contig 43012 bp, 66 predicted proteins | sample 041ome_6_FD_148655 | JGI IMG/M metagenome (GOLD analysis project Ga0181596, IMG submission 148655) | Coastal salt marsh microbial communities from the Groves Creek Marsh, Skidaway Island, Georgia - 041402US metaG (spades assembly) | ecosystem: Environmental > Aquatic > Marine > Intertidal zone... | reverse complement strand
CAAATCCTGGTGACATCCAGGTGCCTTCTTTGGCATATTCTCGTGCGAGAGCAAAACCTCTACATATTTCTGGATGTAGTTGTTTAAAACTGTCAATGTCTATGTGGTCATCTAGACTGATATATGGTTTACCGCCAATTCCTTTAATCATCAAAGTATTTACTTTTAAATACAGTACAAATAATTTATTATGGCTTTTAAATTGGTACCGTACTCAGAGCAACTGAATCTTGAAACATTTTATCAAACAGCCAACCAAAAAGGATTTGTCAACAACTCAACCAAAAAAATGTTGGTAGATTCTCTATCTCGAGAAGATAGATATCAGGTTTGGATGCTGTTGTGGAATGACAAAGTGATAGGATCCACTGCGGCACATTCATTTCCTGAAATGGGTCCTGACAGTTATCGTATTGCTTGTCGTATTTGTACATTCACAGATGAACTGCCTAAAGAGTATCAAGTGGTGCGTACTAGAGACACCATAAGAAATCATCAAACTACCACGCAACAATTTTTTCAACCAGCAGGCATACGTTGGGCAGGTGAAAATAAAAATTACTATGTGACCACAAATGAAAACGCAGAAGGCACACAACGACTGGTACATTCTATTGTGGCTCCTACTCTGGAAAGTGTGGGTGTTTATACCAGAGTGAAAGATATGGATTACAGAGGTACACTTCAAACTGTGTGGCGTGTGAACGCTGATGTGTATTTTAAACAACTTGAACAAGTAAAACAATGGCCCACTTATGAGTGATTTCAAATACTATTACAACAATGTGCCAGGCAAAGGACTGTGTAGAAACAATTTAATTTATACCAGTCTAATCAACGAAGATGCCACAGAGTTTTGTATGTGGTTTCACAATGATTCAGAATATCATAAAGGTCACAATGAAGTGGTGGATCCTGCACTGATGGAAATGAAGTACCATAGAGAAAAAGATTTCTTACTGTGGTTGGATATTGATCACAAACAGTTGATCCCTCGCACCACACGTTTTGATCCAGATGATCAAAAGATATATTTTGAAATACAAGGTGTAGATTTTTGGGAACAAAGCCATGGCAAAACATATGCTGACGTATTGCCTAATTGGCAAGAGCAGATGCTGTACATAATGGAAACACACAAACAGTTGGGCATATACAAATACAGTCTACATCCTAGCAGTTATTTTGTTATTGATGGAGAATTAAGAACAATCAATTACTTCTTTGCTTACAGAAAGGACGAAACACCCATCACAGTACAAGAACACATGAGTCATATTTCCAAAGAAAGACAAAAAGAACTGTTGCCTAAAATGAAACAGATGGGTATAGAAATGGACAATACATATCCATTTGATCAACTACAGATACTGTGTCTGGAAAGTTTTAGAAATGTATACCCAGACAGTTTTATTGACAAGGCAATTTCACTCTATAAGTAATAGTATGCAGGATACAAAAACCACAAGCCTATGCCACATATGTTATCGTCACTGTGAAGCAGAACGAGTGACCAAAACTGATGGAGTATATTTGATAAAGACTTGTCCAGAGCACGGAACTTCAAGTTATTTGGTAGAACAAGACATAGATTTCTATAATTCATTGATTTATGATAAATCAGGATATTCAATACCTCAAGGCATAATGATTGAAGTTACAGATAAATGTAATTTGAATTGCCCACACTGTTATCATAAACCAGACAACAAAACACAAGATAAACCTGTAGAACAAATACTTTACCAAATAGAACATAGATTTAATGCTGACGCAGGTGCTGTGATATTAGCAGGTGCTGAACCAACTGTGAGAAAAGATTTACCTGAATTAATTGTACAAATTAAAAAATTACTTAAAAAATTAGGAAGACCTGAAGATGTGTGTATTCTTACAAATGGTGTAAAACTCTCCGATAGAGCATGGGTTAAAAAAATTGCTGAAGCAGGCACAAACATGGTTATGATAGGTATGAATCATCACTCTTATCAAGGTAAGAAAGTACATGAGAAACAATTAAAAGGAATTGACAATTGTATTGCAGAAGGAATATTTGTCTACTATGTTGGATATACGTTGGAACACATTGACCATATGGAAGAAGTACTGGAAGAAATACAAGCATTAGGTAATCGTGCTTGGCAATATAGAATTAGAGCAGGTTCAGATATTGGCAGAGCACCAGATGAACCTCAATTCTTTTTGAGCAGACACGTTGCTAAGATAAAAGAAATTTGTGATCGCAAAGGTTGGACTTGGGAAAAGAAACCTGCTGATGATAATTTATATCACTTCATGGTAAACATAAATGGTATCACTCATAGAATTATACAATGGAGTGATCCTAAAACAATTGATATGGAACAATTACAATGTGGTCCTTGGTGTGATTTTGTACCCGGCAAACCTGTTACAAATTTCTTACATCAAATCATGTTGCGTGATGCTGTGGTCAATGAAGGCCAGACTTTGCATGACACTGTGCCAAACAAATACTTGTTTCAACCTGAAAATGTTGACTACGAAGTTACAGAGTGGACATTTAAGAGTTGGGACGATTCCAAACAAAAGCAGAAAAAAACTATTTAGGTTTGTAATCTAATTGTGTAGCATCAACAGTTACACTCTGAAAATACATAGTTTCACACAGTAACATTTTAATGATCCATTTGGAAAGTTCTTTAGGATCTATTTTATTTCCTTGTAGGTACTCACTAATCTGTGTGTCAGTGCATCCTAATATAACATTTAATATGTGTGGTCCATACACATTGATACGGTTTTCTATAATTCTATTTTGTTCTTTTTTAGCATTGCCATAATTTTCCATAAAATCATTTGTATCTGAATTATTGTAACAAGACTTAGAACTTAAATTTAATATTTTTTTATCTTTATCGCCTTCCCAAACATTGATCATTAATTTTAACATTTCTGTTTGTCCATTAAATTGATCTATCTCTGTCATAGGAAGATCACCGTCGGGCCAAGCACAATTGATGAATATGTCTGCGTGTTTGGATTGTTCTAAAATACTCTGTCTTGATTCGGCAATGCTGATATCAAATCCATTACTTCGGGAGAAACCTTGTACATCATGACCCGATTGAATAAGATCGTTATATAAACACTTGCCTATGCCTTTGGAGTGTCCAGTTATTCGGACTATCATTGGATTATATTAGGTTAGCCCAACCGCCGTTTTCGTAACCTTGAAATTTATTATCGTCTGAGTTGTAAATGATCATTCCATTTGCAGGAGTTAAAGCATTTCTTTCAGCAGTTGTGAGTGAGCCAAACTGTACAAAGCCTGATGTTTTAATATTACCAACAACATCTAATTTTTCTGCTGGAGTTAAAATATTAACACCTAAATTACCATCTTTGTTTATTACAACAAAATTATTTGTTACACCATTGTCTGGAGTTGTTCCCATCACAATGTTTCCTGGAACAGCACCTGCTCCTACACTTGCTTGTGAATCAACACCTGCCACAATAAAACTTGATTGAACATATTGTGAACCGTCATGTCCGTAATTAATATAACCAAATAGCGAATCGTCTGCGGCATTGGCTGTTGGAGTTACAATTGAACCTTTAGATGTGTATGTTTCAATTGAGTTGAATGTGTTAGCATTACCATCATCTGAATAAATTCTTAGTGCATTTCTGGCTGTGTGATCTGTGTTGTAAATTTCTAAACCAACACCTTGTGCAGAACTGTTTGTTCCTATTTGAATTCCGTTGCCTGATTGCAGTGTAATTACATTGCCATCAAAGTCTAACACACTGTTTGTGATTCTGTCTGAAGCGCCGTCTATTCTTAATGAGTTATCGTCAGCATTCACTGTGCCTTTGTGTACACCAACTGTGGTTGCTGTAACTGTTTTTGCTGTGTGATCAACGATAGTTGTATCATCAGAAGCAAGTAAGTCACCTTTAGATGTTGCTGTAACTCTACCGTTACTAACATTAACTAATACTGATGAATCATTACCTACCACATTACCATTGATTGATACTGCTGTGATTTCTTCGTCTACTTGTAAACCTTGAAAATAACCTGTTCTCCATTTTGCTGATGTAGAACCAATGTCTCTTGAATTAGATGCGTCTGGAGTTATATTGCTTGGAACGGCTAGATATTGTGCTGATAATGTTGTGTCTACTTGATTTCCACCAGCAGTTACACCATCTCCAACATATAGTTTTTTTGTGTCTGTAGTATAGATTAATTCACCCGCTAAAGGTGTAATTCCTTGTCTTTCTGCGTCTGTTCCACGTCTAATTTGTAGTGCCATTTTGTGCTATGCTCCTAACATCTAATATAGTGTATTTATTCCGCTTGATGAATTGCTGAGTTACTATTTTCGCTTTTTAAGGAAGGATTTAGTACGTTTCTGTATATCTGCTTTGACCTTGTTGGTATCTATCCTAAAATCCACGTTTTTGATGTCATTTCCGTAGTGTTCAAACAATTCTTTGATGTTGGTCTCCAGTTGTTTATTGGTTAATTTTTGACGGTTAGGTTTTACTTTGATTTCCCATTGTTTGCCATCCTTAAATTGCACTTTAAGTGCCAGCAAATATTGTACAGGGATAGAGTCAATGCGTAAGTCATTGAACACTTCAGGCCAATGAGCTACAACTTCCTTAGGCAGTTTCTTTTTAGTAAACTTGACCACAACAGACACTTGATGCTTTACTTAGATTTCTTTGTTTTAGTTGGCGACAATTCTTCCGCTTCTGTGCGTAATCTAGCCGCTTCTTTGTACAAACGATCAGCATCACTTCTCATACGAGCCGCCAAGTCCTCATCTGATAGAGGTTTCTCTGCAGATGGTATGTTAGCCACTTGTGATGTTGCCACAGGTGTTGCTTGAGCTGTTGGCTGAACTGCTAATTGATCCACAGTTACACCTTTTTGTTTTGCAATCATTTCATTAAGTTCATCCAATGAAATCACTGTGTCAGTGTTTGGAATCATTTCAACTTCAGAAGTTGCAACTTTTCTAAAAGATCCACTCTGGTGAAATTTAACCAACATATTCTGACCGTCTGGTGTATTGCTTCTTTGAAGTGCTTCGTGCAGTTCAAAAGACGTTTGTCCACGATTGCTTTCGATCACACTGATTAAAGCGTCATGATCTGGAGCATCTAACTTTGTTGTTTCGATTACTAGTGCAGATGATGAATCTCCAGGAAGTGTTCTGTAAGCCACAGCCACTTTCGCTCTAGATTTTTTCATTCTGCCTACGTGTTTGATATCAGGCATTATTTTGTCTCCGCTGGTTTATCACCTGCTGGTGCTGATGATTTGTTTGCTTCTTTTTGAGATTGTTCTACAATCTTTAAGAAAGTTTCTAGTTTGTTATAAGTTGCACCTACCATTGCCATTTCATTGGCTTTGAATGCGCCTCTTTGACTAGCAACGTCGATGATTGTTTTTAAAACGTTTAAGTCTTGAACAGTTAACTCTGCTCCAGCACCTGCTTGAGTTTTAGGTGCCTGACTTGCTCCGTCTTGTCCAACAACTTGATCCTGTGTAGGAGTCGTTGCTGTTTTGGTTTGATTTGTATCTGTCATTTTCATGAGCTCCTTTTATATTTGTATATACAAAAGTATTTAATGACGTTTGATAAATGGGCAACTAAGATTGAATAAAGAAAGTTCTTTTGAGTTTTCGAATCCTACCAAAATATAATTTTGTATTTTTCCATCTCTATCCACATCAAGATGTTTACCAATATAGAATCTTCCTTTTAGGTTTTCCAAAATCCATTTCTCCAACAATTCTTCATTGTCGTTCCAGTCGTAATTTAATTTTAGAAATTCTAAACCTTTTGGTTTTTTGGAAAATTTTCTACAATCGAAGTAGTTTAATGGATTTACTTGATTAGTTTTGGCAAACATTATTCGTAATGTACCGTAGTACCAAAAGGTGCTTCCATGTTCTTATCATGATGACCATTTATCACAAACAGTGTGTCACAATAGTTTTCGTCGCCCCAAGTGTCCCAAGGATAACCATCTGTGAACATAATAAACTTCTTAGGTACTATGTCATTTTCTTTCATATAATTCCAGTTAGCCATAAAATCTGTACCACCGCCACCTTCTATTTTGTACGAATCCATAGATTCTCCTGATGCACCAAAGTCTTGTTCATTGTGTACTTCTGTATCAAAACACCATATTTTAATGTTATAATCTTTGTATTGTTCCATAATACCTTGCACTTCACCTAGGAAATCTTGCACTTGTTCATTGTGTATTGAACCTGAAGTATCAATAGCAATACAGACATCAATAGTTTCATCATAGTTTGTGCCTGGTAATATCACACCTGAGTGCCAACCTTTTCTGCTGGGTCTTGCAAATGTGTAATCATTTTTAATAACACTCTGAATCTGTTGTTGTAATAATTCTCTCCAGTTCATTTTAGGTTCTGTAAACTGTTGAATAATTCTTTCAATCTCTTTAGGCAGATTACCTGCACCAGCCGCCTGTGCCGCCGCCATCATAGACTCTTTTATTTCATTTTTAATTTGTTCTAATTCTTCTTTAGAGTAAGCAGGACCTTTACCTTTTTGTTTGCTGTTAGGGTCTTGTTTTGTTCCACCTGTGCTTTCACCTTTTTCCCAATCAATATGTTCATCAAGCAATTTACCTAACTGTTCCATTGCCTTCTTACCTTTTTTATAGATGTCATCATACACTGCCTCACTTGCCCAACCATCATATTTCCAATCTTGGAATATCTGCACATCCTTAGGTTTCTCACCAATGTTGTCTCTTACCAATGTGTTGTTAACAATGTAATCACAAGCGATGTTATGTAATTGAGGATCTCTATCTTCACGTCTTGTCATGTGATCAAACACACAATGAAGTATTTCGTGTGCAATAACAAATTCAATTTCTTTGCTAGACATTTTACTAAAAAATTCTGTATTAAAAAATAAATTTCTGCCATCAGTTGCGGCAGTTGGACACCAGTCATCACATTCTTTAATTTGAAGTCTTGTTGCCATGTTACCGAAAAAAGGATGTCTCAACAACAGTCCAACTCTTGCAACCACAATTTTATCGATAACTTCTGCTCTTAATTGCTTTAATTCTTCTGGACTTAATTCTTTCTTTTCTAAAATCTCTGTGCTCATATTATTATAATACTTTCTTTTGGTAAATTAGTCAACCGTTTTTTGGTATAGGGCACCGGTAAAGAGTGCCCTATATTCAACACTTTTATTTGATGCTTTGAGCGGCAGTAATATATTTGCCGTATTTTTCATGGAATTCATCAAAACATTTGACTGCATCAGGATCAATCGGTAATTGATACTGAGTTAATGCCATCTTGATACCCATAACAACAAGTTCTGTATCGAAGTTGTCCATCATAAATCTAAGAAACTTATTAACTTTGTCATTAAATTTCTTATCTTTTTTGTCATTTGCTTCTTTGAGTTCATAACATAACGAAACCGTAAGGGAGTACATTGCTGATATTTCTTTCGATTTCAGTTCTGTTATTTTGCCTTCAAGTATTTCTGAAGGATTAGGTAACTGTGAAGCCACCTTTCTATGAGCCATGAACTTGACTGCAAGTCCTTCGCCCACTGCACCACTGACCAAGTCGGTCACAGTGTTTTCATCTAAATCATCCGATAACAACTCACTTACGAATGACCAAGATCTTGGAGTAGCAAAAGAACGACTTGGTGATCTAGGATCAAAGTCATACAAGTCCTTCTTGCTAAAAGTTAGATATCCAACAACGTCTTTACTGATGTTGTTAGCCACTGCCCATTCAAACCAATCATCAAATTCTGGTTTCATTTCTAAATGGACGAATCTGTTTGCCAACGGAGCAGGCATTCTGTACACAACTCCTTTGTCAGCCTCTCTGTTACCAGCCGCAACAATTAATACATTGTCTGGTAATTCATATTGACCAACTTTTCTGTTTAGGATCAATTGATATGCCGCCGCCTGTACTGAAGGTGCCGCAGAATTCATTTCATCCAAAAACAACACAATGTTCTTGTGTTTCTTTGCCATCTGTTCTGTAGGCAATTCTGATGGAGATGCCCAAACCATATTGTTTTCTTTTGAATTGTAGTATGGAATACCTTTAATATCTGTAGGCTCCCATAAACTTAATCTGATATCGATCACTTTGGCATCGATAGTTTTGGCAATTTGATGTATAACATCTGATTTACCAATACCAGGGCCGCCCCATAAAAATATTGGTCTCTTAATTTTTAATGCGTGTAATATGCTCGCCTTTGCTTTGTTAGGCGACAATTGTCTGGTTGTAATGCCAGTATCTTGTGTGCTTTTTTGTTTTACCATTTTGTACTCCTTAATAAATTGTTGTTATGTTTTAATAATACATTCTGGCAATCAAAAAGTCAATACCTAAAGAAGTCAAGGTTTATGCGGATTTTTAGGGTCTGTGGATAACTTATTCGGGAGATTCTAGTCTAGAAAGTGCTTTATTCAAACCGTATTTTCGTATATCACCAGAAAACAACATCAATTCCATTGCTTTCTTTTCATTGGTCACAATCACACCATCATCTGCTAGGTAGTATGGACAGTCTATATATTTGTCTAAAAATATTATGGTTTGTGTGGTTAAATTGAAATCGTTCGGAAATGGTACATCGTATGTTTGAAGTTGCAGTTTATCTTTAATAAATGACAATCCTTCATCTGTAAGACGCAGTCCACCTGAACCTTTGTTTCTACTGTTCTTCCACCATGTAGGCATATACTCCCTCATAGTATTTTCACCTATGCTGATATTAGCCTGCTTTAAGAATATTTTGGTGTAGGTTTCTTTCCAATTCATTTTTCACTGACAGTTTCACCCTGAGTCAATTTGACCACAGTGAATTCTTCAGTGTTGAACATGGTGTTCAATTTCTTGGCTAGATTGAATGCGTGTCCAGGATTTGAAAAACTTACTTTTTTGTATTTTGGACCCGGGTAATTGTTTAACTGATTTGCTGATTTTAGGTTGAATGGTTTGTTCTGGTAAAACACTGCCCATATGCCTTCAGCCGCCAGAACTTGTTCGCTCTTATAAGTTTTGCGATCGGTGTTTTCTAGTAGTATAGTCGGTTTAGGTCTACTCATATAATATGAGTATTTATCTAAAATGAATCGGTATTATAGATTACCGCCGTCTACTTTGACTTCTATTGTTTGAGCCTCTGTGCTGTCTTTTTGTGCTATTAGACCCTCATAGTCGCCCGCTAAACGGGCCAGCACTGTGGCTAGTGCATATGTGACTTGTTTGGCTGTATTGATGTCTAACCGCACTTCTTTTTGATTGCTGAGGTCAGCACCTTTCACTTGTTGAATAAATTGCTGTAAACTGGCTGTATTAATAGGGTCTTTTATTGGCATTGCTCAACTCCGTTTTCATTTCTAATGATGTTCTAAATGGACCTTTAAAAGGATAACTTTCCAATGTTAACAATTTGGGACAATAACTTCGTACCCATCCTTTTTCAAACTTAATTATATAGTATCCAGCACAATATAAACTTTTGGATTTTTTACTCTTGTTAAACAATGGCAGTTTCTTTTTTACATCAAATACCATATTGTAAGGTTTAAACTTGCTCGGATAATCATACACAGAATTATCTTCATTTTCTTTTTCTTCTTTAGGCGCACTAACTGTGGATCCCCACATCCAATCTCCGTTGAAATTCTTTTGAAGTTGCTGTTGATTATCGAAGATTCTAGTACCGTCAGAACAACTGAACATATATCTTCTGTCTTCTTGTCTACAAATTGTGCCTACTTTTTGACCATCAGATTCCAGTATCCAGAATCTATTTGCTAGTATAGGCTTCGCAAAAAATTTAGTTGTCATGCCATTACCTCTTCTTTCTGTTTGTATTTCGCATTTAATGGTTCAGCATAAGTTTGCGGGTATTCAGCAATTTTTTGCATATCCCATTTAGCACAAAATTTAATTAATTTTAATCCAACCTGTTCTATTGTTTTAGGCTTAACGGAATTGATTGTTTCTTTAATAATACTTTTAATTTCTTCTGGTTGTGCTGTTAAATCACACAGTGTTACATTTCTTTGATAGTCATCCACAACTCTATGTTCTTCACCATTATGGTCCAACCAACGTTGTAACATCATATTGTTCCAGTTATATCCTTTGGAATTTCTATCTTCAAATGCTTCAGTTAATCCAACTTTCTTTTTGGTACCTTTGGTCCTAACACCAGGATATGCAGAAAATACATTGTCAGCAGTATCACCTCTCATACATTTTTCAAACAACAACCATTCTGGATTTGGTGCTGGCTTATCTTCGCCAGTTTTCTTATCTTTGACTCTGTTACCTTTTGCGTCAAAATAGCCTTCATGTGTTATGGTAGTTTCTGTAATACCATTGTATTGACACACATTAGGAGCAATCAATTGAGCAAAATCGCCATCTGTGCTAATAATGATGTGATTATCATTAGGATGTGCTTGTACCCAACCAGCAATTAAATCGTCTGCTTCTAATTGAGAGTGTTGCAGTGTTGTACAATTTGTTTTTGTGTCTATAAATTCTTTAAAGTTGTCAAAAGTTTCCCAAAATATTGTATCTTCTTCCACTTCTTTTTCTGTTCTAGCCTCTCTAGCCTCACTTCTGTTTCTTTTGTATGGAGTATAGAAGTCTTTACGCCAACTTCTTCCTTCCAAACAGAATACCACGTGATCTCCTTTGAAGTCTTGCCATACTTTTCTAATACTGTTGAATGTGATATGTAGAGCCATACCTACTTTAGAATCCAAATCGCTCTGTATGGCGTGTTTGGCTCTAAAAAATGTATTGGCTGTGTCTACTAATATATAATTCATATTTTATAATTTTATAAACAAGTAATACCACAAAACAATTAGAGCTCCACCTGATCCCAGTATCATTATTATTGCGGCGATTTCTTGTAAAATTGATATCATTAACTGATCTCCGATTTATCCTCACTTAAATTTTTTGTATTGATATATCCAGCACCTCTTGTGGGATCCATGCCTTCTTCTTGAAGAATGTTTCTTGCTATGGTTTTAAACCAAGCATCCACAATCTGTTCATTGCTTTCACCTTTATAACCAGCATCCAACAGTTTTTCAATGAATTCATTATTCCAATCCAGTTCAAAGAAACCATTTTTGATATTGTCTTCATTTATTTTTGTGTCCAACACAGCCACCCAAGGTTCTCCTTTTGCTGTGGCTTGTTCTTTTTCTTTCAACAGTGCTTCTAATCTTGGATTAGATTCTTCAGTTGTTGTTTCTTTCTTTTTAACAAATATGTCTTTTACTTTTTTTATTATATCCATTTTCTTATCTCCGATATTTCTTTTAATCTTTGTTCTTCTCTATCCTTCATCATCTCCTTAGGTACCCCAGGCATTTCCGAATATGTCGACATGGAGTCTTGGAGTGTATCTCCATCCTCTTTCCATTGCGAGCTCGGCGACCTTTCTTGTGTTGAGTGTGTATGTTTCGGATCTTCCACCCAGTGGCATAATATATACGGGAACGTTGATTCCAGCGTCACGAAACTCGGCAACTGCCTTCGTAACTTCATCCACATCGGTTGCATCAGCAACCACAAATTTAAAATACATTTGACTGCGAGGAATCCCATAATAAGACCTAGCAATCTCAGGCTTGATAGCAGTGTGCCAAGGTTCACCTGATACGGAAAGTTTTGGAGAGCAACTCCAAGTGACTTCGAATCTGTTTTGTTTTCTAAGATAATCTTCAAAATCCTTGTGTAAAATCTGCGTTGTATTTGTTTCGAATGTAACATTTTTCAAGTCTCCCATTTTTGGATGTTCAAATAGATCAATATAAAATCTTTGCCAACCTAGCAAAGGTTCTCCGCCTGTTAAGATAAAGTGTACGTCTTGTCCATTAGACATTGTCCATTTTCCTTCTGGCGTTAAAGATAGTATGTGTTCCACAACTTCATCGATAGTTCTATCTTTCATATACTTTTTAAACTCTGGATATATGCTGGCGTAAGTATCACAACCTGTGTGTATGATTGGCAAGTCTTCAAATTGTTTAACTTTGTCCAATACTCCATCATCTAAAAGTTTTTTTACTTCTGGATTGTATTTGATGCCTTGTTTTAATTTTTCTTCTCTGTCTGGATGTCTATCCAAACCAAAGTTCATGCATCTAAAATTACAACCAAAAGTTCGTAAGAATACACTGGGTACTCCTACAAATCTTCCTTCTCCTTGTACAGAGTAAAATGCTTCTGAATATCTAAGTTTTTTAGTCATGACCTTTCATACTCATACAGATATCATAAAACTCTTTCTTAAGTGGTGGGTGTTTATCAAACGCACCCAACATAATAGCAGTTGTCATATCTGATTGATGTTCTTTAACTCCTCTGTGTGTCATGCAGTGATGTTCTGCTTTGATCAGTACAGCCACGTTTGGAGTCTTAGCATATTTTTGTAATGCTTCTGCAATTTGTGTTGTCATCTCTTCTTGAATCTGTGGTCTCTCTGCTATGTGATGAACTATTCTATTAAATTTGGATAATCCAATCACTTCTTTCTCAGGCAGTACACCTACCCAACATTTACCTACAATGTTCTGAAAGTGATGAGCACAAGTTGATCGCACACTGATTGGACCGCTAGTGTATAAACTTCTATATCCCATGTTAGGAAAAGAAGTTACTTTTGGCGGTTGTTGAAATCTACCACCAAATATTTCATTGATGTACATTTTAGCAACACGTCTAGCAGTTTCTTTTGTGTTGTGATCGTTTTCTGTGTCAATCACCAAAGCATCTAGCACAGATGAAAAAGATTCTTCCACTTCTTTTTGTAGTTCTTCTAATTCACCTTTCTCAATAAAGTCAGCAATATTGTCATTGCTGTGAAAACGTATTTCTTTGTCTTTCAGTCTCTGTCTTATTCGTTCCGATGCTTTCATCCTTGCCTCTTAATGTAAGTTTCTAATACTTCTAACTGATCATGATATTCAGCAATAATTTTTAATTCTTTTTCTATTGCTTCTAACACATCAGGGTGTTCTCCAACTCCCACAGCCTTTTCCATGTATATTTCAACATTAGCCGCGTGTTTTTCAATATGACCTTTGGCGTGTGCCACAAGTGCGTCATATATACGTTCTCTGCTTGCCATTGTTATTTCTCCTTATAAGTTACATTAATATTAACAGATTTTGTCCAATTTGTCAATGATTTGTTTGAGTACAATTTGATTTCCTTCTTCTGTGTAATGATTGGTTTCTCCTCTGTAAAAGGGCCATATTTCTGTTAAATCCAGTCTGTTTGTTTCACAAGCAAATTGGTTGCTGATGCTGAAGTTATCCACAGCCAAATACGGTATTGAGATCATTCTATTGATTTCTTCCCTCATCAATCTATAGATCTCTTTTTGGTAGTCATCATCGTAGTGATGCCAGAACCAATTTTTGGCAGTTCTAAGTCTTGAATTAAACCAATCAAATTTGTGCTGTATGTCAGAAAATATAAGATCACAATTTTTGTGTAAACCTTGTTTATGAACTGGATGGGTTGGTGTGTGTATTCTGCTAGGACTGGTATGACACACTATCACACAATCATAATTTTTTTGCCAACTTTTGTCATGTTCAAAGACATTTTGTAATTGTTTGAGTATTTTATATTCTCCTACACCTGCTTGAGCCACATTGTTCACAGCATTATTTTTAGCCAATTCAAGAGGCCAACCTTTGCCGTTGGGCCATTCGCATCCAAAACTATCACCTGCGATTAAGATTTTTTTAGCCATGTCAAATATTCTGTTGCAATCAGTTTATGATATTGATTGTTGAAATGTTCTTTGTCTTCAATAAAATAATCTTCTGCACTATGTCCTAATGTATTTAGATATTGTTCCACCGACTGGTCCACTCTTTTCAAGGTATTAATTTTACCAAAATAATCTGTTGGTGTAGGCCACAGTCCTCTCGTTCTGAAATTGAACACATACAACTTGGCGTTGTTCTCTGTACAAATTTTATCCCAAGCATACATATTCAAAAGAAACTCTCTCTTTTCAAGCACAGTATTACATTCATAAAACAACTTAACACTCATATAAGAATCTTTTCTTAAGTCAGGAGACGTAAGTCCATGTTGTGCGGAAAATCCAATAGATGGAATATTTTTGTAGTCGTCTGCTGTAGGCTTTTGTAAAATCTGCACAGTGTTGCCTGCCACTGGATTATCAGAAAACTTTCTTATTTTTTCTGTTGATTCAGGATGTTCATATGTAAAATGATCCAAAGGTTCAACGTCATATTTTAACTCTGGATCGAAACTTAATGTGATTCTGTTTAATGGTGCTAAACACAAAAATACTTCATCTATATCATTATACTTGGCAAACATATTAGCCAACCAAACTGTGTACAAGTTATTTGTTGCGCCTGGCTGAGCATAAATCACAACGTTCTTGTTGTTGATTTCTGAATACATTTCAGCATAGTTGTTGTCATTCCAGAATGTGAAACTGCCAAGACCTATTTTACCTGCTATGGTTTTATATCCTACTGTGTGACTGTCGCCTATAAAAAGTGTTCTACTCATTTTTTAATCTGTATATCATAATTTACAAGACATCTTGGACCTGATTTAGGTATTCCTCCTCCATGCTTTATTTTACCATCAAACATAACTGCTCTGCCTTTTTTTGGCGCGATAGATTGTATAATATTTCCTGCTTCATCAAAGAATACTGTAGGCCCGTCAGCATCATTAACAAAATATATCACCACCATGTGATCAACTTCTAGATCTATGTGAGGAGCATAATAATTTTTATCAGTGTTGTGTGGCACAGTTATAAAAACTCTAGCCATCATAATATTTTTTAAAGTAAAATTGTTAATGTTGCAACAAGCAATTGGTATCATTCCAAAGTTATCAAGATGTCTACTCACAGTTGTGTGTGATTTTAAAAGATGTACAAAACTTAATGGTGGTTGATTTATTTCTTGGGCTGTACTTTCATATTTGCATTTAAAATCAACTGTGGGATAAACAAATTCGTCGCTGTTGCTTTTAGCACCCATGGTGATAAATTCAATATGATCTTGTAGATATGTTGGGATCAAATCGTCGTATACTTGAATAAATGGATTATTCATTTTTAGTGTAGTCTCCCTTGCCAGGAATAACGTGACGTACACCGCCTTTTGGATTTTCGCAATCACCTTTTTTTCTAGGAATAAGATGAACGTGCGGATACATCACAGTTTGTCCTGCCGCTTCACCAACATTTATACCTACATTGTAACCATCAATAACTCCTTTGGCTACATTGTCATTGCCTATTTTAATTGCAAGTTCAACACATCTAATAATTCTTTCTTGTGTTGCTTCTTTAGGAACAATCAAAGAATGTCCTTCTGTAACAGGAAATCCATCATTATACCAAACCATATCTTTAAAATCATACACAACATCAGTCCAAGGTGCTCTACCTTCTTCTTTTGCTATGTCTAGTGTGTCTACTTTAATCATTACCATTGCTCCCAAGGAAATACAATCCAAACAGGGTTTTCTTTTTTATTAATATTGTAGCACCAATAATCTAGTTTGTCAAACTCACTTGGATCATTATGTATTATACTGGCAAATTTAAGATTATCATTACTACCAATTGCTTCTGTGATGTGTTTAAATGTTGCACCGGTATCATTAATATCATCAATTACCAAAACTTTCTTACTGCTGTTTAGTGCTTGATTCAAGTTGTCTAAATTTGGTGTTGCTTTATAATCTCTTAATCTAACATCTAATACTTCGTGAGGCACATGAAGTCTATGGCTCATATAAATTCCTGGGATACATCCACCTCTATTGATTCCCATAACAACGTCAGGCTGAAATCCTGCTTTATCCATTTGTTCACAGATTTTGTCCATGCCATTTCTAATCTGTATCATTGTAAAATATTGTTTATTTTCCATTAGAACTGATCTCCTCCTGTTTTCGTTTTCCAATCGTCATAACATATACGGAATACATTTCTAAACTTGTCATATGCTATCTTTAATGACGGATATTCCGCACACATTTCTTCTATGTCTTTCAAACTGGGTACACTGTCTTCAAAAGGTCTTGGTGGAACGTAATCATCAAATGTAAAATTTTCCATGCCTTTGCCAGCATCTGCTCTCAACATATCTGTCATATCCATTGTGTCCGTAGTGCCAATCGAAGCACCCGATGGTGTGACACCATAACTTACTGTGTAGGTTTCGGATGCTGGTGTCCAACTCTGTGTTGTGGCATCATCAGGAAACATATAAGTTATATTTTCTTCTTTATCCACTATGTCTTTTTCTGTAATTTTTTTAGTTTTAGTCATTTTGTAACTCCTCTGTAATATATCGTTTAAGTTCATGATCACCAACATTGGTTGGTATCTCGTTTTTATAAAACAATCTGTAACTGTCGGAACCATATTTGCCAATGCCATATAATTCAGTGGCATCATTTCCATTCCAATTATCAAATTGCTCACTCATTCTGTATATTCTTTCTGCTTTCTTTTTCTGCATTCCTAATGGTTGAAGCATCTGCTCCAATTCAGAAATGTTGGCAGAACTGAGAAGTTCTGTGTGTGTTGCCCATTTTTTAAACAGTTTGGGCAGAACTGCTTTTACTTGCTTTCGATTGGTTAGGTTTAAACAAATAACCCCAACCATGTGTTGCCACACATTAGAAACCTGTTGTTGAACCATCAGGTGATCCAGCATTAGTATAACTCTTCAACTTTATCGCAGATTTTTAGTTTTAATGCTTCTTTGGCATCCAACCAAACATCTTGCGGTGGCAATAGCACTTCTCTAATTTGTTTTTCACTCATTCCTATACACTTTTTATAGTGTTCGATCATTCTTCTTGTGCTGAGTTCAAATTCTTTTACTCTAGCATACAGTTCATGTTCTTTACCAGCACTGCCCCAACTGTATTGATGTGACAGTATTGAAGTGTTTGGTGTAAGTATTCGTGAACCTTTTTTACCTGCTATGAATATTAAAAATCCACACGAAGCAATCAGCCCAAGTCCAACAGTTTTGATTGGTATAGTGCTGGCTTTCATTGTGTCAATCAAAGCAAATGCGGCGTGTACATCTCCACCTGGTGAATTGATTATAATTGTTAGTTGTGGTAGTCTTGTGTCTGCTAGATTATGATTCATAATCCATTGTAAACAATTTCTACAAGATTCCATAGTGATTTCTTCCATCAACACATATACTCCGTTTGATGCAAGATTATTGGTTTGACCATTGGTTGGTGCGTTCTTTTTACCCATGTGATACTGCTCCATATAGTTTTGCACCTGAAAAGAATTGTTCTTTCAATTTCTGCTTTTGTTTGATAACAGCAGGCACGTATTTTTTATAATTTTCCATATAATCAACAATTTTGTTAATGATATGTTCTTTGTTTACTCTGTAACTTTCCATATTCTCTGTCCAATTGCTTGGATATAAGAATTCTTTCATTGCCATTTCTGAATAACTCAATCTATCTGGTATCATAGGAATCACATTCACTATTGCTCCTTCATACCAACTGATACCTAACGTTTCTTGTAGATTGGCACTGAACATCAGTTTTGCTTCACCTAATAAGTTGTGATATTCGTTTTTAGTTAATGGTTGTTCTTGACACACCACAAATTCATATTGCGGAAGTGCTCTTTTTAAATCATCAAATATAGCAGGCTGTTTTTCTGGAGCCAATCTATGTGGGAATAAAATTTTGTTCTTTTTGTCCATATTTTGATACATCTCTAAAGTGGATTCCATATACTCCATGGGCCAACCAACTCTACACACTTTGTCACCTCTGTTTGGATTTAAACCTGTATAATGTTCTGCTTGTGGAAAACTTTTAGCAAATAAATCGATATGAAACTCTGTGGCAAAAAAATTGTGATCAAACGTATCAAACATTGCCTGCTCTGTGTTTCGCACCCAAGGTTTATTGCCAATCAATCTTCCTAAGAAGTCTTGTGGATCATACGATCCGGCGTGCCACATACCACCTATTTTAATTTTAACTTTTAGCAATTCAGCCATATACTTTAATTGTAGCACAGTGGGATTCCAAGCATCTGTGTATAAAAAGTAATCGCCGTCTTTCACTTTGCCATCACAGAACAGTTTACCTATCTGTTGCATCTGATTGGCTTTGTAGACATTGGTACCACCAAAGTTTAAAAAAGCACCTGGTGTTGTGGCTTGCGGAGTGTCGCCTCCACTGATTGTTACAACTTGATGATTGGTTGCTTTTTTCAACTGTCGAGGCAAGTGTGTCTTCCACTCCTTGGTGTATCTTGTGTCAACTGCTTCTAAATCTACAATATAAATTGTCATCTGTCGTTCATACTTAAAATAAATGTTAGTCCAGCAAAGGCTCCAAAGGCTAAGAAATAGATATCACTCAGCACTTCGTTTCCATTATCATATAACGGATGTGGCATAGTAAGACTGTATCCTACTAGACACATAAAAGCAATAATACCTGAAATGTAATTCAAGTGTTACTCCTTATGATAAATGATCTCACTCCCATTTTCGCCATCCTCACTAACATTAATAATAACATCTCTTCCTGGATATTTCTTACCAATTTCTTCAGCCAAGTCGTCGCTCATCATTTCGCAAGATTTGTAATCCAACTGTAATGTTTTTTCTGCATACAGTTTTTCTAACCATCTTTTGAATTGAATAAATTCTATATCTCTATCATTGTGAAATACTTCGATCTCTACTTTAAAATGAAATATATGTCTGTGAGGGTAGCCTAAAAAAGACACATCATATTCATCTCCTGTTGCAAGTGCTGGATCTTCCAGTGCGGCAGGATATTTGTGAATGCCTTCTTTTTTAAATGTTACCCATATAAATGTTTTATGTTTATTCATAGTTTATTATAGCAATTTTATTCGTCTGTGTCAACGTCAATTACTGTATCTCCCACATATTCTTTCCAATCTGTATAGTGCATATCTTTCGTAATTTCTTTTAGATTTCTACTCCAAACTCCTGTGTTTGAATGTCCCCAAGTCACGTCATCTATTTTGAGTGTTGCGTTGCCATTCACTTTGTATATGTTTGGAATTTTAGCACTGATCATTGGAATAAATTTTTTATAACTCATTAAACCTGTGGCTGTAACTTGTTCAATATATTCTATACCAAAATCAAGTGTAATCCAAAAGTCTTTTTCTAATAATGCTTTTATCATTTCATACCAAGGTTTTATGTCTTCTTCTTTTTTAATAATAAAACTTTGACTGGTTCCAAAGTAGATGTGTTTGGCTTTGTGTTCCACAGCCAATTTAGCAATCTCTTCCACAGGTCTGGTACCAACCACGAACAGTGTTTGCCAACCTTTTGCCACTGTGTTTTCTATTTCAGTTCCTGTAAAGTAAATTACCTGTTTTCTTTTTGCTGTGTCTAAAGCCATTCAATATATCCTCTGTTGTATCCTGGCATTCTTTGATTGCCTTCTTTGAAAGCATCCTGCCACTCTGTTGCTCTATCGTATCCTTTACTCCAAAACTTGTCTACATTAAGTACACCTGTTTCAATCATTTTAACTGCCATCTTCATACATCTTTGAAAATTCTTTTGTCTAGGAGATGGAAATATCACTGTATTAGCATTCCATAACAGTTTGCTGAAAGATGTTGTTACTTTGTTTGTTTTTTCAGATGCTAACACAATTAATCCTTGTGGCTTTACAATATCACGCACAAATACTTCATCTCTGGTATTCAAATCTATCACAATATCATATGCACCTTCAAATGTATCTTTAAGTGTATCACCCCACAGTTCTTTATTGCTACTGCCTATTACATCTATTTTAAAGAAATAATTTGCTTGTAAATATTGATGCACGACCCAACTTAAAAAGCCACTTCCAATTATACATATTCTGGCTTCTTTATTATTTCTTTTTTCGAATTGCTCTTCTTCCTGCATCACAACATTAAGTCCACAAGCCACAGGTTCTATTATGTATTTAGGTTCAGCATCAGGCACACTCACATAAGTGCCTTGATCAGCATTGTATTCATCAGCATAAGCAGGCTCGCCTCTGGTTGCTACAAAGTCTCCCACTTGTACATCATCCACAGCACTTCCTACTTCCAATACTTTTCCTAATCCTTCATGTCCTTGCATACTCAACGGAAGTGGACCAAAGTTACCATTCATCATATCTATATCACTACGACAAACTCCAGTAAAAATACTTTTTACTCTTATTTGAGTATCTTTGATATCAGACAATTCAAAATCTCCTTCTTGGAAATTGCCTTTACCTTCAGTGTGTAATATTTTTACTTTCTTCATTTATTCTTTCCTGTATCCATAAATCTTGTTCTAATTGATTGTTCCAGAACATATCGTCATCTAGATGTATCAAGCAATCTCTAATCATATTTTCATATGCTTTCTCTGGACACAATCCAAGTTGTATTGATTTCAAATGCGATTCACCATTTTTGTAAAAATGCACAGCAACATCATCCATCATATTACTTTTCCAGTTGGCGTATAGTATATAGGTTTTCTCACCGTTTGTCAATTCCATTACTGCTGAATCATCCACATTGTACACACCATTCTGGTTGACCACTCCGTAATCTGTACCTGTACAATCTGATATATTCCATCTTTGTTCTAAACGATATTTGTGAGTTTTAAATTCTTGATAATTTTGTTTGTTTGCTGATATCAATATGCTCATCAAGTGTGGCAGTAAATCTCTACTCACACCGCCAAATGCTTTGTCTTTATCTGTGAACCATGTGCCTGGACCAGGTATTCTATTTTTATTCACCCAATTAATCTGTACTAAATCACTTGCCTCACACTGTTCAGTAATTTGTTGTATATTGTCTCTCCACATATTATTCTTGGTCATCATAAATCTTGTGGACTTATTTAGGTTCGTAAGCAATCTCCAATGATTTACTGTGTCGACACCTGGCTTTTCCACAAATACTATTTTGGTATGTTCAGCAACTTTGAGTGCAGTTTTGTAATGTAAAAAGTTTGGCACACATATATGAGCAGTATCAAATTGTGGATGTGTTGCTAATGCTGTGGTTAACTCTTGAAAATCTGGTTGCGTTGCTGGATTAGTATCCACAGTGACAACTTCATGACCCATCTTAATAAGAATGTTCTTGTATAACTGTCCGAATCCTAATCCAACAACTAAACTTTTCATTATGCTTCTAATGACTCTTTCATTTTGTTTAACTGAGTTTTGAGAAACAACTTGATCTTTTTAAATTTTAAAAGAAGTTGTTTAGTGTCCCATGATCTATCATATGAACGTTCCGCTTCCATTTCGTCCACTTTCTTTTTGTACCATGTGTACTCTTTCTCAACAGCCTTTAGTTTTTTGCTTTTCTTTTTTGCCATTTTACATCTCCTCCATTATTCCTAATACTTCAGCACCTATCAACAAGATACCTGCTAATGCAATAATTTTAATTCCAGATAGTGCCATCAAGCCATATCCTACGAATCTTATTCCGCTTTTAGCAATAGAAAACTTAAAATGTTTAGAACTTTTACTTTCTTTTGGTTCAGCCATATTATACCTCCTCAAATAAGTTTTGAAATTGTGTGCTGGCGTTCACGGTCTTCTTACCAGTTGCTCCTCTTGTGCCAATAATTGACATCCAGAATCTTGAAAATTCTTCTATTACAGCATTGGCTTCATCTCTACTGCTGGTGGCAAACACAGCATTCACAATGTCTCTAAAAGCAATTCTGTCAAATTTTTCTTCCACCAACATTTTAGGATTTAATCCTGCGTCATACTGTCTATTGGCTTCCTGTACTGCTGAAATATGCATCCAAACATTGTGAGCCATCTGTAATGTGTAACTGAACGAATCCCATGATGTTCTACCTTCATTGCCCATTTTGTTTAAATCGCCTGGCTTGTAACAAGTGACATCTTTCAACATCAATCTTTTGCTGATAGCACTGTCCTTAAATGATTCAAATATGCCTTTTTCCAACACAGCATCTCTAAATAATTTTGTTTCTGAAGCAAATGCTTTATCATCCACACTAGCCTGCATTCTATAAACCCATTTCTTTTTGTCTTCAATTTCAATGTCTGTGTAAATTTGTCCATTGGCACTGGCTAAGAAAGGAGAAGCACAATCAAATGTGATCATAAAGTTTGGATTGTGATACTTTCTAATTGCTCTTTGAACATCAGTTAACAGCACTGCCCACTCTAATTTACTTGTACCTAGGAAGTGCATACAGTCGTGTACACCTTTTTCTAATAATCCATCAAATCTCAATGCTACCAAACGTTTCAATGTCAAGTGTATGTCGCACATATTTTGACCACCCATTGCCCAACCATTAAAGTGTGTGCTGGGATATTTTTTAGGATCACAGTAGTCTTTCATCTGTGCATACCAATCATCTGCTTGTTGGAAGTTTTCACCTTGCAGTACATTTAAAAATTTACAATTACCATTTCTATTTTTCATAAAATAGTCATTGTTTATTTTTGTACCGTCGACTGCTTCTTGATATGAATTAATTTTACTTGCCGCCGCACCTGCTGGAGAACGAGATACCCAAGCCGGAATATCAAGAATCATTCCATAATCCATATTGCCATCCATAAACGCCAACACTTGTTCACGTTTCTTTTTAGCCTTAGGACAGTTAGGATCTTTCCAATCACCTTCCCAAACACCTTTACCAATCTGGAAACCACCTGAGTCACCCAGTACCCAATTGTCTTTTCTATCTCTGTTTCTGATGATATCATCTCTTACAGAGAAATGTTTCATATTCAAGTCTGCATGACCCGCCGAATACAAATGCCATTTGTAATAGAAATAAGTATCCTTGGACTTCATATAGTTCAAACCTTCAACACCATGTTCAAAGTTTTGTGGTACTCTTTCTGGTTTAATATAACCTTCTTCGTGTCTTGCTTTACCTAAATCTCTAGCATAGAAACTGCTCAATGCAGGAAGAAAAGTTGCATAGTCTTTTTGCTGTTCGGTTAAGTTATCAGTTGGTATGATTTTCTTATCCATATTATCCAAAAGCCTTTATTGCTAAAAGTGGAACAAGCCAAGGATAGACCAAGTGTTCAATCAACTCATATATTACTAATGCTGTAAGTATAATTGCCCAAAGTTTAGATGTCTTTGCTTTTTTGCTGACATATTTAAACACCTTAGAATGCCATTCACCTATCCTTGAAACAATGCCTGTCTTCTTGTTCTTTTTAGTTTTAGCCATGTCTCTTATTTCGTTTGTGCAGGCAGTATGTAATTGTATTCACCAATTCCACTGTCTACTGTTATCTGCATTGCTCCTTGATCAGAAATACTCATCTTAATTTTGCCATCAAGACTTAAAATACTGATCACCTGTTGTATAGGCCAACTCCAAGTATTTTTCAATTCTTTGTTCACATTCATTTCAAATATAAATGAACCTGCGTGTGAATTAGCATCACCAAAGAAGAAACTTAAATGTTTGTTGCCTTTTGTTGTTGTACAATCAGTTGTTTTAACAGTGAACACAGTTTCTTCCACGTGTGCCGCCGCCTGTAATTTCAACCTTTGAATTGATGCTATTCTTGGTTCAAATTCAATATCCCAATCAGAACCTTTAAATTTAACAGATTTTAATTTTTCATTAATAATTTCAGTACTCATAAATCTGTAATCATTTTTAAAGTCTCCACCTGCATTTTCAAAGTGAATGTGAGTTGGAATAGTCTTGCCATTTCTTTCTGCTGACTTAACTTCAATTTTTGCTTCTTTTTGATACTCTGGGCATTTTAAATGCAAAGCCAGTTTATCTAAATTAGGCATACCAAACACACCATCAAATTCATTTACTTTGTTATTTGTGTTTGCTGACAGAATAACTGATCTGTCTTCAGCCATACTTTCTATTTTTGTTTTTTCTTCGTTGCTGATTTTCACTAGACTTAAAAAGCCAAGCGAATGTGTATGAGCAACTATGTCTTGTAAGATATCTTTCATTATATGTTCTCCTTGTTACTATTATAGTTAGGTTTTGGCAAAAAGTCAATGACTAATTGTTCCATCTACTTTTCACTCCAAAATGTTTGTAGGCCTTCTGAACACTTTTGGCTTGGAAGTAACAATCCGCCAATGCGTTATGAAGTTCCATTTGTATGTCCTTTCTTGGATCTTTTGGCAACATATTAAACAGAGTTCTTGAATCTCTGATTTGCCAATAATTCCAAGGACATGGTTGACCCATTTGTGCATACAAATTCTGTAATATGGCGTAATCAAACAGAGGACCTTGACACCAAAGTTCGTCCAATCCAACACACCATTTGTTTAATTGTTTAATTGTGTCTTCTAGTGATACTCTATCTTCATCACCTAACGCTTCTTCTCTAATTTTTTCATCTTGTCTGCCCCACCATTCTAGTGTGCCTTCATCCACGTGTCTATTCAAATGCGATTGTTCATCAACATTTAATCTTATGTACAGTCCTGAATGAGGTTCAGCATCTGTGTAAGGATCAAATTTAATTGCTCCCAATGTCAAGACAGTAGCATCAGGTCTGGTGCTGAGTGTTTCTAAATCTATCATTCCGTGTGTTGACATTTATTCTCCAAAATCAAATAGGTTGTTGAATGTGTTATTACTTTCAGTTGACTTGATATCCCAACCTAATACACCTAACAAGTTTCCAAGTTTGTTATCAATAATAGTACTCTCCATCGATGCGTCATCAAAAGGAAGTTCTTTAAACCATTGTGGTAATCTTAATTCATCTGTTGGATAAGCCACACTTGTATAATCCAATGGATTCTTTTTAAGTTTACACACAATAACTTTCATACCATCCATAATCTCTTGCGAGTACTTGTCACTGTTCATACGCTTCAATGTGTTCCAATTAATACTGGCTCTCACGTGTCCTGGCATATTTGCTTTGCCTTGACGTGCTTCTTTTTTCGCATATTCGGCAATGTTGTTTGCTCTACGTGGAGAACCTTTTTCCCAGCCTGGTCTAGTTTTGAATTCATTTCTAAAACGTGTTATACTGTCTAACACTTGTTCCTCTGTGTTTCCTGTAAGTACCATCAATAATAATTCAGATAAAAAATCTTGGATATAAACAGGAGTATCTGATCTTTTTAAATCAAGACCCATTGCTTTGATCTTGCCTGGTTTGCCATCAACATCTTGTCTGTAATTTTCTAAATCATATATCAATACAGCATATCTTTTCTTTGTGATAAACAATCCTGATGTGCTGACTGATTCTCTACCTGCTTGAATTACTTCAGCTCTTGATTTTAAACAATGAAATGCTTGTCCCATAAATTTTTTAAATGAATTATTCACTTCTCCTGCCACTTGATCATACAATTTTACAACTGATTCTTTAGTCCAAGGTATTTGTCCTGCATCTATTTCTTTTTTAAGAACTTCATATGCTGAAAAATATGCGGAGTCTGTATCACCATATATTATTGCTTTGCCTACGTGATTGTATTCACCTGTTATAACTTCGTTAATTTTTGCCGCCATGTGCTTACTGATCTGTCTGCCGGACAATGTGGTTGATTGTCCAATACGTTTATCAAAGAATCTACAGCCTGGATTTAAAATAGCACCATATAAACTGTTCAAGTTAATTTTTTTAACAAGTTGTCTTTTATCCCAAAATTCTATTTCTGCACTGTTATCAGCCTCTTTGGCTTTTTTCAACATTGCCTGCATTTCTTTTCTTTCTTTGTACCAACGAGCCAATAACCCAGGAATTACTCCTTCAAATTCACTTGTAAATAATGTGCCATTGGCACTCATCATCATAGGATTGTTGCTGTCAAAAATCATTTTATAAATTTCTGCACCACTCATTACTTCTGATTTTCCATCTTCCCAGTCCACATGGATCGACACATCTTTTCTTTGCTCCATTACTGCATCATATTCTAAACTTCCAAAATGATTTTCCCAAGCCGCCGCAAATGATTTCTTTTGTAATGTCATCTGCTCTTCGATGTATTCATCTGTGTGTGTTGGTCGTAGTTGCCCTATCACAGTTTCAGGAGCCATATTCAAGGCTCTAATCACAGACGGATACAGTGAATTAATATCCATAGATCCTATCCAACTGTGTAATCCTTTTCTTGGATATGCCACATAAGCACCTGCGGCTGTGGTTGAGTCATCATCTCTTTTGGGTCTATTAGGAACCTGTACACCACGTCTGTGTGCTTCATTTATAATTGCTTGTTCTGTAACTGCCACTGCTCCCAGTGTGGTTTGTAGAAGCACTGTGTTGGCGTGTGCCAGTTCATTTGACAGTGCAATGAATCTTAATTTACGATCCAACTTGTCCAACAGTGCCACGTCTTGTCTGTTGTATTCCACAAATGTTCTAAAATCTTGATTGTACAATTGATCCAACGATCCTTCATACACAGTTTTCTTTTCACCTATTTCCCATTCACCTATAGCATCCAGTCTGTATGAATGTCTTTCCTCATAGGTATATTTTCTGTAAAGTTCCAGTGAATCCAAATGCACTCTGCCCACAAGATCATATGTTTCTTGTTCTCTACCATATCTTTCAAATGTTCTTTTCTTTGGCATCTGTTTCCACAAACACAAACGTCTTGTGTCATCTTTACTCATCACTTTCTTAATTCTATTAATAATGTAAGGCAAATCATAACCTTCTGAATTCCATCCAGATATCACATCAGCGTCTTCGATTATATCTAAAAATGCTTGTAACATTTCTGCTTCATCTTTAAACAGATACAAATTGTCTATACCTTTAGTGATCTGTTTAGCCTCTTCGATATCCATTGTTTTAGGTGGCATAGCAAATGTCACAATAGAATTCAACCATTGTAATGATACTGTGATTGCTGTGATGGGCATGAATGGATCACTGGGTTGACTGAATCCTTTTTCAGGATCAAAGTCTGCTTCAATATCAAAAAAAGCAATTTTTAAATCAGGAGCATCTTGATTGAGATAGTTTTCACTCAAGCATTGAAAGATAGGATTAATATCCGATTCAAACAGTGTTTTGTTTCTGTTGATGGCTAATTCTTTATGAAAGTCTTTGGTGTTTTTACAAACGATTCTACTTAATGATTTACCTGTGGTACTTTTAAATTTTCCATTAGGTTCTTCATAATAAAATGTATATTTGATTGGATATTCTTTGAATACTCTTTCACCGTTTTGTCTTTCGACCACTCTTATGATGTCGGCTTGTCTATCAAAATATCCGTCGATGTAACTCATTTATTCTCCTTTTTGTCATTTGTGGCTGACAAAATACCAACGATCACTTGTGGCTGATTAAACCTTACCTTAAATAATATAATAGTATACCTCCGAAACCCATTGCTGTCAAGACTAAATTTGTAACTATGAGTGCCGGTTCCTTCCATAAGAAGGATACTATTAACCAAATTATTCCACCCATTGCCAAAAGCAATGGTCCTACCGGATATAATTCAGGAAAGCCTGCATTTACGAATGTGCCTACAATTAATACTGCCGTTGCTATCCATTTAAGTGTGTTGCCTGTTGTTGCCTTGTTCATATTATTTAGATTCGTACCTATCAAATACTCTATTAATCACATTATTAACTCTTACAAAGTGTGCCGCTTTAGGCATATCTTTAATTCTTCTTGCTCCTATATAAGTGCAGGTACTTCTTACTCCACCTAATATTTGTTCCACAGTGTCTTTGACAGGACCTTTGTCGTCCAGCACAACTGTTTTACCTTCTGTGCCTCGGTATCCATCTTTTCTAGCACCGTGTGTTTGGAAAGCAGATTCTGAACTCATACCATAGAAATATCTCTTACCATCTCTTAATTCTGTTTCACCTTCATCGTGTCCTGCTAACATTCCACCCAACATCACAAAGTGAGCACCACCACTTAATGCTTTAGCCACATCGCCGGGTTGTGTACAACCACCATCAGCAATGATGTGTCCACCTACGCCATTTGCGGCATCTGAACATTCCATTATGGCTGAAAATTGTGGAACTCCTACACCTGTCTGTGTTCTTGTGGTGCATACACTGCCTGGACCTATTCCAACTTTAACAACATCAGCACCTTTAATAATTAATTCTTCAGTCATATTAGGTGTTACCACATTGCCTGCTATGATCACTTTGTCTGGATATTCTTCTCTAATTCTTGCCACAAAGTCCACAAACGATTCATGATATGCATTGGCAACATCGATAGTGATTGCTGGAATATCTGGAAATGCTGACATCACCTGTTTCAGTGTTTGGTAGTCTTGTGCGTTCTCGTCCCAAATTGCTCCAGTTCCCACACAGGCTGAAACGTATTTGAATTTTAATCCTGAACCTGCGGTTTTTTTCCAATCATCTATTGTGTAGTGTTTTCTAATCACAGTCATCATCTTAAATTCTTGTAGCACTCTTGCCATTGAAAATGTTCCAACACCATCCATGTTTGATGCCATGATAGGAACATATGTTAATGTTTTACCACTATTTTTAAATTTAAATTCACGCAGTATGTCCACATCACGTCTTGAACTCAGAGTTGATCTTTTAGGTTGTAGCAATACGTCTGAATAATCTAAATGAATGTTATAGTCTATTCTCATTATTTGTTCTCTAAATAAGCCATCATATTTTCTGGAGTTGTTTGCACATATGGATCAGCATCAGAACCATCATTGTTGATACCTGGTTCTTGCCACCATGCTTCTACAACACCATCGTTTATAACTGCCATATATCTCCATGATCTCATTCCAAATCCTAAATGATTTTTACCAATCAGCATACCCATAAATCTTGTTAAATTTCCTGAACCATCTGGAATTACTTTTACATTTTGTATTTTTAAAACTTCTGCCCAAGCGTTCATTACAAATGTATCATTAACAGAACAACAATAAACTTCGTCAATGCCCATACTTTTAATTTTTTCGTAGTTGTGTTCAAAGCCAGGTAATTGTGTAGAAGTACAAGTTGGTGTGAATGCTCCAGGTAAACTGAACAGCACCACTCTCTTGCCTCCAAAATAATCGTCTGTTGTTTTATCTATCCATTTTCCTTCATCAAATGAACAGCCACCTTCTAATACAGAATCACCTTCTCTTGTTCTAAATGTAACTCTAGGTATCTTAAATCCCTTCATACTTGCTCCTAATTTCGTATCCGCCAAAAAAGTCTTTAGCATTTATGGCTCTATCGTCAATCCAGACATCATAGACTGGTTTTTTCATTTGAATGGAAGTGTATTTTACATTCCATTCTTTGAGTTGTTGATGTGTAAGTTCAGTCCAGTCTTTACCTGAGTTACCACCCCTTGCTGTCCAATAATGGATTTCATGTCCTTTATCATACAGTTCATTCAGTTTAGCAATACGGACATGGTCTGGCTTACTGTCTTCGTAATTGCTGTTTTCATTATAGCAAATTGTATTGTCAATGTCAACCATATATTTCATTATAACCATCCCATTGCTACACTGAATCCTAATATGTTGGCACAAAAGAAATAACTCACCAATATAGTGGGCCAAACTAATTTTCTTCTGTGAAATGTGTAGATTGCCAAACCAGAACCTATCAAAAAGAAAGGATACACTATTCTCATATCTGGATCAGCGGCATTAAGTGCCAAGGTCATACTCGCTATGATATTAACCATTGTGCTGACCATTTCTAGCCAAAAGCACAATCTGTCTTGATGGTATGACTCTTTAAAGTAACCGATTATTTTATTTGTCTCTGCCAACTGCAATAATCAAGTTTTCTAATGAATCGAAGTCATCAGAATATTTGTGCCATTCACCTTTGTGAGCAATTTTGATTGCCTTGTTGATCAGTGCTGGTTTAATTTCTAATTCTTCTGCAACTGCTTTCACAGTATCTTTTAGTCCACCTTGCAAGTCTTCCATTTCAGAAAGTACGTTGGCACCTTCATCAATAATTCTTTTCAATTTTGCTTGTTCTTCTGGACCGTATGTTCTGCCTGCCATTTTGTTTTCTCCTTGTTTAAGTCTTTATTATACTTAATTGTTAGAGGAAAGTCAATGACTATTTTTTGGCAGAACGTTTTTTATCTTGATAGAAGTAGTCGTCGGAATCACCAAAAGTTGTGGATGCTTCGTTTTCACAAAACCATTCTTTGGTGCTGACTTGGAAGTCTGGTCTTTTTAATTCTGCTGGTGTTAATGATTGTTCGTACCAAAGCATTCTGTTGTTTGGTTGTGCAAAATATTGTCCATTTTCCAATCTACCAAAATTGTGTTGTTTGTGTTCGCTGGGTACTTCTGATACTCCTGTGTTCACAGTGTTTGGATCACCATGGCAGGCATCTATTGTGAAAAGATATTCACCTTTCATTCTACCACCACCATTCAACATGATTTCTACATCGCAATTTTTTAAAATAGATTTTGTCCAAACTTGAATGTTGGAACTGAAACTATCCCACAGTGCTAATGAACTTAAAGGTAATTGTTCTTCTTCTTTGATATTGGTGCGCCACACAAATGCTGATAAGGGAAATTTATCGTAACAAGCACCATACTCTGGTAGGTATGCTTCAAACATTAATGCTCTACCTTGTACTGATTTGACTGCTATGATTACTGCTTCTATGAATTCACCATGCCCACGTTTGAGATCGTGTACATACTCTTTTTTTACCCAACACTTGATATATGGAACGTTTGCAACAAAATTCAAGACACAGCCCTCTCATAGTTAGATTTTTAATATCTGTATTTATTGATTATTTTTTAATTAGTGCTGTTAGACTTGGTCTTGCCGCCTGCTTGTCTTTTGCGTCTACCGGCGCAATGTGCCCGTTGTGAAAAGCCTTTGGGATTGGCACAATTGATAGACTTTTTATATTTTTTAGTCCATCCTTCTGTGATCTCTCTGATCAACATTTTAGATTATTTCTTTTTGATTGGAACGCAGTTGTCTACTCTTTTGCCACCCTTCATCTTGGTGCCCATTCGTTTGTAGCCTTTCCAACACACTTTGCCGTCCACACCTTTTTGCTTTTCTGCTTCGTCTAGTGTTTCCCATGTTGGTTTGCCACAATCTTTACAAGTTTTTGTAGACTCTTGTAATTTTGATTGCAATTTGTTTGCTAATGATTCTTTGTAATCTACTGATGCCGCCACTGCTTGTGGTTCTGGTGAAAGATCCACTTTGCTTAATTCTTGAGCAACTTTTGTTAAGTTTGCTTTCAATGTGTTAGCATCAACTTTTCCTTTTGGTGGAAACATTTTTTTCATATCACCTTGAGCATCCATTCTTTGAAATGCTTCAGGGTGTTGTGGTTGAACATATTTTCTTAAATATGCCGCCACTAAATCTGCTGGGTAACCTTGACTTACATCTGCTTGATTCAATGCTACCACTGTGTTTACATCATTAAACAATGTTTGCATTTGAACTTTATTTTGATTGTCTGCTTGTACTTTTGCCGCTGTTGCCGGATCCACTAAACTTTTTGCATATTGTGTTATGTCTCTACCTGCGGCTTTCAATGTGTCTAATACACCTTCGTCTAAGTAAGTTACACTTTCGTTTTGACTCATTAATTCATATTCCATGTAATGATACACAGAACTCAAATAGTCTGATGCCTTAGTAATTTTTGCCGCTACCCAACCTTCTAGACCTTGCTGTTCAGAAACTGATTTCAACATATCGTGAAGTTTGATTGAATATTTTGCCGCTTTGTATAAATCTGATCTTGCCATCTGTACTTCATGGTCCATCTCGGCTTTTTGTGCCATCAGTGCTAGATCTTCTTTCACAGACATTGATTCATCTTGTATCAATTCTGCTTGATGTTTTTGTAAATCTTTGATGTTGTTGAATGTGCCAGTAAGTTTACCATTTCTGTATGAGTAGAATTTGCCATTGATTGCTTTCGCAGTCAATCCATATTTGTTCATTTCATTCTTGATATCTTTCTTTTCTTTAGAAGAATGGCCAAATGTTTTGTGAACCAGTTTGTCTAGTTTTTTATGAAATGTATCTACGTCTTTTTTTGTTAAATCTGATTGTTTCATATTAATATTTATCTCTTCATTGGAGCACCAAATATTGAGGTACCTTTCATATCTAATGCATTATCTGTTGGTTTTTGCATCTTTGCTTTGGGCGGATTAGCAGGTACACCTTTTTTACCGTAGGCATCACGTGCTTTTTTATCGCCAATAGCAATATGAGGACTGACCACTGTGGCAATACTGCCAGATGAAGTTGCTCCTGCCGAGGCCACTTCCGATATGATATCTCTAATACGCATATGTTTATTTACCGTGTTTGAACAGATTTTTCACACGTTTAGATGTGCTGTATTTTGCGTGTGGCACTTTAAGATTCTTTTTGCCGTATATGTCGCCCACTTTGTGAGTGTACACCAATTGTGCAGGATCCAGTCCGTAATGATAGTCCGCTCGGGCTTCTACCATTCTGAACTCCTTGTAACGCATTTTAGAACTTTTTTTTGATGTTGTTGATTACAACTCTTAATTTTGAGAATTTATACCAACCATTTAACTTTTTTTTGAACTTCTTCCACATAATTATATCATTTTTTTAAGCATTACTATTGCATTGTCAATGATTGCTCTATGCTGATAACTGCCGCCAGAACCTACTTCTTCTTCACCGGATTTGAGAGCATCTAAACCATCAATGTATTTCTCTTCAGTGATTTCTCCTGATTCAAATCTTCTTTTAAGGGAAAGCACAGATGAAGCCGTCTCAGCCACCCATCCTGTGTCTTCTGTTGCTTTAATTAATCTGTCTAAATATTCTGCCATTTTGTGTATCCTTTATTTTATTTATCGCGTTTGGGTCTCCAACCACCTCGGTTTCCGTTGGCAGTTTTGTCCCAATGTTGCACAGTGCCGTCTTTTAATACTCTATATTGCTTGAATTTTTTAGGCTTTTTGCCTAGTGTGTTGTATGGAGTGGGTTTATTTGCTCTTCTGAATGCCATTATACTGTATTCCGTATACAGTATTTATCTACTATTTTGACTTGCTTCTTCCGGATTTCATGTTGGCACACCAGTGGTACATCTTGCCTTTTTCACCACCGTACCGTTTTGCTTTGGCCCTTAATGAAGTTACTGATCCTGAACAACTGGCACCTGCTTTTTTCACTCTACCTGGACGACTTTTTCCTTTTACTTTGCCATCAGCAAAGTTTTCATTGGCTTTGTTGTTGCCCACATTTTTAAATCCATATCTGTTGTTTGGTCCGTAACCTTTTTTGTGTATCAATCCCATAGGTTTTGCTGTATGGGGCATCACTCTATTACGTTCTACAATGTCTCTGATCTTCATTATCGCAACTGTGGTGGGCGACCTTTACTGTCTAACTTGAATCCAAACTTTGCCGCTTGACGTTTTGTTTCGCCTGGCTTAACATCTGCTGTTGTGTTCTGTTTGGTAATTATGCCCACACCGCCTTCCTTAACCATGTGTTTCTGTTTGTATGTTTCTAAACCTGCTTTAACTTTAGTTAATGAATCTCTATTTGCTTGATACAGTATTCCAAATCCACCAGCACCTTGCCAACGTTCTATATTGATAGGTCTATCATCAATCAGTATGTTTGCTTGTTTGGTTTTCTTATCCACAGCATAAGATTCTTTTCTTCCTGTGATGATAATGTCTTTAGGTTGTTCAATGTTTTTGCTGATCCAAACTTTTTTCCATTTGGCTGAATTGGCATTATCTCCTCGCAATGGTGATGAACAGATTGAAAATGTACCACCTGTAAAATCTTTTACTATTTTGATTAATTGGTCAGCAGTGGGAAATTTTGGCAATGTTTCAAAAAAGTTTGTGCCTGTGATACGATTGATCACTTCTGCTTTTAAATCTTTAGTTCTGTCTGATGTTAATTCTTTCCAATGATCTACACCATACAGTTTTTCGATACCTCCAAAGAAGTCTGCCATGACTCCATCCATGTCGAGATATACAATTGGTTTTGGTTCCATATCTTCATTATACAACCTTTTGTTGTGATTGTCAACCTTGGAATCCAAATCCAAAATACGCATTAGTTAAACCCTAAATGTGTGACTTCCGGATATTTGGTTTTGATTTTTCTGGCTAGTTCGTTGTGGAGTTTTACCTGTCTATTCATGTATCCTTCAGGTCTTCCACCTGATATCATGGTTGGACCACCTGGATTTTTATCAACAGTTGGTTCTTCTTCTGGTGATTGTTTACCAATATTCTTTTTTAACCATTGTGTGGTCACACCAATAAATTCTTCAACAGGCACAGCACTCATGTCTTCAAAGTCAGCAGGATAACCCAATGCTTGTAAAAATTGTCTCATGCTGGCATTACTCATGTAAGGAGTGTCTAACTCTTTGTCGTTAGCCCAAGTTTTTGGAAACTCCCATACCACTCTCTTTTCGCCATCCCAATCTTTTTCAGTTTTGTAATAAGGAATCATGGAAGCACCTTCTGATACTGCTTCTGCTTCTACTTTTCTGCGTATAGTGAATTTATCCCCTTGAAACTCAACATCTTGTCCCGTAACTAATTGATACATTTTTGCCAACAGTCTATTGTCAAATTCTGGTTTACCATGTCCTGTTTGTGGTTCTTTGATTTTGTTTGCCAACATTTGAACAAATGCTGACTTGTTCATACGTAAATCACCTTCGTTGGTTTCTTCTGTTCTCAATGCTGATCTTTTGTATCCTTTTGCTATGAAATCTTTTTCACGTTCCGCAGGAATCATTATGGTCTTACCATCTTTGTGTACATACACAGTTTTGCCCACAGCACCCATTCTTTTCATGTCTGTGGCTTGTACACCATCTTCTGTTACAAAACCTCTGCCACCACACACTGAACACTCTTCGTCACCGTGTTTGCCTGTGCCATCACAATGTGTACACTTGGCTGGTTCAGCCGCCATGTCTTCTTTTTTAAGATGTTTTTGTGCCCAAGCATCTAATTCTGCTTTACGCTTCATCACTGCTAACTTGGTGTCTGGATGTCTTTGTTTAGGATCGTTTTGAATCTGTTGTAAGTCTTTCATCAACTGACGATAGTGTTTTTCGTCTCTAGGCTCGTTGCTAGTTTTGAATTCTCTTATAAAATCTCTTAACTTCATTTCTTTCGTCCTCTAAACTGTACAGGTCCAGTCATGTAAGGCTTTGAAAACCAAAGTTTAAACCAATCAGGATCTCCTGGTTTCAAGCCTAATTTTCTTTCTTTTTGTCTTAACGCAGTGGCAGTGTGACTGATGTTTTCGCCCATTGATGGGTCTTTAGTTTCTTTGTCTATGCCTGCCAAACGTTTTAAATCTTCTATGTTCATATTTATACTGTTACAGGGTTTAATTGTAATCCTGTTCTCACTTGGTTGTACATCTCTTCTGCTGTTTTAGGGTCTATAGGAACAGCATTTATGAATGTTCTCTTGTCACCACGTGCGGCTAAATCTCTCATTTTCGAAGCACTCATGCCTTGAAGACCTTCTGCATCTGGATCTCTTTCTCCAGCACTTACCACTTTGATAGAATTGAAGTTGTATTCTTTACCATTGTATTTGTTTAATAATTCATTAAATTGATTCACTCTGTCAGAACCTGCCACGTATATGATATCTGTGTAACCCATCTGCTCCAACTTCTGCATGGCTTGAACCCATGTACGCACTGCCTTATCTCCCACTTTGATCATTGGAAACATTTTTTGAGCAAAGGTTAATTTTTGTGAAAATGATAATGGATCTGTCTTTGCGTTTTGTGTGTGCGTGATAAAAATGAAAGGATCACCTGCCTGTGCTTTAATGACCTCACCTATTTTTTTATGACCTGCTGTTGGTGGATTCATTCTGCCAAAGGCAAACACAGCAGTTTTATTTGGTGCTTCTACTATTTCCGTGATCAACATGATTACTCCTCATTTTCTTTTTCGCTGTGAATCATTCTCTGCATCAACATATTTTTATCTTCAGGAGTAATTTGGTCTGCTATCTGTTGAGGTATTTTGTATTTTGTACAGTATTCTTTTATACAAGTATCAATCAATGGTTTTAACATTTCATTGTCACCTGTTTGCTTACATTTATTCATTGCTGGATAATAGTTTTTTCTATAAAAATCATCATCGTTCATCATGTAAAAATATACATCATCCACAAGATCAAAATCTATTTTAGGTTCTTGTTCGATCTGATTAAATTCGTTCAGTCTTACCATTTTCTACAACTCCAATATCTTGCTTTGGTTCTTGGTCCTGGATTAGCACAATTATGACGTGCTCTGAAACTTCTACGTCTAGCAGGGTTAGACTTTTTAATACGCATATTAGGATCACCAAAGTTAACTTTTTTAATGTTGCCTGTCTTTGGATCTTTCACATACACTTTAAATTTTTTCACATCACCTTGCATTGGTTTTCCTAATGGTACTTTTCTACCACGGTATTCTGCTTCGTCCAGTGCTTCGTCTTCGTTGTACCACATATCACCGTATGCTTCAAAGAAATCATCGCCTTCGTAAGTTTCTTCATTTGCATCGTTGTTACTGATTTCTATAACAAAGTCTTTTAAACCTTGTTTGTTGTAAACCAATTCTAAATCTTCTACAAGATCATCTGCCTCAACTTCTTCCAGTTGTCTGTGTAGTTCAACAGTTAATACGTGGTGTCCATCTACATTTTCAAATGTGATGTATTTGGTTTCATCTTCTAATAAACCAATTGTGCTTAAATTTACTGCTGTATTGATTTCGTCTTCTGTGAACGGCGTGTCTTTTATGATGTTAAAATAGTGATACATAGTTCTAATGATTTAATAATATTGAGTTAATTGTTCCATCGGTGTAAGTTACATAGGCTCTCACCCATACAAAATTACCTGTAAAATTGTAAATGAAAGCACCTTCTTTACCAGCAATAGTGCTGTCATATAAAGCACCGTCTATATCAAACCAATCTGCATCTACAGGAGTGGTTGCTAGTGTGCCTTGCATTTTTACTGTGCCGGCAACACCTGTTACATTGATTTGTACAGTGTGTAAACCGTCTGATCTACCGTAGTAGCCATCGCCTTTGTACTTTTCGCCCACAACTGTTTCAACCGTGCTATCGCCCGGATGTGTTGTTGCTGACAGTATTATTTCGCTTGTTGCTGGCATATGTGTATATTTAGCCGTATTAACTGTTTGAAGGACTAGGCTTGTTTTTCAAGCAGTTTAACGCCGTCTCCAATGTCTAAAACAAGTTCTTTATCTTTGGCTGTGACCTTGACTTTACCACCGTTTTTAAGTGTTCCAAACAGTAATTCTTTCGCTAATGGTTTCTTAATTTTGTCATCAATTAATCTCTGCATAGGTCTTGCACCCATTTTAGAATCATATCCGTTTTCAACCATGTAATCTATTGCTTCATCTGAGAGTTCTAACACAACTTCTTTTTCTTTCAATTGAATTTTTAAATCCAACATAAATTTGCCCACTATCTTTATCAACACTTCTTTGGCAAGTTTTTTGAACACCACTGTGCCATCTAATCTGTTTCTAAATTCTGGAGCAAAGAAACGTTTCATATCCTTGTCATCATAGCCTGCATCTGCACTCTGTGTGAATCCCATTACATTTTTCTCTAACTGTTCAGCACCTAAGTTTGTGGTTAAAATTAACACAATATTCTTAGCACTGGCTGTTTTGCCATTGTTTCCTTGTATGGAACCTTCATCCATGATCTGTAATAATATCTGTGATACATCCGGATGTGCTTTTTCAATCTCATCCATCAATAGCACACAGTTAGGATGTTCCTGTAATTTTGTAACTAATAATCCTGTGTTTTCTTCAAAACCTACATATCCTGGAGGAGAACCAATCAGTTTTGCCACAGCGTGTTTTTCTTGATATTCTGACATATCAAACCTTACAAGTTTCACACCTAATTGTTCTGCCAACTGTTTTGCTGTTTCAGTTTTACCACATCCTGTTGGACCCATAAACACAAATGAACCAATCGGTTTATTGTCTCTTTTTAATCCTGCTTGAGCAACTAATACTTTGTCCACGACCATATCTATTGCATCATCTTGTCCGTACACATTGGCTTTCATGTTTTTAGAAAGATTAGCAAGGTTGCTGGATTCTTTTTCAGCAATATTTTCTACAGGCATTTTTACCTGTTTGCTCAATTCAAATTGAATTTCTCCTTCGTCAACCACTCTGTTGTCTTGTTGTTCTTTTAAGTTAAATCTTGAACAAGCCAAGTCTATTAAATCAATGGCTTTGTCTGGTAATTTTTTATCTGTTTGATATTTTATACTTAATTTTACAGCGGCTGTGATTGCTTTGTCTGTAATTGTAGTTTTGTGAAACTCTTCATAATACTTTTTTAGTCCTTGTAGTATTTCAAGTGCTGTTTCTCTATCTGGTTCATCCACCGTGATTCTAGCAAAACGTCTCATCAATGCTCTGTCTTTTTCAAAGTATTTTCTGTATTCTTCCCATGTAGTGGAAGCCACAACTTTTAAATCACCTTTAGTTAATACTGGTTTCAATAGATTGGCTAAATCGTTGGCTGTGTTTCCGCCACCACCTGATCCTGCACCTGATATATTATGTGCTTCATCTATAAAACAAATTGTTTTACCTTTTTTCTTTAATCCGTTAAGCACCATTTTGAATCGTTCTTCAAAGTCTCCTCTGTATTTAGAACCTGCCAACATAGCACCAATATCTAAATTAAAAACTTCGTATGGCTTTAAAAACTCTGGACAAGTTCCGTTAACAATATTGAATGCCAATCCTTCTGCAATAGCAGTTTTACCTACTCCAGGATCTCCAACAAGTATCACATTGTTTTTCATTCTTCTTCCCAAAGATAATGCTATTTGATTTAATTCATCAATTCTTCCTATTACAGGATCTATCTTTTTCTTTTTAACTTCAGCATTCAAATTAGTAGTGTATTTGTTTAATGCTCTTTTTGTTTCACTTTGATCCACTTCATCTTCGAATATTTCTTCAATCTCGCTGTGTAGATAGTCCATGAATTTTTCTTTATCTACTTTGGCTTCTATTAGGAAATAATATGCCCAACTTTTTGTTTCGCTTAACAAACTTAAAAATACATCTGTTAAATCAATATTACTTCTTCCGCTGAATAATACCTGTGTGAATGCTCTGTTTAACACTCTTTCTACACTGATTGTTTTTTTAGGTTTATACTTTTGAACTTTTACTTTGATGTTATCCAGTCTATTATCCAAGTATGTTATCAAGTGTGCTTTGATATCATCAATATCAGTGCCATATCCTTTTAGAATATTACAAAACTTTTCATCTTCACACATTGAAAACAACATATGTTCTAATGTGACGTATTCGTGTTTGTATGATTTGGCTAAAGTAACCGCTCTATCAAACACACCTTGTAATGCTCCACTAGGTTCAACCATTTTGAATTTCCTTTAATAATTTTTTTTGTTTTTTCTTTGCCATATCCAAACGCATTTTTGAAACTCTTTGATCAAAGGTAATGCCTTGAAGATGGTCGTATTCGTGCAGGAAAACTCTTGCATGAAAACCTTCTAACTTAATTATACACTCTTTCTGTTGTGTGTCAAGATATTTTACTCCAACTGCATCGGGTCTCTTAATGTTCATAAACAATCCAGGAAAACTCAAACAGCCTTCAGTCATTTCAACTTGATTAGCACTTACTTCTGTTATTACAGGATTAATAATAGTCATGGGTTTGTCTTCTCCCATGATAAAAATTTGAGCATCTAAACCAACTTGATTAGCCGCAAGTCCTACTCCGTCATATTTTTTCATTATTTCATACATATCAGCAGTGATCTTTTCTGCGTCCATGGTATTAAAATCAAATTCTTTTACTTGTTTTTCCAAAAAATCGTTTGGTGCTTTAATTAATTTCATCTCTTATCTTTCGTAATTTTTCTGCTATTGCTTCGTTAACTACTTTTGGTATGTCTGCCTGTATATTTAAAAAAATGTTTCCTCTGCCACCGCCTCTTGTAGGTAATCCTTGCTCACTAATACTTAACACTGTGCCGGGTTGAGTACCTTTAGGTATGGAAATAGCAAGATTTCTTCCTTCTAATGTTTTGATGTTTTTCTTTGTACCTACCATTAAATCAAAAACATTTACTCTTTCTATGCAGTGTAGATTTATACCATCACGTTGCCATTTAGAATGAGGTCTTACTTTTATTCTAACTAGTAAATCTCCTCTTGGCATTCCTGCATGGTAATCATCTCCCAGTGAAGGAAACTTTATGGTTGTGTTATTATCAACTCCTTTTGGCAGTTGTAAATTAACACTCTGCTCTCTGCCATTAGTTAATCTATAAGAAGCAATAAGTTCTTTTCCTGTGAGCACATCTTCCAAATCTATTTGTGCTTCTATCACGATGTCTCTATTTTTTCTAATTTGTTGTCTATGCCCAAAAGGAGATCCACCACCACCAAAGAACTGATTGAATATGTCTCCTATATCATTGGGAAAATTATCACTTCTGAATTCCCAACTGCGTGTGTTACCACCCATGTTCTGATTGGGTGTTGCTCCGAATTGATCGTAGTATGATTTCTTTTCAGGATTTTTTAATGTGTCGTAGGCTTCGTTTAATTTTTGAAACTTGGCAGAATCACCTCCTTTGTCAGGATGATGTTTCATGGCTTGTCTTTTGTAAGCCTTTTTTATTTCTTCTGCGGATGCGTTTCTATTAACACCTAGTGTTTTATAATAATCCATATGTACATTATATAATAACTCTTACCAAAAAGTCAAGTCCTAATAAAGTATTTAATGTTCCGAAATGGATATTTGAATAAATCAGCAGTTACTAAATTTATTATTTGCTCTTTGCTCTAGAACCGGTATATAAACCAAACCAAGCCGCACCAGCACCAACAACGATACTGACCAAACCCGATTGTTCCATGGTAGGATTTGGCAATTCCATGTACCAAACTACCACTTTGTACAACAAATAAATGTAAGTTGTAATGAATATTCTTGGAAAAATTCTCCAAGCATCAACGGCTCTTGCTAGATGAATAACCCAAGCAAAAGGATTTGGTCCTAAATCTTTTACGGATGTGTCTACTTCCAATTCTACTGACACTTTCTTTTTGGCAGTGTCTTGACTGTGTGGTACAACCAATTTATCTTCTTTTAATTCAGACATTATTTCACTCCCTTAATTTTTGCGTTTCTTTTTCTGTGACCGTTCCAAGCCACAAAGCCACCAATTCTCAATGCCCAGTAAGCCAAGTAGTTCAACAGATGAAAACCATTCACCTGGATGTTGATGTCTCTAAACGTTTCATCCATCCATCTCTGATCTTTGTCGCCTATTGTAGTTTTCTTATCTGCTTTCAATAGAGTTTTGTATTTGTATCCGTAGTCGTGTACCAATCCACCAACCAACAGTACTCCCACTGGTGATAGGAAAGTTGCTAGGAATTTTGGAACTGATGCTCCATCAAATGAAAAACCTGCTGGAATCACATACTTCTCACCGTTCAGTGTGAAGTGCCAATCTTTGACCACAGTCCAATTTCTAGTACTTAATAACCATAACCAGATAGCACCAAAGAAGCCTTTGTCTTTGGTAGGGATTTTGATGGGTTGCATATGAGGTAACTCATCATATGAGAACTCACACTCTCTAACTTTTAAAATATTCTTATGAAAAAATCTGTCTGCTATGTTGATTCCTAAACCAATCAATACTAATGTGACAACAACTGACCATTGCCAGAATGTCACTGCTAATTCTACTATATAATCCATCTGTATACTCCTTTAGTAATATACTAGTATTTACCAAAATTTGGATTATTTTGCTTGGTGGGATTTTAACTCTTTGATCTGTTCTTTTAGGTGCTCTAGTTCTTTTTTCAACACCTCCACGTCTGTGTGGCTACGGCTGGGTTGTTCTCGATAGTTTTCAAAGTTGACTTTGTTCATCATTGTGTTGTGTTCCAATAGATCCAGTCTCTCCTCCATATGGAACACGAAAGCCGCCGCTGAAACAATGGCAACGATCACCACTGCCAGTGTTTTCAGCGATACTGTTAATTCTGTTTTTTCGTCAATCTTGTGTGCCATCTATTTCTTTTTCTTTTTCTTTTTCTTTTTAGCAAAAGGGTTTGATGGTTTTGGCACACTAGGAATAATTTTATCAACTACATCTTTTACTGGTGCGACCACATTATTTTGTATGGGTTTCACAACATTTTCCTGTATGGGTTGTATCACATTTTCTTTAACAGGTTGTACGACATAATCGTTGACTGGTTGCACAGTCATATCATATACTGGATCCACATCAACTGTCACTGTACCACCTGTTTTAACTCCAGCAATCAGAGCAATGTTCACTTCTCCACCAATTGTGATTGGCTTGCTGTCTTTGTTCCAATCTGGCACTTGATAACCACCACCAATCTTTGCACCCACCTGAGCACCTGCACTTACTGAAGTGTCATTGGTCATTGCAAATGGAATCAATCCATCGTTGGTGTAATATGTTCTAGCACCTGCACCTGCTTTGGCACCTGCGATGGCACCACCTTCAAACCAACAACCGTCTGTGCCCGCATTGGCACTGGCACCTGCCCAAGCATACACTTCAGCATAGGCATACAATTCCGCACCCGCTGTGTGATTGCCTCTTTGCATTTCTGCACGGATTGCCGCTTCACATCTCAATTTTGCTTCTGCCACTGCTTGAACATAGAGATTGTCGTTTCTATATCCCACGCCGTACTTGGCACTTGCATTGGCTTCTGCTTTGGCTAGTGCTTGTCCTTTAAG
>Ga0181596_10000405_pt1 | contig 44113 bp, 33 predicted proteins | sample 041ome_6_FD_148655 | JGI IMG/M metagenome (GOLD analysis project Ga0181596, IMG submission 148655) | Coastal salt marsh microbial communities from the Groves Creek Marsh, Skidaway Island, Georgia - 041402US metaG (spades assembly) | ecosystem: Environmental > Aquatic > Marine > Intertidal zone... | reverse complement strand
TAACTTTCAGGCGGCATGGACGACCGGAAGGATCGCAGGACTTGCGATTGTAAAAAATTCGTGAAACCATTCCTTCTCCTTGCCCGAGCAGGCAGGAGCGTTAGTTTTGTGTACGATGAATTTAAATACCTTTTTTGAACATCTCGATGAAGTGGATGACCTAACCTTCGTTCTCCCCAATGGCACCCATGTTCCTCCGCACTTTCACCTGACCGAGGTCGCATTGGTCACTAAAAAATATGTGGACTGCGGAGGCACGCAACGCGAGGAGCAGGTGATCAGTTTTCAGCTATGGAGTGCGGATGACTACGACCACCGCCTGGCACCCTGCAGGGCTTACGGCATCGTGGAACGAGCTCAGGAAGCACTTGGATTTAGCAACTTGGAGGTGGAAGTGGAATACCAGTCCGACACCATTGGCCGATACGGATTGGACTTTTTCCAGGGTCGCTTTCTACTCACCGCCAAGCAGACGGACTGCCTAGCCAAAGATAAGTGTGGTATCCCCGGTGCCGAACCGACCCAAGTCGAGATTGCCGGACCCTCCACTTCCTGCTGCTCTCCGGATTCAGGTTGCTGCTAGCCACTAACAAGTAAAAAGATCGGTAAAGAAGGGCGTGCAGTGTATCGCCACCATTTTCCTGCCGAAAGCGGTTGGGGATTACTATTTATTACGAGTATATTTTCCACCTACTACTTATCAAAACTCCAGGCCAAAAATAAGATTCCACATATGATCAAGCCAAGCTGAGGAGCGACATAAAGAACCATTAAAAGAATGAGAAAACCAGTAAAGCAAACACAGGCAATTATGCCTCCGGCAGCACTGATTAAATATCCTACGGTTATAAATATATATAAACTTACTTCTAAGAGTGTATCCATATTCCTTTTCTTTGATCGATTGGGTTAGTCTTTGATTTGATCGTTCCAAGTGGAATTGTAATTACGAAATTTTGCATACATCTCCTCGCCAAACAGTCAATGATTAGGATCAAACACTCTTTTTACTGTGACTATGTGCAAGTGTTTTAAATATCTTTGATGGTTCATAGGAAGGTAGATTGAGGCCCTATAAAAGGGGATGTTTAAGACTCCTCTGATTTGCATTGATCAGACTCCATAAATTGCATCCATTCGTTTACAGGAGCGTGAAAAAATGCCAATGCATCATTACAGGCTCTATCTGTGGCATAGAATTGTGCGAACTTGTCGTGAGTACCTTTCAAGTAGCCAACGACTATGTAACCATCTGCCACTTGGTTAAGTTGAGTGAATGGATTTGGGGTTTCTTGCTCTACTGCTTTTTCTCTAATATTCATTTTAAAGACTACCACGCCAAACAGACATATAATGTCCTGTCATAAATATAATGAACATAATTTTAGGACTTCCTCGGTGGAAGTATTATTTGCTGTCGACAAAGGCAGCTTTTCCTAAGTGGTATACAAACCACCTGCTTGGCTAAAAATTAGGTCAGTTTCACTATTTCCGATTCTGTACAAATCATAGTCGAAAAATGCTCCGGTTCTCCTTGCTTGAAAGCATCTGGATAATGTTAAGGTTAATTTAAGCAATCAAAGCAGAGGTGGGCCGCTCGAGCTGTTTATCCCGAAGTTCTTCTTGCAATTCGGCGGGCAATTCCTCGTGCTCGCTCAAGGCAGCCATCACCAGAAACTTCAAAGCAATCTCCATCAGATCACTGGCTGCCCACAGGGCAAGCACCGGATTTTTCTCACGCTGATACTCTGCCAACGGTATGGCAAGAACCGTTGGCAGAGAATCTACCAAATCAATAATTGTATCGTTTGGTTTGATGGACATTTTTGATACTTCTGAAGAGTCATGCTGTTATTTTGAAAACCCAAGCTTAACAAAATAACATCTATCTTAATCCACTTGCTCGTCTAAATTCTCGTCATTTGATTGGCTTTCTTCCTCAATGTCTTCTTCGGAAAGAATTACATCTCCTTCACCATCTAATTCCTCGTTTTCAGTATCGCACATATGAATGGTGGAATCATTAAGTTCTTCCTGTAGTTTAGATATTAAACCCCTCTTTTCTTCTAAGGTTTTTTCTATGCTTAAAAGTTCGCCATCTTGGCAAAGACCCCGAATTTCGGAATGAATGATATCAATTATTTTATCACATGAATCTTTCAGGTTTCCCTTTGTATCGTTCTCAAGGGGCTGGTACTTTTTGATAAGCAGTTTTTCCAACACCCAGCACCGTATTTGACGCTTCTTTAATTCGTCCAAATTACTAGTACCAGATACCGCCCTTCTGTTTATGTTCCAGAAAGAAATTTTATTAAAATCTTGGGTACAGGGTTTGGTATTATCAAAATGGTTCTTCAATCTCTGTCTAAAACCCAGCCTGGCCGTCATCCCGACATAAAGGCATGATTGCACCTCAGAATCCGACGGATTTTTAAAAAAAGCATAGCAACCAAAATTTCCGTCAAGACCTTCACCCGCCAACCAGTTACTTAAGGAGTCGAAGGATAAATCGTCGGCTATGTAACTTTTGAACTGTGTTGTGTAGTGTCTTTTCTTGATTTGTTTATCAAGAAGACTATTACCATCGGGTTCATTCCTCCAAAAGGTTAAACAATTCTCAACAGCAATATCTTCGTAGTTACTGACATTTCTTAACTGGCTTAAATTGGACTCAGGTTCTGTTTCAGTAATTTTGGCTAACAAAGAATCTCGTTGAGACTTCCAAAGTTCATCCAACTTTGAGCGCAAATTGATAAGTTTTCGCCAACTTTTCCAAACTTCATCAGGATCAAAATCTTCATGTTTAGATATTACTCGCTGATCCCTTCCATCCCCCGATGCACGTTTAATCAGGTCGTATGGACTTAAGGTACCGTTGGTCAGCAGTTCATAAATGCGTTCCTTCTTAACTGCATCCTGTACCCAAAGTCCAAGAATTCGAAATTTATATACACTCATTTGTACTTACCTATTCCCATTTAAGAAGTCCATTGCGAGAATAAACTTGATTGAATTATTTATGTTATGAATGGTTATTTCTCTTCCTAAACCCCCATGAAAATCTACCTTTATCGAAGCGGGCTAACCTACGGCCCCTACTCCGAAGGGTCGATCCATTCCTTTCTTATTGATGGCTTGGTTTCCTTAAATGATTTGGTATGGACTAAAGGTCAAAATAACTGGGTAACCATGGAAGAACTGTTACCGTTGCCCGGTTCCGAAAAAAGCCTCAATCAGGAAGTTCAGGAACAAGTTCCCAAAATTAAGAACCTTTTCGAGAAAGGTCAGGCAAATGTAGCATTGGATTTAGTCTTAGGATTACAATCACAGGATGTTATCGCTCAATTACTTGAAGGTTGTCGCATACACCAAGAAAATGGAGTACTTGAGTTACCCGATTGGATGTATGGATCCACTCGCTTCTTTTTTGACCTGTTATTTCATCTCCAACCAGAGCATGAGCTAAAGATTGATGAGTGCATCAGACCTTCGCAAATCTCTAAGCTTCGCCTCAGTTATTGCTGTGAATTCAAGAACCTCGAAGTACTGAGTAAATTTACAAAACTTGAATCATTAACTTTGGATTACCTTGATGAGCTGGAAAATATTGAGGCAATTGAAGAATTAAATGAATTGTCGGAGTTATACCTTTTCAATTGCACAAAGTTGGACTCGGATGAAAGCCTCTCGCCCGTTTCAAGATGTAAGAACCTGAAGAAACTTGAGCTTGGGGGTATCCACTGCATTGAATCCACCTCTTTTATCTCCAACCTAACCGCCCTGGAATTCCTGAAGATTTCCTCCGAAGGTTTGAAAAGCCTCGATGGAATTGAAAATTTACAAAATCTAAAAATCCTGAATCTGGAGTCATGCTTAAACCTATCCAACACTGATCCAATTGGCGAACTTACCAATCTGGAAATCCTCAATCTTTCCAAATGTCTTGAAGCTGACTTTGAATTTCTGGAAAAAATGGAAAGTCTTGAGGTACTAAATATGGAACTTTGCCAGCGGGTTAAAAAGTTACCCAGCCCAAAAATTTTGGAAAACCTTACCCATCTTAATCTCAATGGGACCAGTATACCCTCCAATCTTTATAAAAGTTTGGAAGACTCCGCTCAGTTCTCCGAATTGATCCTGCCAGATGGTTCAAGAATCGAACGATTCAACAAAGATGAAAACGCTGGAGGCCCATTACCCCGCATCGAGTTTTATCTGTCCGGCAGAGGAATAATTTATGGAAAAGAAGGTAGCCTTACTGAAGCCCAATACGAATACTGGAAGGACAAAAGTGAGGAGGAATTGATTGAGCATTGCGAATGGGATAGTGAAAATGAGGCTGTTCCCGAGGAGGCCGTGCTGGGTTATTGGGAGGAGCTTAACGATATAAGCGAGGTTTACGGCTGCCAAAGTGGTTTTCTGGAAGTTACCGAATTTCGGGAGTTCGAGAATGGTTGGCAAAAGAAAGAAATGAAATTTGAAATCCAAGACGGGGATTCAGAAGAAGATCGAATCAAGGCAACATGGAGTAAAGGAGACCGTCAGCCACCAGAAGGTCCATCCTTCCAAGGATACTCCTACGAAAAGGGAATGTGTTGCGACGAGACCATCGAAGGGAAGATCTTCGAAATTGAAAAATTGGAATGGTTTTCCGAATCGGTTTTTGGGGGAGCCGAGGGAGATGTTGTCGTTGGAATGGAATATGATAAACAGCCCTTGGATTGGTGCCCTGAGGGAGAGGGCAAAGGCTACTATTTTAAAGTTCTGCCTGCACCCGAACCTGAATAAATATTTTTAGAAAATTATGAATAAAACCTCTCATCCCAACACTCTATTAACGGTCATACTATTTTCTCTTTTTACAGCCAGTCATTCTGTGAACGGATCTGCCAGTTCAGATTTATTGAATTACGCAAGAAAATCCCTTCAGGATCGATCAGTAAAAGTTCTCGATAGAGACAGCTTAGTGGATAGCGAATACTCATTTGGAAATACCCGTGAAGATGTCGAGAACTTAATGCGAGTCATTGTAAATTCCGATGAAGATATTCGCTTAACGAGGCTCGCATTGGAAGGCCTCCAAAAGTGTAAAATTCCAGAAACCGATGAAGAAATATCTAAATTCGCTAAGGAGTTGAACAATTATAATGAGTTTTCTTTTAGAATTTTTTATGAGCGCAGTTTGATTCCTTCAGATGATTCACATTGGTTGGAATTGATTAATAATGGAAACCCAGTTGTTGCCCAAATTGCAGTGGAGTTGCTCAGTGATTCGAAGCTGCAATCTTCCGCTTTTCAGGAATTGTTGTGGAATAAAATCAAAGATAAAAAAACTGGTTATTATTTACAATCTGCATGCTTTAACAGGTTGTCAGAATTTCCCACTCAAGAGTTCCTACTTCACCTGGTCGATTCGCTGAATACTCGATCCTTTCGCCAAACTGCTCTGGAGATGCTCGAGAAAATAACCGGGCAAAAAATTGGATTTAATACATCTAAATGGAAAATATGGTTGGACAGAAATGTTGGTTTTACTCCCAAGGCTTTACCAAAGATGGCTTCGAGTCTACGGCTCATTGATGAACTTGAACAGCCGGACTACTCAGATTATCCAGAACGATACCGGAACGAATCTTCGAGCAATAACCTTAAAAAGGTAATTTCTGTTCCATATTATAGTAACAAGAATAGAACAAAATATAGAAAAGAAAAATCTATTTGTGGTATAAAAATTGAGGGTAAAAACCTCCTCTTTTTCCTCGATTGTAGCGGGTCGATGCAAGGCACCAGGTACAACTTGCTAAAAAATGAAATGCTTTACATGGCGAGAACTTTAGGAGAGGAGCATTCCATAGGTGTGGTATTTTTCCCTTCGAATCCTGACAAAGGTATTTTAGAATTTTCTAAAAACACCCGTGCTTTTCAAAGAAAGCTCAGCAGATTTCTCTCCCAAAAAAAAGTAGGTGGTCCCACCCCACTCTATCAGGCAATGAAATATTCTTATGAGGAGATCTTCGATCCCTACAACCCTGTAGATACAATCTATGTGATTTCGGACGGCGAAATAGGCAACCTAGATGAGCGTGCAAATATCTACATGCTAAATTCAAAATTAAGAATCCGCATTAATACCATTTGCATACAAGGCAGATCTAATTTCCTCAATGGTATTGCAACTGATAATCTCGGATCTTTCTATTTGGTAAATTGAAACCCAACCGCCCCCTTGAAATATTTATGCTCCGACTTCGATTAACTTTTTTGAATTTAATTACAATCTCTCTTTTGCTTACTTTTTCCGGCTTCACACTTTTAGCAGAATCCCTTCGTTCAGATCAGAAAATAGCTCAATTAATGGCAGTGAATGCCCAGGAATTGATTGCATCTTTAGGTTCTAAAAAGACGGCAGAACTTGTCTATGAGTTTGAAAACTCTTCACGCGAAAATTGGCACTTTTTCCCCAACTGGTCGGGGCGAAAGGGAATTCCTCTCAGTCAGTTTTCAAATAAGCAAAAGGGAGTTATTAAGGAACTGCTTCATTTGCTTTTAACTTCCGAAGCATTCCATGAGCAGGAAAATATTAGACTGATTCATGGGCTGAGAAAGGATTTAAGCGATCCAAACAATCCCATGAACCTCTATTTTCTATCCATTTTTGGCTCCCCATCCACAAATACTACTTGGGGTTGGAAATTCGAAGGACATCATCTTTCGCTCAATTGTACATTAGTGGATGGCAAACTCTTCTCAGTCACCCCATCCTTCTGGGGGTCTTCCCCTGTTCGTGCAAATAATTGGGATAGCGATAAGATTGAGGTATTTGAAGACGAACAGAAACTTAGCCTTTCTTTAGTGGAATCATTAACCGACGACCAAAAACTTAAAGCAGAACTCGATCGGACTGATGGTCCCCGAGCAACCCCCAAAATATTCCGGGAGGATTTTCAGGATAATTTCGTGCTTTCTTTTTCTGAACTTAATAGCACACAGCAGGAACTACTGAGAAGATTGATCTTTGCTTTCGCTCAAAAATACAGACCAGAAATATCCGAACAAATTCACAAAAGAAAACCAATCATTGATCCAAAGTCGATTCGCTTTTCATACCGCAAAAATTCCTCTCATTACATCCCTTACTTTCGCATTCTGAGTAGTGAATACCTTATTGAATATGACAACCAAGGAGGAAACCATATACATGCTGCCTGGCGCGACTTCGACGGCGATTTCGGCAGGGATTTGATAAAGCAGCATTTGAGCAAAGAAAATCATTAAACTGTTCAAGCATTTCGCAAATTATTGCAAAGCCTTGACCGAACAAAAGGTTGCCGCTGCTCTTTAAACGAGAATGACCTTCTCCGTATTAGGACCTCTATTATTCTCATTCACAATATAATTCTTTCGTTACCTTCATGGTGGGATGACCACTTAGAGAATTTAAAAGCACTACCTTATCAATGAACCAACTAACATTTATACATGCCGGTGTGAGTAATTGTACTTCTTCTGACAATTTTTGACTTCTTTACATAAATGCAGGCAGTATGGATTTAGGTGTGAAAAAGTCCTGCTGTAATAGCTTCAAACACCCGAAGAGAAAAGAATTAAGGCCAACGAAGGAATCTCCAAAACGTATGCAGAAAATAGCATGACATTATTAAGAAACCCAATCCTCGACTAAACCAGTTATCGAAATAATGGCAAGAAACCCAATAAATTATTAAAGACCATATTACGAACCTCACTCCGCTTACTAAATCTCTTCATGACGGACTAGTCAAATTTCCTGTATCGGACTAGAAGATTATTTTGGTTTTGTGGATCAGAGGGTATACTACAACCAATTGTGGCCTTTGGCAGAACTATTTCAAGGCCGCCCTTTAAATTAAATCAGAAGTGGCACGAGAGGTGGGATTCGAACCCACGACCCTCGGTTTAGAAGACCGATGCTCTATCCAGCTGAGCTACTCTCGCATTCCTAGTTAATTGATATTATTTGGGATATGATTTCGCAACGACAAATCATAATTCAAACACATAAATTAATCGTTTTCGTTCAGATTGGCTTGATTATCGAAATCCTGCTTATTGAATGGAGGCATAACTAAACTCTAATTATTATGAAGATATTTTTTCCTTTAGCTGTAGCCGTCACTCTAATTTCAACAAATTGGTTGTCCGCTCATTGTCAGGTGCCTTGTGGAGTTTATGGAGACTCAGTTAGATTCACCCAGATGCTGGAAGATCAAACAACCATCGCCAAAGCGATTTCACAGATAAATGATCTAAACGGCAGGAAGGATGCCCAGTCTGCTAATCAGTTTTCCCGCTGGGTGAGCACGAAAGAGGATCATGCAAATAGGATACAGAAGATTATTGCCGAATACTTCCTCACCCAAAGAATAAAATCTTCTTCAGAAAAATATGAGGATTTGTTGAAAGGTGCCCATTCCGTGATGGTTGCTGCGATGAAATGCAAGCAAGGCACCGATTCTAAAAACGCAGACGCCCTTAAATTCTCAATCAAAAACTTTCAGACCATTTACGAGAAATAATCAATCTTTAGTTTTACGAATTTCTCGCATTTTACCGTATGCTTCATCCCATGAAGTTGAACCATTGGGTTGATATTTTTTAAGTTCAAAGGATTGGGCAACGAGCTCCCTACCCTGTTCAAGCGAGCCGAGTTCTCTATCTGCCATCATTTGAGTAATTAAATTGCCCGCACTGGTTGCCTCGATTGGACCAGCAATCACTTCACAACCTGTGGAGTCAGCAGTCATTTGATTGAGTAGTTCATTTTGGGTACCACCCCCAACAATGTGGATGGTTTCAAGTGATTTACCGGTTTTAAGACGAAGGTTTTCCAAAACCTCACGATACTTTAAGGCTAATCCCTCCAAGGCAGTGCGAATGGTTTCATTTTTGGACTGAGGCGAGCTTTGTCCGGTTTGCTGACAATAATCAGAAATTTTCTCGGGCATCCTACCAATCGTGCTAAAAATTGAGTCATCCACATCCAAAACGGCTCGAAAAGCAGGGGCCTCTTTTGCCATGCTTGTTAATTGTCCATAGTCAAAATCATCTCCCTGAGACTGCCAGTGCCTGCGACATTCCTGAACGACCCACAAACCACTAATGTTTTTGAGATAGCGAATATCCTGCCGAATCCCAAATTCATTGGTAAAGCCGAGAGCAGCACTTTCAGAGTCGCACAAAGGATTGGACTGCTCAACACCCATCAACGACCAGGTACCAGAGCTAAGATAAGCAAAGTCCTGGCCTCCTTCGGCGGGCACTCCTGCAACCGCTGATGCCGTATCATGGGAACCCACCGTTAAAACTGATAAATTTTTGCATCCAATCTTTTCCTTAGCCCCACCAATGACATCCCCCACTCGGTGACCAGGTTCCCAAAGCTCGCCGAGCATATTTGTGGGGATACCCAATTTGTCCAAAAACTCCTTGTCCCAATCCCTGGTTTGCTGGTTGAGCATCTGACTGGTGCTGGCCATGGTAATCTCATTTCCCTTTTCTCCGGTGAGCCAGAAATTGATCAGGTCAGGGGTAAAAAGAAGATGATCAGATTGAGACAAGCAGGATTGATTGCTCTCAGTCTCAGCCATCAATTGAAAAAGTGTATTGATAAAGAGAGGCTGTATCCCAGTGCGGGCATAGGCTTCCTCTTTCGGGACAATAGTGTTAATTTTATCTAGCATAGGTCCGGTTCGTGAATCCCGGTAATGATATGGCAAACCAAGCAGATTTCCCTGTGCATCCAAGTGACCGTAATCCAGTCCCCAGCTATCGACCCCAAGAGAAATGAGTGAATCTCCGTATTGATTTTGTGCCTTAAACAAACCCGTTAAAATTTGCTCATACAATCCAACAGTATTCCAGTGAATGGAACCATTGAGGTTAACAGGGCCATTGGGAAAAGAGTGCACCACATTTAGAACAAGATGTTGTCCATCGAACTCTCCAGCCAACACACGACCACTTTCTGCTCCTAAATCTACTGCGAGGTATACCTTTTTACTATTCATTGATATTTTTCCTATGTTTGTAAAAATTCAGGGTAAAGAAAGTCGAGAAAAAGAGAAAATATGAAGTTTATCTACCTCCACCACTCTTGCTTGAATGGCAGAACAAATTTGGTAGGATAGAATTTGAGCAAAATCAATGGCGGGATACGCTTAATACCATAATTACTACAAATCATCATGATATTTGATCCACTTTACCTACTCGTAATTGGCATTGGAATGGGCCTTAGTTTATATGCTTCTAGCATAACCAAAGGACGGTTTCGTAAGTACAGTCAATACACCACTCGATCCCGTCTTACCGGTGCAGACATAGCCCGCAATATCTTACAGGACAACAATATCCATGATGTAAGCATTGAGCGTGTGCCCGGAGAACTGAGTGACCACTATGACCCCCGCACTAAGACTCTCCGGCTTAGCCAAGCGGTTCATGATTCCAACAGCATGGCAGCATTTGGTGTGGCTGCACACGAAGTTGGCCATGCGATCCAGCACGCCAAGTCTTATGCCCTCCTTGGATTCCGCTCCGCCTGGGTACCAGTGGCAAACTTGGGTGGCGGTTTATCGATGATAGTCATCATGCTCGCATTTTTTCTGGGCGGTGTACAAACCACCACCGGAGCATCTCTTTCCTGGCTTGGAGTATTGTTGTTCGGATGTACCACCATTTTTACCCTTGTTACCTTACCCGTTGAATTTGATGCAAGTAGCCGTGCTATTTCCTGCTTGCAGCGGGGCGGATATGTCACTGAAAAAGAATTGGATGGTGCCCGAAAGGTTCTAAATGCAGCAGCTATGACTTATGTGGCGGCATTTGTTACCTCTTTACTCACACTTCTTTACTGGGCATTTAGACTCGGATTGATCGGCGGGCGAAGAGATTAGCCTCTAACTTCGAGCTATCCGATACGACAGTTACTCTAGCCTCTGACGAGGTCATATATACTTTCCTAATTTGCCTCATATCGGCTATTGAATGCTGTACTTTGACTTAATTTTAAGTACTCTGTCCTTTCTTAAAACCATACTTCTGAAACCTCTTGCGCAAATGGTATCCTCCCACTTCCATTTTTACAGGGCTCTTTTAATGTCCTTATTTATTTTCACTTCCACATTTCATCTTTGTGGAAAGATAGCCCTGCAAAAGGATCATCATATTTCTTTGATTGGTGCCGGGATGGGATCCAGAATGGTTCATTACGGACATTTCGAAACCGAAATGCAGTTACGCTTTCCCCATCACCGCCTGGTTGTTCGGAATATGTGTGATGAAGGAAATACACCAGGATTCCGCCCTCACCCAGGCCGGCCTCAAGAAGAACAATTTGCTTTTCCTGGAGCAAAGAATTTGGTCCCTCCCCGTTTTTTGGCAAAAAGTTCGCCGGCTGGATTTTTCGAAAACCCAGATCAATGGCTGACCCGATTGCAGAGTGATATAATCCTCGCTTTTTTTGGATTTAATTCTTCTTTCTCCGGACCGGAAGGGCTTGAAGCTTATAAAAAGGAGTTATCCTACTTCATAGATCACACTCTTCGCCAGCGTTACAATGGGGAATCGCAACCTTTGATGGCATTAATTTCTCCTACTGCAGTCGAGCCAACACAAGGTGTAACCACTGGGGAATCTCAAAATGCAAATCTCAAAATTTACACCGAAGCGATGCGAGCGATTGCCAAAAAGAAGAGGATCACTTTTGTGGACACATATCATCCATCACTCAGCTGGTATAAAGATGGAAACCGTCACACGATTGACGGTGCTTTGTTAAACGATCTGGGTAACCAAAAACTTGCTAAATTATTGTGTGACCAAATCTTCGGTCGCGGAAACCCAGATGAAAAAAGAAGGTCCGCGGTTCACGATGCAGTCATGGACAAAAACTTTTACTGGCTAAATGACTTTAAGGTACCCAATGGAGTTCATGTGTATGGTCGACGCTACAATCCATACGGACCCAAGAACTATCCATTTGAAATTCAGAAAACCAGACAATTCACTGAAATAAGGGACCGAGCAATATGGGCAGCCCGCATTGGACAAGGAACCCGTCTTTTCTTTGATGACGACGCTCCGGGGAATAGCCGTCTTTCCGCCGGCTGGAGTTTCGTTGGTGCACCAGAACCCGTGCTTTCAGGTAAAAAATCTCTACTCAGGGAGGGCAAGGGAAACACTCAGGTGGTGGTGGATCAATTTCGCTATCCGCACCAAGTAACAGATAGAGAAGAGGAGTTTTTCGCATGGGTATATTTGGATCCCAAAAATCCGCCCAAACAAATCATGATACAATTTCATAACGGCAACTGGGAGCACCGTGCTTTCTGGGGACAGAATTTAATTCCTTATGGTATTGATGGGACTACTGGACGCAGAAGAATGGGAAATTTACCGGGTAAAGGAAAATGGCACCGCTTATCCGTGCGTGCCCACCAGATTGGATTGGATACAGATTCCAAAATATACGGAATGGCCATCACCCAATGGGGAGGTAAAAGCTACTGGGATCGAGCCGGGGTGCATTTCGGAAATATCAACCTTGAGGAAGAAGACCGAAAAACAATCCGCCTCCCCAAAGTTGAAACCAACTACCGCTCTGATAATATCAAAGCTGGTAAATTGAAATATACCCCTGGCGATGAAGCTGTTAAACATCTTAAGACTGCACCAGGCTATAAAGTTGAGCTATTTGCGGACGAAAAAAGATTTCCTGATTTAGCAAATCCGGTACAGATGTCTTTCGACAGCAGAGGAAGACTGTGGGTGGCCACGATGGCGAGCTACCCTCATTACCGTATTGGCGACCCAAAACCTCAGGATAAGTTGATTATTTTTGAGGATACCAATAACGATGGGAAGGCCGACAAGCAGACCAACTTTGCCGACGATTTGCACATTCCTATCGGTTTTGAGATATCCCATGATGGTGTCTATGTCTCCCAAGGGGCAAATTTAGTTTTGCTAAAAGATACTGATGGAGACGACCGCTATGATGAAAAAGAAGTGGTTCTGAGTGGTTTTGATGACCATGATACTCACCATGCAATCTCCGCCTTTTGTGCGGACCCTTCCGGGGCAATTCTTATGGGTGAAGGAATCTTCCTGCATAGTAATATCGAAACGGTGTTCGGTCCGATTCGTGGTACCAATGGTGGCTTCTTCCGCTATGCTCCCCAAAGCAAGAGCTTAACCAGGCATGCCCAGTTGAAGATACCTAACCCTTGGGGAATTGCAGTCGATTCTTATGGTCAGGAATTCTTTCTGTTCACCTCTGGTCCAAATTTCGCATGGATGTTGCCTGGGAATATTAATGCAAGATATGGGGCGAACCTTTTAGCAACTGATTTGCTTGAAAGCAATAAGGTACGCCCCACATCGGGCTTGGAAATTGTGTCCAGTAGGCACTTCCCTGATGAAGTGCAGGGAGATATTCTGATCAACAACAACATTGGATTTCTGGGAATTAAACAGCATCAAAAAATTGATAATGACCCGGGATTCAAAACGAAATACCGGCAGGATTTACTTTACTCAACCGACACTAATTTCCGTCCGGTTGATCTTGAATTTGCTCCCGACGGATCGCTCTATGTGGTGGACTGGCACAACGCCCTAATTGGTCACATGCAGCACAATGCACGCGACCCAAATCGCGACCATGTACACGGGCGTATTTACCGGATCACCTACCCTTCCCGTCCGCTTATTAAACCTGCAAAAATTGCCGGTGCTACCATCCCCGAACTTTTAGAAAATCTCAAACAGCCTGAACTACGCACCCGCTACCGCACCCGCACAGAACTTCGGACAAGACACCCAAATTATGTTGCCAAAGCAGCCAAAGAATGGGCAATGGCTCAACGCGATGACCGTTTAAAACTTGAAGCTTTATGGGTAAGTTGGGGAGCAGACCGCTTGAATAAGGAGCTGCTTTTAGAATTATTACGCTCTAAAGATCATCGAGTAAGAGCTGCTGCAGTTCAGGTTTTAAGGCATAACATGTTCAATTTCGAAAACGAAGTGGAACTCCTAAAAGAGGCTGCTTCGGACAGCCATGGGCGGGTAAGGCTTGCTGCTGCAACTACTGCTTCTTACTTAGCCCAAACAGATGGACTTTCCATCATTGATCAGGTGAGAGAAAAAGGAATCAATCCTCCTTACACTGCCAGCCTAGATGATGCCGAACGAGCTCTTCAAAACATTTCAGAGCCTTTCGAAGAGGAGAAACATCATGTAAAAGTTCCTGAACATCTATCTCTTTCTGAGGGCAGGCTATTTATCAAAGGTGCAGAAATTTATGAAAAAGAGGGTTACTGTGGTACTTGCCACCAGGAAAATGGGATGGGACTACCTGATGCTGGCTTCCCTCCTCTTGCTGATACGAAGTGGGTCAATGGCGATCATGAGCGCTTGATTAAGCTGACTCTGAAAGGATTGATGGGGCCCATCGAGGTAAAAGGGAAACAATATCCCGGGTTAGTGCCGATGACTCCCTTTGAAAGCTTGCTCAATGATTATGATGCGGCGGCAGTGCTTACCTTCATTAGGAATTCCTTTGGTAATAAATCAGAGCCAATCCTTCCTTGGCAGATTAATAAAGTCCGCAATGAGATAAAAGGTAAGCAAGGCTTCTACAGCCCTGCTGAATTGCTGACGGCACATCCTAACTAATTTTAAAGTAGACCACCAATCGGTGGTTTTAAGAATGGTTGTTTATCCTGCGATTTCTTCCGCGATATCCTCCAGTGGGTAGGTCCATATTTCGGATAAGGTAGGATGGTACCAGTCTGCCTTAAGAAGATCAGAGACAGTGGCTTTCAAGGCAACTGCCACAGATAGGGCGTGAATTAATTCCCCGGCATCCTTGGATACACATTCGGCTCCAAGAATAACCCCTGTGGATCGGTCCGCATGGATCGCCACATATCCGTATTTTGCTTCCATTAAAATGGACTTTCCATGATCATCGAAAGGGAACGATGCAGAAACGGGATCGATTCCTCTTTGGCGAATTTGCTCTTGGGATAAGCCAACCTGAGCCACCTGTGGATCAGTAAAAACCACTCCAAGTAAATAGTCGTAGTGAATAGGCTCTACTTTTTGACCAAACATATGTTTGGCTGCCATTTCTCCCTGCTTGATGGCAATATGAACGATCTCATGAGGTCCTGCACAGTCACCCGCAGCGTAAATATTATCCACACAAGTTTGCTGGTAGGCATTGGTTGCGATATGCCCAGTCTTCAATAACTCAAGACCACATTCTTCGAGACCTAAGGATTTCGTGGCCGGCGATCTGCCCAGGGCATGGAAAAGAAAGTTCGTCTCAATTGAACAGGAAGTTCCTGCCCTCTCGTAGTTTACACGGACACGATCGCCTCCGAGGGAATCGATGGATTGCAGCGTTGTGTTTGTTTGCAAATCAATTCCCGAGTCCTGCAAAGCTTGACCTACCACCGCTCCCGCATCCGGAGAAAACTCTTTCAGAACCTGAGTACTTCTTTGCAGCTGGGTAACCCGACATCCTACCCGTGCGAGAAATTGGGCTAACTCACAAGCAACAATCCCCCCACCTAAAACCACACACTCCTCCGGTAAAGTATCGAGATTTAAGACATCATCACTGGTTTTAAAAGGGGCTTCCATTAATCCTGGAATATCAAGGGTCTTAATGCCCGAACCGGTCGAAATTAATATTTTTTCAGCATTCAGTTCCGTGCCATCTTCAAGCCGGATTGTGTTTGGAGAGGAAAGAATCCCTTTTTGACGAAAAAGAGAAAATCTTCCATCCTCTAACTGTTGCTTCCTGTAATCTGAGAACTCCTTGATTACCTCGCGTTTCCTTTTTTGCATAGCCGCCAAATCAGCCACTGGCTCGCCTCCTTTAAACCCAAATATATTTCCCTGCTGTGCAAGGTGAAGAACTTCGGCAGAATAAATTAGTGTTTTAGAGGGCATGCAGCCCCTTAAGATACAGAGCCCGCTAAGTTCCCCTGCCCCATCTACCACAGCTACTTTTTTTCCTAATTCGTGGGCAGTACGGGCTGCTGCGTAACCAGCGCTCCCACCTCCTAGAACAACTAATTCAAAATTATCAGGTAAACTCATCGTAAAGGTGGAATTTAAACAAAGCAGAAGTAGTGTCGATTATCTTTCGATCAGTAAATTAATGAGCTGTAAATATGACTCTATAATATCATTGATTATCAGAGATTTTTGCCCAAATATGATCATCTTCTAATGATCAAACTTCAAGAGTATAAAGAGGGGGAAGTCGTCTTGCCAGAAGGCGAACTGGGCAAGGGATTTTGTATTTTAGAAAGCGGCACCTTAGAAGTCATCCGGGACAACCGCGTATTAAGTGAGATCGATATGAAAGGTGCGATCTTTGGTGAACTTAGCGAAATTTTGGGAATGAAACGCGATGCTTCCATTCGGGCAAAAACTCCATCTACGGTTAGACATGTGGAAGAAAGTATTGCGGACATCGTTGCGAAAAACCCCCGCGTCGCTATTAAATTAATCCGTACACTTGGGCGTCGTCTCTACCGCATGAATAAAATTGCGACCCGAGGTGATTCCGAAAATGAGATCTTCAAAAAGGCCAATTCGGAGCAACCATCGGAAAGTTCATCAGAATCCACCCAAATTTTAGTGGTAGATGATAAGCCCAACATCATTCAGCAACTTGGAGAAATGTTTTCCAAAAATGAATGGAGCGTGGAAGGTGCCGACAACGAAGATGCAGCCCTCAAAGCCTGTGAGCACAACTCCTTTTCTGCTATCCTGATTAGTATGGCTTTGCCTGGGAATTCTGCAGTTGAGCTCCGCAGAAAGCTTAAAACCAACCACAAGGTTCTCAAGACTCCAGTGATTGCAATGATTGTGCAGGGAGACGAAACTGCTCAGAAAAAAGCGATTGATGCCGGATTTGCCGATTCAATATCCAAACCATTTGACGCCAATAAAACGGAGGCGGTGATGTATAAGGCGATGAATTTGGACTCTTCGGCACGATACTTCAAATTTGTGGATGATTTCCTCCTCTTTACACTTCCAAGCGTTCTTTCCCCGTTCGTGATCAATGATATCAAGGAGAACATGGACTTAAGAATCCGCAACACCATCAATGAGGGTATATTAAAATTAATCATTGATGTTTCCGCACTCGAGGATGTTGAAGAGGAAGCCATCGAAATCGTTTCCGAGTTTGCCGAAAAAATTGAAGATATGAAACTACCCATGCGTGGTGCTATCATTGCGGTTGGCGAAGAATCAGAGGTTTGGAATAACTTGGATGGATGTGAGAATTGGGCAATTTGTGATGATCTTTCTGAAGCTAAGGAGTCCTTTAACCGTCCTCTTGAGGAAGAAGAGGAAGAATAAAAGTCGATACGACTCTCTAACTACTTTCCCAAACCCCTAAGTTCTTCTCAGTGAGTGATTTAGCATATACTGAGAATGCCAAAGATGCTTTTCTCAAATTACAGAGCCAAATTGGTAATGAACTTCTTCTTATTGATCCTTCTTGTCATGAAATTAAAGACGAGTGGAACCGGGAAGAAGGTGGTGGTGGGATCACCCGGGTTTTCTCTGATGGCAAGTTTTTGGAAAAAGGTGGGGTTAATTTTTCGGATGTAAGTGGGTCACAATTGCCACCTACTGCCACCCTAGAAAGACCGGAGCTTAATGGTCTTCCATTTCGGGCTATTGGAGTGTCTGTGGTTTTTCATCCTCATAATCCCTATATTCCGACCAGTCATGCAAATGTTAGGTATTTTCAGGTTGGATCCGCTGAAGAACCAAAAGCCTGGTGGTTTGGAGGAGGGTTTGATTTAACCCCTTACTATCCATTTCATGAGGATGTGATCTCCTGGCATAAATCTGCCCGATCAACATGCCTTAATTTTGGTGAAGAATTGTATCCAAGGTTCAAAAAATGGTGTGATGAATATTTTTATCTTCCGCACCGAAAGGAAACCCGCGGAGTTGGAGGAATATTTTTTGATGATTTTAAATTAGGTGGATTTGAGAATTCTCTAAATTTCGCTCGCTCAGTAGGAGAAACTTTCTGCAATGCATACTTCGAAATTTTTAGAAAAAGAATGTATCATCCCTTTGGTGATAAAGAGAAAGATTTTCAGAAATATCGCCGCGGACGCTACGCAGAATTTAATTTGGTTTATGACCGAGGAACTTTATTTGGATTACAATCAGCCGGTAGAATAGAATCGATTCTGATGTCAATGCCACCAGAAGTATGCTGGAAATACAATTGGCATCCTGAAAAGGATTCCGCGGAAGAGAGACTTTACTCAACCTACCTAAAACCATGTGATTGGTTAGAGGAAGAATAATGAACGGAAGAAGCCTTTTTCAGAAGACCATCTGCGGGCAAAATTACTCCGGCAGACCTCCAATTTGGGTTATGAGGCAAGCGGGTAGGTATCTACCTGAATATCGTGCACTTAAAGAAAAACATACCTTTGTGGAGATGGTTCGCACCCCTGATCTTGCCGTGGAAGTGACCCTACAACCGCTACGCAGATTTTCCTTGGACGCAGCTATCATGTTCTCCGATATCCTCGTCATTCCAGAAGCCATGGGGCAGGAATATTCATTTCGTCCGGCTGGAGGCATTGAAATGGCTCATAAGCTTAAAAGCGATGTGGATATTTTGAATCTCGACGAAAAAAGTGTTAGTGAAAATCTGTCTTATGTGGAGGAAACTCTCAAGTTGCTTCGGGCAGAATTGGGTGATGAGAAAGCTCTTCTTGGGTTTTGCGGATCTCCATGGACATTAGCTTGTTACATGATTGAGGGAGGCTCTGCAGAAGGTTTTCCCAAAGCCTTAAAATGGGCAAATGAAAACCCTAAGTCCTTTCATCTTTTGTTAGAAAAAATCACTTATGCTTTGGCAGACTACCTGGCGATGCAGGCCAAGTGTGGGGTGGATGCCTTGCAAATCTTCGACAGTTGGTTGAATATCTGTCCAGATGACCAAGTTTGGGAATTCTCCCTGAAATGGATTGCTCGGCTAATACAGTTATGCCCTGATCATTTACCCATTATCGTTTACGCAAATACTCAAGCGAAAGGGTTAACTGAAATCTCCAAAGTTAAGCCGCAGGCACTTGGAGTACATCATGGTGTCGATCTCGCTGAAATTAGAAAAATCCTGCCCGCCCCATTGGTTTTGCAAGGCAATTTGGACCCAGAAATTATGTCCAGTGACCCTGAAAATGTCCGAAGTGAAACCCTCAAAATCCTGGAATCACTCAAAGGAGATCCTGCACATATCATGAATTTAGGGCATGGGATTAGACCTAATGCCAAAATCGAGTGTATGGAAGAGCTGGTTGAAACAGTTATTAGTTTCGCCTAGTGTTTTATTAGCCAGCGTCGTTCACTTGAGTTACAAAATCTACAGGGAAAATCCTGCAATAGTTTCTCACGGCTTCGTTAAAGTCTTCATACCCTTCCACAATCTCGATTTCCATTCGAACATAATAAAATGGAATTGGTGGCTTAAATTCAGGAGGAATCCTGACCGCATCTTTCTCGGTTGTTATCATTACCTCAACACCCGAGTTCTTAGCTCGTTGAAAGAGACGATCCAGCTCATCTAAACTGTACTTATGATGATCTAAGAATCTCTTTTTAAACCTTAATTCACCTGAAATCTGATGAACCAAATTTTCGAACCCACGAGGTGAAGCAATTCCGCAAAAAACTCCAACATAATGTTCAAAGAGATAACGGATATTTTGAGTATCATTCCCGTTTACTTCGCGAAAAAACTTCGGTTTGTGGGCACAGCGGATAATTTCCGCATTTTTGTTGTATTTCCGGATCGTTTCCAACAGTTCGAGTTGCGGCTCAATTTCCGATTTGGTGATAAGAACATTAGTTGCCCGGGAAAGACTGTTCACTGGTTCCCGCAGGATTCCTCTTGGGATTAGCTTACGGTTACCAAAGGGGTTCATTTGGTCGACAAGTAACAGGTTCATATCTGCTTTCATCGCAAGATACTGAAAACCGTCGTCCAGAATTAAAGCATCAACACCATATCTTTCGATCGCTATTTTTCCGGCATCAACCCTATTCTTATCGATTACAACGACCACACCCGGTAAATTATTGGCTAGCATGTAAGGCTCATCTCCAGCTTCTTCAGAATCCAAAAGTACCCTTTCCCCATCGCTTACAACTTTTGGAGAACTCTTCCCAGAATCCTTTCGTTTTAATAATTTTTTTAAGCCTTTTTTTTCATCTTCTTTGCTTTTGTATCCACGACTAAGCACGGCAACTTTTCTCCCCTGACCTTGGAGCTCCCTGGCCAATCTCTCCACAACCGGGGTTTTGCCTGTTCCTCCCATGGTTAAATTGCCAACTACGATTACCAAAGCGTTTAATCTTTCTCTTTTTAGCAGGATATTGCTTTCGTAAAGGAAAGACCGAAACCAAACAATTAGTCTGAAAAGATAAGAAAAAGGATTCAAAAAGAGCCCAAACAATCTTGCGGAAATTGATAAATCCCTGTCGTAAAGCACACCTTCGACAAAACTTTCAAAATCGTTCCATCGTCTCTTTAAATTAGAAGAGTTGCCCGCAATCATTATCAATCAATAACAAGTTATTTGAGCCTAGTTTTCAATCCGAATTAAGATTTTTGCATCCTTTGCTCCGTTGACTTTTGGAAAGACAAAGTATTTAAATATATCTTTTTTTTCAGATTGCTCATGCAAATCACTTTACTGAAATCGAAGCTCCATCGTGCCACGGTCACTGCGGTTCATCCTGATTATTCGGGCAGCTTATCTATTGATCAGAATCTCCTTGATGCTGCAGGTTTCCTACACCATGAAAAAATTCTTGTTGGAAACATAACTAATGGGGAGAGGTTTGAGACTTATTGCATTCCCGCAAAGAGAGGATCAGGAGAAATCTCCCTGAATGGAGCAGCCGCTCACAAAGGTAAAGCCGGCGATCTTTTAGTTATTCTTACCTTCGTAAACCTAAATCCAGAAGAGGCGTCCGTTTGGGAACCTCGATTAGTTTTAGTAGGAAGTGACAACTTATCTCATCAAATGATACCATCTGGCATTTCTTCCACATGATTGACTACAAATTACATATACCTGGGCCCGTTGATGTTTCTCCTGAGGCTTATCAAGCCATGTCCAGCCGCGTTATGGGTCACAGGAGTCCTGACTTCGTTGACCTTTACATGTCATGCCAACCACAGCTTCAGCAGTTGTTCCATACCAAAGACCCTGTTTTTCTCTCAACCTCCAGCGCATGGGGAGTCATGGAAGGTGCTGTGCGAAACTTGTGTGCAAAGAAGACCCTTTGCTGTATGTGCGGTGCTTTCTCTGATAAATGGTTGGATGTTGCCAGAAGATGCGGAAAAGAAGCCGACGGTCTTGAAGTAGAATGGGGTTCTCATATTGATCCCTTACTGCTTGACCAAAAACTATCTTCCGGAGAATACGATCTTGTAACTTTGGTTCATAACGAAACCTCCTGTGGAATGATGAACCCCCTTGAGGATATCATGAAAGTTCTTTCTAAGTATCCAGATGTGATCTCGGTCATTGATACGGTAAGTTCCTTTTCTGTAGTTCCAATTCCGAAAGACGAATGGGGTATTGATGTAATTCTTACAGGATCTCAAAAGGCACTCGCTTTGCCTCCTGGTCTAGCACTGTTGACTGTATCTGAGCGAGCCTTCGCCCGGGCTGAATCGATCGAAGGTCGTGGTTATTATTTTGATTTTATCGAATTTCTTAAAAATCACGAAAAAGGGATGACTCCAAGTACACCTGCTATTCCTCAAATTCATGGCTTAAAATACACCCTCGATAAAATCTTTGAGGAAGGAGTGGAGCAGAGACATTCACGACATGCCGAACTGAATGATTTGGTTCACCAATGGCTTCAGAAGAATGGATTTGAACTGCTCCCTGAAAAACAGTTTGCCTCGAAGTCTTTAACTTGTGCCCGCAACAATCTTGAAATTGACCTGACTGGATTTGTCAAAGCACTCAAGACTGAGAAAAAACTAGCGATCGATGGAGGTTACGGGAAACTTAAAGGCAAAACCTTTAGAGTATCCAACATGGGAAATGAAACGGTTGAATCTATGACCACCTTACTCGATTCAATGAGTGAAATCTTACCTCGATTTATTGCATAAGCTTTTGAAATTACTCAGTCTACCTAATTATAAATTGATCAGATGAAGAAACTTGTTCTGGCGGAGAAACCAAGTGTTGCGAGAGATCTCGCACGCGTTCTGGGAAAAGTTCCCAAGAAAGAAGATCACTTCGAAAATGACGAGTGGGTAATAGACAGTGCAGTGGGACACTTGGTCGAGCTTTTTATGCCAGATGATTTCGATAAGAAATTAAAGTCATGGAAAATTACCAACCTTCCGATCATTCCTGAAGAATTTAAATTAAAACCTGTACCTATTGCTAAGAAAAAATTTCAAAGCCTCAAAAAACAGCTCAAACGAAAAGATATTGAGTATGTAATCAATGCCTGCGATGCTGGTCGTGAAGGGGAACTAATTTTCAATTATATTCATGAATTATCGGGTTCTAAACTAAATATCAAAAGACTGTGGCTTCTGTCCATGACGGACCAATCCATCAAGAAGTCTTTCGCGGAATTGAGAGAAGCTGAAGATATGCAACCATTACTTGATGCCGCTAGATGCAGGTCAGAATCCGATTGGCTGATTGGTATAAACGGCACCCGTGCGGTTACCATAAAAAGAAACAAAGCAAGCAGCAGGCAAGTTTCCACGGTTGGTCGTGTACAAACCCCTACCCTCTCCTTAGTCATCGAAAGAGAACACGAAATTCAAGATTTCAAACCTCAAACTTACTACACCGTACGGGCAGACTTTGAAGTATCAAACGGTACTTATCAGGGAGTTTTCCAAAAGCCTGACTTCAAGAAGGATCCGTCCAATGACCGGGACAGAATTGACCGCATTTGGGATGAAGATGAGGCTAAATCTATTCTACAAATTGTTGAACAAGCCAGTTTCTGTTCAGTATCTGAAACGAAAAAGCGATCCAAGCAAAGTTCTCAAAGACTCTACGATCTAACCACACTGCAAAGAGAAGCGAATCGTTTGCATAGTCTTCCCGCTAGTCGTACTCTTCAAATTGCTCAAGCCCTCTACGAAAAACATAAGGTTACCACCTATCCCCGAACAGATTCCAAAGCTCTGCCGGAAGATTATGTTGATACTTGTATAGACTTATTGAAACGAGTCAGTGGAGATCTTCAACCTTTCGCTCAGAAAGCCCTTAATGAAAACTGGGTTAACCCGAGTGACAAAAGAGTCTTCAACAATAAGCAAATCACTGATCACTTTGCTATTATCCCCACCTCCACTGCACCGAAGGGTTTGGATGCAAATGAGCAAAAAATTTACAACCTAATTCTCAAAAGGTTCATTGCTGTTTTTTACCCACCAGCAGAATGGGATGTTACTACGAGAATTACCAAAGTAAATGACCACAACTTCAAAACTGAAGGAAAAATCCTGGTTATTCCTTCATGGCTTTCTATTTACGGTCGAGAAAACAACCCGGAGAATTCGATTCCTGCCCTTAACGGGGAGGAACAAGCAAAGTACCTAGAGTCAGAATTGATTTCAGATCAAACAAACCCTCCCCCCCGCTACACAGAAGCAACATTATTATCTGCTATGGAGGGAGCAGGTAAGTTAGTAGATGATGAAGACCTGGCTGAGGCACTTAAGGAAAAGGGCTTGGGTACTCCAGCAACCCGTGCATCCACTATCGAGCACTTAATCAAGGAAAAGTATCTTCGAAGGGAGGGAACCGAATTATTCCCCTCACTTAAGGCTGAAGATTTATTTCAGTTTCTGCATGCCTCAGGTGTTGAGGTTCTGACAAGTCCAGCGATGACTGGTGAATGGGAGCAAAAACTGCGGATGATTGAAGAAGGTAAGATGTCGAGAAAAGCATTTATGTCTGAGATTTCCTCTCTAACTCGTGACTTTGTCGAAAAAACCACTAATTTTGACGATTCCAAAGTCGTCTTAAGAGAAACCGAACTAAAGTCACCCATCAACGGTGATTTGCTGTACGAAGGCTTAAATAGCTATCAAAACCAAGCCGGTGATTTTAAGGTTTCCAAAAATATTGCCGGAAGAAGATTAACTGCTGAAGAAGTTGGTACATTAATCAGTCAAAAAAGAGTAGGTCCATTGGATGATTTTATCTCTAAAACCGGACAAAGATTCTCCGCGATGTTGCAGATGGACGATGAATACAAAATCACATTTCTATTTGACAGTGCCAAGAATGACCAAGAGGAATCTGTTGAAAAAGATATGATCAAAACTGCCCCTGCAGTTGCTCAATGTCCATTATGTTCAGGTTCTATTCATCAAACTGATCTCTCCTTTATATGTACAAATAACAAAAGAGTTGCTGACGAGGGAAAATGTAATTTTCGTATAACCAGAAAACTTCTTGATAAAGAAATCCCCTTGGACGAACTTAAAAAGTTGGTAACTGAGAAAAAAACCGGACTTATCAAGGGATTCATTTCACGTAGAACGAAAAGAAGGTTTGATGCAAATTTGATTCTCAAAACCAACGGATCCATTGGTTTTGAATTTCCGCCAAAGAAACAAAAGACTGCTTAATTAACCGATGCCAGTTTTTCAATATGTAGTTCTCAATGGTAAAACTACACCTGAACTCATTGAAATCGAGCAAGCAATTGGCGACAAAGCTCTAGATCAACACCCAGTCACCGGAGAACCTATTAAAAGAGTGATGCATTCCCCCTCTCTTACCCTGAATCACTCCTCAGGAAATGAATCCAAAATTTTGTCTCACGACAACCTCGTTAAGAATGGATTTTCAATTTTTGAAAAAGATAGCTCTGCCGACTTTTATACACAGACCGTTGGCCAATCAAAGGCAAAGAAAGACTCGTGACTGATATAAAAAAAAGATCCAAAAAGCCAAAATGGTTACGAGCCAAATTACCATCGGGACCTGAATACGGACGGGTTAGAAATTTGGTAGACGACAATCAACTGCATACTGTTTGTCAAAGTGCACAATGCCCAAACATGGGAGAATGTTGGTCTCGCGGGACAGCGACTTTGATGATTTTGGGAAATATATGCACCCGTGCCTGTTCATTTTGTGCCGTTCAAACTGGCAAACCAACAGAATTAGACCTCGCTGAACCTCCTAGAGTGGCCGATGCTGTGGCCAAAATGGGTTTAAAACACTGCGTATTAACTTCAGTAGCTAGAGACGACTTACCTGATGGTGGTGCTAAAGTATGGGCCGCCACCATACGAGCGGTTCGCCATCGCAATCCAAAGACTGCGATCGAAGTACTTGTACCTGATTTTAAGGGAAATTTCGAGAATCTTGAAATCGTACTCGATGCAAAACCCGATATTTTCAACCATAATTTAGAGACTGTGGAAAGACTCCAACGCCCCATCCGAAAATCAGCTCATTATCAGCGTAGCTTGGATGTGCTCTCTCACGCCAAAAATTTGGGATTTCCCATCAAATCAGGTATCATGCTCGGGCTCGGAGAAAAAGAGAACGAAATTCGACAAGCCCTTAAAGATTTGGCATCGATCGGATTAAATGTACTAACGCTTGGCCAATACTTGCAACCAAGTAGCGAGTATGCACCAATAGACCGCTGGGTTAGTCCTGAAGAGTTTGATTCATGGAAAAAAGAGGCTCATGAACTAGGAATTGAGGTTGTTGAGTCTGGCCCTCTTGTACGCTCTTCATATCATGCTGATGAGCAATCGGAAAGATATTCCAAAAGCACAAATTCTGCTCAATTAACTGCATAGCTTTTAGATATTTTTTAAAGTTTCCCGACTCTTCAGCTTAACTACTCTTTGTTTTCTACAAAAGAAAAGGCGCTCTCCGAAGAGAACGCCTTTTCAAAATTAAGTAAGAAATATGTTCTTACATCATGCCATGATCATGACCATGACCTGCTGGTGCAGGTGCTTCCTTCTCAGGAAGGTCAGTGATCATACAATCTGTGGTCAAAAGCAGACCGGATACTGATCCTGCATTTTGTAAAGCAGTACGAGTAACCTTAGTTGGGTCTACAACACCGGCCTTAATCAAATCCTCATGAGTGTCAGTAGCAACATTGTATCCCATGCTGGATTTTGATTTTAAGACTTGTTGAACAACAAGTGATCCTTCAACACCGGCATTGTCACAAAGCTTACGAAGGGGAGCTTCGATAGCACGACGAACAATACCTGCACCGATTTGCTCATCACCTTCAAGGGCAGCAGCAGCTTTTTCGATTGCATTTGCTGCACGAAGAAGAGCAACTCCACCACCTGGAAGAATACCCTCTTCCACAGCAGCACGAGTTGCATGTAAAGCATCCTCTACACGGGCTTTCTTTTCCTTCATTTCTGGTTCTGTAGCGGCTCCAACATTGATAACGGCAACACCACCAGCAAGCTTAGCCAAGCGCTCTTGAAGTTTTTCCCGGTCGTAATCGGAAGTAGTTTCTTCGATTTGACGACGAATTTGCTTCACGCGACCCTGAATGTCTACAGCTTTACCTGCACCTTCCACAATCACAGTATTTTCTTTGTCTACTGAGATTCTCTTCGCACTTCCAAGATCTGCAAGCTGTACATTTTCCAACTTGATACCAAGATCTTCAGTTAGACAACGACCTCCGGTAAGAACAGCGATGTCGCGAAGCATCTCTTTACGACGGTCACCGAAACCAGGTGCCTTGACTGCACATGCATTGAGGGTTCCGCGGAGTTTATTAACAACGAGAGCAGCCAAAGCTTCACCTTCAACATCTTCGGCGATGATAAGAAGTGGCTTACCTTGCTTGGAAACGAGTTGAAGCAGAGGAAGAAGATCATTCAATGCACTGATTTTTTTCTCGTGAATCAATACATAGCAGTCTTCAAGGGCAGCTTCCATCGTTTCATTGTTAGTGCAGAAATATGGACTTAAATAACCTTTATCAAACTGCATACCTTCAACAACATCGAGAGTTGTTTCGATACTCTTGGCTTCTTCTACGGTGATAGTTCCATCTTTGCCAACTTTGTCCATAGCATCAGCGATGATTTCACCAATTTCGCCGTCCCAGTTTGCAGAAACAGTTGCAACCTGACGAACTTCTTCGCGGTCAGACACCTTCTTGCTGTCGCGGAGCAGCTTGGCGACTCCAGCTTCAACAGCTTTGTCGATTCCACGCTTCAAGTATACAGGATTAGCACCTGCTGCAACATTCTTCAGACCTTCACGATAAACCGCTTGAGCCAAAACTGTAGCTGTAGTTGTTCCGTCTCCAGCAGCATCAGATGTTTTTGAAGCTACCTCACGAACCATTTGAGCACCCATGTTTTCATAGGGATCTTCAAGTTCGATTTCCTTAGCAACAGTTACACCATCCTTGGTGACTGTGGGGGAACCGAACTTTTTGTCGATCAATACATTACGACCCTTAGGTCCAAGCGTTACGCTGACTGCGTCAGCAAGTGTAGTCACGCCTTTAAGAACCTTCTTGCGGGCGGCTTCGTCGAATAGAATTTGTTTAGCCATTTTACTTCTTAGTTTTTTGGAAGTTAATTATTACGAGTAGATTCAGCTTACGATACCAAGAATATCTTCCTCGCGGAGGATTTTATACTCTACATCATCGACCTTAACATCGGTTCCGCCGTATTTACTGATCAATACTTTGTCACCTTTCTTTACCTGAAAGGGAATATCGTTGCCAGCATCGTCTTTCTTACCAGTGCCAAGGGCAACTACTTCCGCTTCCTGCGGCTTTTCTTTAGCTGAATCTGGGATGATGATACCGCCTTTTACTTGCTCATCTTCATCGACTTGCTTGACTAGTACACGATCTCCCAACGGAGTTATTTTAGGTTTACTCATATTCCTTTATTATAATTAGGTTAGATTTTTTGTTACAGACTAACCGATTCGATCGAATCGGGAAAAAGTATTAATTATGCCAAGTTTATTTTTCGTCGTCTACTACCTCGAAGTCAGCATCTACTATATCTTCCTTCTTGGTGTCCTTAGACTTTTCGGGATTTTCATCAGAATCAGGGGCCTGAGCAGAAGCAGTTTTACCCGCAGATGCTGAGGCAACTTTCATAAGATCTTCGAAGCCCTTTTGTAGGTCATCTTTTGCCTTCTTGATCGCCTCTGAAGTGGAGGATTGATCATCAAGAACTCTTTTAGCATCACCAATCAAATCATTGATTTTGGATTTTAAATCTTCTGGAAGTTGATCACCAAGCTCACCAATTTGCTTTTCCGACTGATAAACTAATGAATCCAATTCATTTCTGTGTTGAACAGACTCCATTCTTTCTTTGTCTTGATCTGCAAACTTTTCTGCTTCTTGCCTTAATCTCTCTACCTCGGCTTCATCCATGCTTGAGGAACCCGAGATTGTGATTTTTTGGTCCTTACCGGTGTCTTTATCTTTGGCACTAACATTTAAAATACCGTTAGCATCAATATCGAAAGTTACTTCAATTTGAGGTGTCCCTCTGGGGGCAGGACGAATACCGTCTAGTTTGAAGGTACCCAAAGTTTTATTATCGGCAGACATAGAACGCTCACCCTGAAGAATAACTATGTCAACAGCTGGCTGATTGTCTGCAGCGGTAGAAAAAACCTGTGATTTTTTGGTGGGGATAGTCGTATTTCTCTCAATCATAGGAGTTGAGACACCTCCCGCAGTTTCAATGCCTAATGTCAATGGAGTCACATCCAAGAGTAAGACATCATTCACATCACCCTTGAGTACTGCACCTTGAATCGCAGCTCCAATAGCCACAACTTCATCAGGATTGACACCCTGATGGGCATCTTTGCCTCCAAGCTCTTTGGCGATTTCAATCACTTTGGGGCTACGGGTCATTCCACCCACCAATACCAAGTTATTTACATCACCAATACTCAAACCTGAGTCACTCAAGCAAGATTCAAAGGGTTTCTTGGTGCGAAGATATAGATCTTCACAAATTTGCTCTAATTTGGAGCGGGAAAGCGTAACGTTTAGGTGCTTTGGACCACTCGCGTCAGCAGTAATAAAAGGAAGATTAATATCGGTGGACTGAGAAGAAGATAGTGCCATTTTTGCCTTCTCTGCCTCTTCTTTTAATCGCTGCATAGCCATTGGGTCACCCGAGAGATCTATCCCCTGCTCATTCTTAAAATCCTGGATGAGCCAATCGATAATCTGATGATCCCAATTATCACCGCCTAATTGGGTATCTCCATTAGTAGCTTTTACCTCGAAAACACCGTCTGCGATCTCAAGAACGCTGATATCAAACGTACCTCCACCCAAATCATAAACAGCAATTGTTTCTTCTCCTTTCTTGTCGAGACCGTAAGCTAGGGAGGCAGCAGTGGGTTCGTTGATAATCCTTAGAACTTCAAGTCCAGCAATTGCACCAGCATCTTTGGTGGCACGTCTTTGATCATCATTGAAATAGGCAGGGACAGTGATTACGGCTTGTGTGACAGGTTCGCCAAGATAGGACTCTGCATCTGCTTTGAGTTTAGCGAGTATCATCGATGAGATCTGCTCAGGCATAAATGTCTCCACCTTGCCCTCTATCTCACATTCAATAACTGCTGCACCATTCTTTCCCTCAACTACTTTGTAAGGTAATGTATCTATCTCATTCTTAATCTCGCTAAATTTACGACCAATTAATCTTTTGGCTGAAAAAATGGTGTTTGCTGGATTCGTAACAGCCTGTCTTTTGGCAGCCTGCCCAACAATTCTTTCCCCCGATTTTGAGAAAGCAACTATGGAAGGTGTTGTACGGTTTCCCTCTGAATTGGGTATAACCTTTGGCTCGCCGGCTTCCATAACCGCCATGCATGAATTACTAGTTCCTAAATCAATTCCAATTATTTTACTCACGGATAAGTCTATTGCAAATCCCATGCCCGCCTTAAACTAAACCTCAAAACACTAATAATAAATGACTTATGTAATTACTTAAGGAAAGTACAAGACGAAATCATATTCAATGAATGACAATTTGTCTCATTAGTGTGACAAATTTATTACCGTGACTCGGGAAAATCCGGTTCACCGGATGAATCATCAAGCTCATCCAGAATTTCCATGGTTCGGTTTCCTCGTTCAATTCCATAATCCTGTATGAAGAGAAGCTTAGGGGAATATTTGAGGATTACGTATTTACTTACCTGACCACGAATTTCTGAAGCATGCTTACTAAAAAATGCATGAGCTTGCCTGGCAGATAATTCATCACCTATCACAGAATATGAAACTGTGGCATTTCTAAGATCAGCAGCCACATCGACAGAAGTAATTGTCCAACGAACCGTTTCTGCCCCATAACGAGTGCTAATATAATTGGCGATTTCTCGTTTAACCAATTCGTTAACCCGAGCTATTCTCAAGCCCATAGCAAATAATTAAAGAGTTGGACGGATTTTTTCTATTTCGAAAGTTTCGATAATATCACCTTCTTCGTACTTATCGAAAGACTCTAACCTAATTCCGCATTCAAAACCGGCTTTTACTTCAGTAACATCGTCTTTAAATCTTCGCAGAGTATCGACTTTCCCTTCAACAATAACCTTACCATTACGTACAAGCCGCGCACCCTTATTTCTGGTAATCAGACCTTCCATTACCATACAGCCAGCAACCGACCTTCCTTTGCTTACTTTAAATACTTGTCTGATCTCTGCCCGACCAGATTTCTTCTCTGACAATTCAGGCTCTAAAAGCTCAGCCATATTGTCTTTCACAAGATCGATAATCTCATAGATAATACTGTTTTGGTAAAGATTAACTCCCAAGTGCTTAGCTTCACCCATCACCCCATTTTCGGGTTTAACATTAAAGCCGATTATATCAGCACCCGATGTTTGAGCCATTTTTACATCACTTTTGGTTATTTGACCAACATCGGACCTCAGAACCTCTAAAAGTACCTTGTCACTGATTATTTCTTCGAGTGAGTCTTTTAAAGCTTCAGCGGATCCACGAACATCTGATTTTAATATGACTCGATAAGCTGTGGACTTACTTTTATTAATTGCTGCGAAAAGAGCGTCCAAACCGGCATTGTCCTTCTCCTCATCGCCGCCTTGATTGTTCAAATCTGCAACTTCTTGCTGTGCGAGTAATTCAAGCTTCTTTTCAGCCTCAATATTTTCTTCAGCTGTTTTTCTGGCTGCCCGTTCATTCTTCGAAGCAACACATATTGCACCTGTGGCCGGAACACCAGACCAGCCAAGAACATTTACGGGAGTAGAAGGCGGAGCACTCTTGATCGACTGCCCTTGGTCATCAATCATGGCCTTCACCTTACAATATACATCACCGCAAGAGAATGCATCACCAACTTTGAGGGTACCTTTTTGAACAATGAGAGTAGCAGTTGGTCCACGCCCTACCTCCATTCTTGCCTCAATGACAATTCCCTCAAACTGACCGGTTGGATTGGCTTTTAATTCCATGACTTCTGCTTGGAGAAGAATCATGTCGAGAAGTTCTTCAATATTGTCGCCTTTTAGTGCAGAAATGGGAACTGTCACAACATCCCCCCCCCAATCCTCAGATGGAATAGACCGCTCCTGCATCTGAGTTTTCACTTTGTCAACATCCGCTCCTTTGCTGTCAATCTTGTTGATGGCAACCATCAGTGAAGTTTGAGATCGCTGGGCAAACTTTAAAGCTTCATCCGTTTGTGGCATAAAGCCATCATCTGCAGCCACAACCAAAATACTAACATCTGTGATATTGGCACCACGCTCCCTAATTTTGGAGAATGCAGCATGCCCTGGGGTATCAAGAAAACTAATTTTATTACCATTGTGTTCAATTTGATAGGCGGCTACATGCTGGGTGATCCCCCCCGCTTCACCATCGACAACATTAGCCTTTCTTAATGTATCAAGCAAAGTTGTCTTTCCATGATCCACATGTCCAAGAATACAAACAATTGGTGGTCGAGGTTTGAGAAATTTGGCATCATTTTCATCAATAACCTCCTTTTTTTTCTTTTCTTTGGGCTCGGCTTTTTCACCCCGATGCCTTATTTCCAAATCAAAACCTTTTGACTTTGCTAATTTTTGAGCGATATCCTCTTCGATGGTCTGGTTCATCGAAGCAAAAATTCCCATCTCCATCAACTCGGAGATCAACTGAAAAGGTTTAAGTCCAATCAAACCTGCAAAATCGCGAACAACAATAGGTGGTTTGACGATGATTAGATTTCCCTCAATTACGCCGATTTCAGTATCAGAATCAGATCCGCCTTCAGGAGGCAAGTTGGGAGTAGTTTCTACTTTAGGTGAAGATTTGGGAACAGGAACGGATGCCTGATTCGATGGCGGCGGAGGTAAACTTGGTGCTGCTCCAGCTGTCTCGGGTATGGGAGGTAGTGCGGGAGCTTTTTTCTCGGGAATTGAGACCGAAACTTCTTCTGAATCAGTGCTCTGTAAAGCGGTTTTATTAGACTTGGAGTCTTCCTTTTCTTTTTCCTCACGCTCTTGAGCCAGATCTTGTTTAGACTTAACAAATGGTACCTTTTTCTTCGCAGCTGGTTCTGAAGAAGTTTCCTGAACAGAGGATGATTCGATTGAATCATCTGAAGACTTCTCTTTTGGGCTCTGCTTGTTCAGTTCATCTATAAGAGACTGAGCAGTGATATTATCGATTGAAGAGGAGGCACTTTTAATTTCGTATCCGCGCCCTGCCAGAATCTCAATTACCTCCTTGCTGGTTTTGTTTGTTTCCTTGGCAATTGCATGGATTCTAACGCTCATAAATCTTAAATAGTTATCTGTGTATTGAAAGATCAGCCTTCTTCAGAGGAACCTGAAGAGACCTTAGACAAAATATCATCAGCAATACTTTCTTCAAAGCCAAGTCCTACAAGATCAGTTGAAGTAACTCCTTCAAATGCCTCAGGGCTAACCAAACCAAAGGCTACCAAACGGTCTGCAACCTCAAATTCGATACCCACAGAGGTGAGTCCTTCAGCTGCTTTTGTCTTTCTTTCGTCAAAGCCAACTTCCTTTACAACAACTTTTCCAATATCGAGTTTCCACCCAAGTAAACGCGAGGTAAGACGTGCGTTGATTCCTTTTCTGCCAATAGCTACGGACAAATCATCTTCTTTTACTTCAAAATACATCCTGCGCTTATCCCTGTCTAAGTTGATATTCTGAGGAGTAGCAGGCTTAAGTGCTTCAACGAGCTGTTCAGTTGGGTCTTCAAACCACCGAACGATATCAACTTTTTCACCGTTCATTTCACGGACAATACTTTTAACACGGCCACCCCTAGCACCCACACAAGCACCTACAGGATCAACCTTCGGATCTGTGCTTTTCACGCAAACTTTTGTACGGTAGCCAGGTTCTCTAGCCATTGCCGCCAAGGAAACCGTGCCGTCTGAAATTTCCGAAACTTCCATTTCGAAAAGTTTTCTGACGAAATTGAGACTGGAACGACTCAAAATCAGCTCTGGCCCACGCCCCTGTTGTTCAAGCTTCACAAGTAAACATCTAATTCTTTCACCAGGCACCCAATCTTCGCCAGGAGCTTGTTCACGCCAAGGTAGAAGAGCTTCGGCTTTACCCACTTCGACAATCAAATCTCCGCGTTCTTTGCGACGGACGGTTCCTGTGATCAAGTTTCCGACCTGATCCCGAAACTCGTCGTAAATATGCTCCTTTTCGAATTGGCGGAGTCTTTGTTTGATTGCCTGCTCTGCAGTTTTGGCCGCAATGCGACCAAGATAAGCAGGATCCATCTCACGTTCAACTACATCTCCAATCTGCGGGTTATCGGCATAGAGGCGGGCTTTATCCAAATGGATTTCCCTGGCGGTATCAGAGACTGATTCTGCAACAGTAAGCAGAGTCCAAGCCTTAAGTGCACCAGTTTTTTGGTTAATTTCAACACGAACCTCACTGGGTTGAGAGTTGGCACCACCTCTTTCAGCGGCGGCTTTGATCGCGTTTTCAATCGTGGTGATCATGTCTGGGCGACTGATACCCTTCTCTTTCTCCATGTATTCAAGTACTGCGAGGATTTCGCTGCTCATAAGTGGTGTAGAATTATTGGCGGATTTATGTAAAAAAAAAGACGAGCAAAATTGCCCGTCCTTGAGGACTAGACTGTTAGTTAATCTTTTATTAAATATTCAGCCCAATATTTTGTCAATGATTGTTACTTCACCTGGCTTCCACCTTTTTGCTCTTTGCAGGAATCTAAACTTTCCCTATGAATAGTGCCTTTTTCGATGAAAACTATTCGTTTTACCAACTTACCCGGTGATGGAATCGGGCCGGAAGTAATGTCAGTGGCGTTGGAGGCTTTGGAAAAAGCTGGCCAAGTCTACCATTTCGAATGTGAAACCACCGCACATGATGTTGGAGGAATTGGGATTGATAATCACGGAAATGCTCTCCCTGATAAAACGCTGGAGGCTTGTAAAGCAGTTGATGCTATTTTGTTTGGGTCAGTGGGTGGTCCAAAATGGGAAAGCCTTCCCCCAAAGGAACAGCCCGAGAGAGCTGCCCTGCTCCCCTTGCGAAAAGCTTTTGAACTCTTTGCTAATATCCGACCAGGTAACCTATTTCCTGAATTAGCGGATTTATCTCCACTTCGAGCAGATGTTGCTTCTGCTGGAATTGATGTTCTTTGTATCCGTGAATTAACCGGTGGCATTTACTTTGGTCAGCCGAAGACCACTCGCCAGCTTGAGAATGGCGAGAAAGAAGCCCTAGATACAATGATTTACCAAACTGGGGAAATTAGGAGAATCACAGAAGTTGCGGTGAAAGCAGCAGCCTTAAGAGGCAAAAAAATCTGCTCCGTTGACAAAGCCAATGTATTGGAAACCTCAGTTTTATGGCGACAAACAGTTTCTGAAATCGTCCAGGAAATGGATCCTACGATTGAGCTATCTCACATGTATGTGGACAACGCAGCCATGCAGCTAGTTCGAAACCCCAATCAGTTTGATGTTTTACTGACCGAAAATATGTTCGGAGATATTTTATCTGATGAACTCGCCGTCATTTGTGGATCCCTTGGCATGCTGGCTTCTGCCAGCCTGGGCACTGGTAGAAATTCCCACGATCTTCCCTTCGGACTTTATGAGCCTGCTGGTGGCACAGCTCCCGACATTGCCGGAAAAGGACTCGCAAACCCCTGTGCCCAGGTTTTAAGTGCAGCACTGATGTTAAGATACAGCTTTGGTTTGGAGGATGCAGCACTAGCGATCGAAAACGCCGTCAATGAAACGATCCGCTCCGGTTTGAGGACGGGTGATATTTCACAGGGCGAAAATTCGGTGGGAACTCGTGAAATGGGTACTGCAATTCTCTCACATATCCAGTAAACCACCTCCTATCTTCAGAAAAGTGAAAGCTAGAGAAATCAGACAGTCTTTTCTTGATTTTTTTGCCCAAAAAAAGCACGAGATTGTCACCTCTGCCTCTCTCTTACCAGAGTCTCCGAATTTATTATTTACCAATGCGGGAATGAACCAATTCGTTCCCTATTTTTTAGGAGATCAAAAACCACCATTTACGAGAGCTGCTGATACCCAAAAGTGCATCCGGGCAGGAGGAAAACACAATGACCTAGAAGATGTGGGCTTGGATACCTATCATCACACTTTTTTCGAGATGCTTGGTAATTGGTCTTTCGGCGATTATTTCAAAAAGGATGCAATTGAATGGGCTTGGGAACTCCTTGTGGATGTTTGGAAGTTCCCCCCTCAGAGACTCTATGCCACCGTTTACAGGCCAAACGAAGGTGACCCAGCTGAGTTTGATGAGGAAGCACATTCTATTTGGTCTGTAATTTTCAAATCCGCTGGCCTCGACCCCTCGGTTCATGTGGTATCGGGTGGGAAAAAGGATAATTTTTGGATGATGGGAGAAACGGGTCCCTGTGGTCCATGCTCTGAACTGCATCTTGATTTAACTCCAAATGGAGACAGCGAAGGCAAGCTCGTAAACAATGATTCCCACTTGTGTATTGAAATATGGAATCTTGTTTTCATTCAATTCAATGCCGATAAAAACGGGATTTTTTCTCCCCTTAAAGCTAAACATGTTGATACCGGAATGGGGTTTGAGCGGGTCACATCCGTAATTCAGTCGACCAAGAATTTTACTGATTTTTCCATACCCGCATCAAACTACGATACAGATATTTTTTCTCCAATTTTTGAGAAGCTCGAAGAACTCTCCGGAAAAAGCTATCAGTCTACCCTAGCCTTCGAAGGAAAGCCCGAGAGCGAACAGGAAGAAATTGACATCGCATTCAGAGTGATTGCGGATCATCTAAGAGCACTCGTTTTCTCCATAGCCGATGGTATTCTCCCCGGTAATAGTGATCGCAATTATGTACTTCGGAGAATTCTTAGAAGAGCAGTAAAATACGGCCGTACTCTCGGATTTTCTGATCCATTTTTTTATAAACTCTCCCCAGTTTTGATTGATCAAATGGGAGAAACTTTTCCCGAATTAAAAACGAAAGCAGAATTGATCGAAAAAACTCTCAAGGCTGAAGAAGAATCATTCAACAAGACCCTAGATCGTGGAATTGAACTTTTTACCCGTGAAACAGAAACAATCGAAAAGGGTTCTGAACTCTCGGGAATTTTTGCATTTAAATTATACGACACCTATGGATTCCCCCTTGATCTTACCGAGCTTATGGCAAGGGAATGTGGAATCACTATTAATCATGCCGAATTCGAGGTGGAAATGGACCAGCAAAAGAAGCGTGCCCGCGAAGCTCACAAGTCCATTGATATTATCGTAAGTGAAGATGAACATTCCGTTGATTCCACTGAATTTTGTGGGTTTAAGCATTCAAACCTCCTCAATTTTACTGCAACATGCACGGATTTAGTCTCTTCCAATGATCAAACTTTTTTGGTGGTTGATCAATCTCCTCTATATGCTGAGATGGGTGGACAAGTTGGAGACTCGGGCATTATTAAATTTGAGCAAGAGAGCTTCAAAATAAGCAATGTGATCAAAGATTCCCAAGGCAGGTTTCTGCATCAGATTGGGAGTTCATCCGCCCCCAATCATTTGATCGGGAATTCCATAACTTTGAACGTGGATATACCAAGAAGACTCGCCATCCAACGCCATCACACAGCCACCCATATTTTGCACTGGGCACTTAGGGAGGTGCTGGGTGATCATGTCAGGCAAGCAGGTTCTCTTGTGGAAGATGACCGCTTGAGATTCGATTTTTCCCATTACGAAGGCGTCTCTCCTGAACAACTTCAAGCTATCGAGAGAGTAGCCAACGAAAAACTCCTACAAAATGATAAAGTCGAAACTTATGAAATTCCTTTTTCCGAAAAGCCGGATGGTGTAATTGCATTTTTTGGCGATAAATATGGTGAGTTTGTTAGGGTAGTCGATTTGGGAGGATGGAGTCAGGAACTCTGCGGAGGAACTCATGTCCGGTCTACGGGAGAAGTTGGCTCTATTCGTATACTTTCCGAATCTGCCATCTCTGCCGGGACAAGAAGACTTGAGGCAGTTGCTGGAATTTCTGCTTACGAATGGGTAAGTAATAGGGTCAACGATTACCATCAAGTCTCCCAAAAGTTAGGGTGCCAACCCAATGAATTGCTTCAACGGGTTGAACAATTAGGTAATAAATCGAAGGAATTAGAAAAACAACTCCGCTCTATTGAACAAAAAAGTCAGGCTGGGATTGCAGATAGCTTGATAGAATCGGCAAAAGTGGTTGACGGTATCAGAATTATTCACGGTTTCGTTCCCAATCTTAATCCAAATGATTTGAGGGGACTAACTGCTCAAATAAACAAACGAAGTGAGCCCTCCGTTGTCCTTTTAGCATCTGAACAAGGCAAAAAGAGTTCCATGGTCTGTATCTGCTCGCCTGCCGCAATTGAAGTCGGACATAAAGCAGGCACATACATTAGCGAACTGGCTGAAAAGATTGGGGGTAAAGGGGGAGGGAAAGCTGACTTTGCTATGGGAGGTGGACCGGCAGGCACAGGTCTTCAACAATCTATATCCGCTCTCTCATTAAACTCCTAAGTTTTGCCTGAGTGAGACTGCGTATCTTACTCCCACCTTCTCTCGCTGGTTGCGTACAGAGAGATGCAATACCTGCCAAAGTAGAATTGGAAACTAGCTCAGGCACCAAAATTCCTCCCGAAAAGTGCAAGATGGATGATTTGGCAGACCTTCCCGATGCTGAAAGATCCGCCCTATTTGCTCTTTCCCAATGGTGCGGAGGAAAGATTACCTCTTTTCTTCAACTGAACCTAGAGCAATGCTTCGAACTTCTGAAACTCCTTGATCAGATTGAGTGTTTTTTTCCGGCAAATTCACCTGAAAATCCCTTAAAATGGACTGAATCTGGTCTTGAAAGAATATCTGATGAGATAGGTAAACCACCACCTAGTTCGCCACCTAAAGTCCAAAGAACAGTTACCGAAAAAGAAGAAGAAGATTCTTTCACTTTGAAATCGTATGAACCAGAATATGAGGGACCACCAATCGAAGTAGAGGGTTCCACAGAATATTTGCGGATCATTTTGCCTAGTGCTTCTCATCCATCATACAACCAGGTTTTGAGACTACTACGAGAATGGTCTTTTATCAGGGACCGGGCTCACCGGCATTGGTGGTGGCTTCGGGACCCAGCAAAAGTTCTGGATTTTCTAGCCTTGTACCAAGAGGAATTCGAAATCGATCATGAAGCAAAATTTACTGAAAATTTCCGAAGACATACCTCAAACATCAAAGCTGCCACACTCCGTATTGAAGCAAAAGAAAGTGAAGACTCAATCGAAATTCTTGCGAGTATCGAAGCTGGAGATACCCCAATTGATGCCATTGAGCATGCCCTCTCAACTGGTCGAAATCACATCAAACACGGAAATCATACCTACTTATTAACTAAAGATTTACGAAATAAAACAACAAAAGCTCAAAGGCAGTCATCAGGCAACCCAGAAGCCCCTCTCCTTGCCCAATCGAACTACTCTGTTTCACGATTCCAATCAACTGCATTAGAGGAAATACTGATCGAATCTGACCCGAGGTTTCAACCACCAACTCAATGGAGAAAACGTAGTATCGCATTGCGAAACCTTTCTTCCCTTAAGAAACCATCGCCTCAGGATGAACTTGAAAATATTCTTCGCCCCTACCAGACAACAGGAACAGCGTGGATGCTCCATCTATTTGATCATGGTTTAGGAGGCATTTTGGCGGACGAAATGGGTTTAGGTAAAACTCTTCAAACCTTAGCCTTTCTCTCATGCCTAAGGAAGCGCGGAAGCCCTTCAAAAACCTCATTGGTAATTTGTCCAGCTTCATTGGTAGAGAACTGGAAACGGGAAGCAGAGAAATTTTGTCCATCTTTCTCCGTTTATTCGCACCATGGTCCGAACCGTGCCACTATACCCTCTCACATTGGGAAATTCGATCTTGTAATCACCTCCTATGGTACGCTGACCCGAGATTTGGAAATGTTCAAAGATTTTCCCTTTCTTTGTATTATTGGGGATGAAGCTCAGCATTTGAAAAACAGACGCACTCAAAATGCCAAAGCAACTGCGTCTCTATGCTCTGAAGGCCGCATGCTGCTTACCGGTACTCCAATCGAAAATAGTGTATCGGATCTTCTTTCTCTGCTTGAGTTTTTATTACCTGGTGCAAATCCTAAATTACCAGAGGGGACGAGGGGAGACGATAGAATTTGGCATGAGCAAAGAATACTAAAACAAGCTGCTCCATATCTGTTAAGAAGATCGAAAAAGGAAGTCGCACCTGAACTTCCGGAAAAAATCGAACAAGTTCTTTACCTGAAATTGACCGAGGATCAATGGGCTTCCTATGAACAAACCAGAAAAACTGCTGAGACAGAACTGGATAAATTGGCAAACTCAGGTGCTAATGAGGGAGCCATGCGCATGCAAACCCTCACCCAACTTCTTCGGCTTCGCCAAGTTTGCTGCGACCCAAGGTTAATAGACCCCGAGCTTGAAAACTTTAGCTCGTGTAAGCTGAATGCATTTCGTGAACTTCTTTACAATGCATTGGAAGGAGGTCATCGCATGCTGGTTTTTTCGCAATTTGTTAAAATGCTGAAAATTTTGAAAGCAGAAGTGGAGAGTGCAGGGCTCAATTTCTGTTATTTGGACGGATCGTCAAAGGATCGAATGAGTCAAGTTGACCGTTTTCAAAATGATGACTCTATCCCGGTCTTTCTCATTTCATTAAAAGCTGGCGGAACCGGATTGAATCTTACTGCAGCTGATATGGTCGTGCATTTTGATCCTTGGTGGAATCCAGCTGCTGAAGCTCAGGCAACGGATCGTGCCCATCGTATTGGACAGGATAAAAATGTATCCGTTTATAAATTGATCACCTCAGGAACCGTAGAAGAAAAAGTCCTACAACTACAAACAAAGAAGAGAAAGTTACTGGAAAATGTTTTTGAGGAGTCTGAAGCCGCCAACCTCTCCCTCTCAGTATCGGAGCTTAAAGAACTTCTTTAATATGAAGATCACTGCTTAGATACCCGAGGTGTTCCCTTTCACCTTGAAAACAATGCTACAATAAGACATGTTAATAACTTTCCTTAAAATATGAGCATAGAACCCATACGATCCGAAAAACCTCTTCCAGCCGGCGAGCAAGGTCCCGCCATGAAAGGGGCAGATGTTCTTGTATCTGCCCTTGAACGCGAGGGAGTCGATGTGGTCTTTGCTTACCCCGGCGGAGCGTCCATGGAACTGCACCAATCTTTGACCCGTTCAAAAAAGATCCGAACGATCCTACCCCGTCAGGAGCAGGGTGGCGGCTTTATGGCTCATGGATATGCCCGTGCTACTGGCAAGGCAGGAGTGTGCATGGCAACATCTGGCCCGGGTGCTACCAACCTGGTTACCTGTATCGCGGATGCTTACATGGATAGTATTCCCTTAGTTGCAATTACCGGGCAAGTCTACCAACAATTTATTGGTAAAGCTGCTTTCCAAGAGACTGATTTTTTTGGGATGACCCTACCAATAGTAAAGCACAGTTATCTTGTCTTAACTGCTGAGGATTTACCTAAAGTTGTTAAGGAAGCTTTCTTCTTAGCTACAAGCGGCAGGCCTGGACCAGTGGTTATTGATATCCCTAAGGATGTTCAACAAAAAGTTTTCGAACCTTTTTTCCCTAATGAAGTTGGGAAACTTGAAGGCTACAAACTCGATCACCCCAAAGCTACTGATGATGAGTTGACCGAGGTTCTTGAATTAATTTCTAAATCCAAAAAACCAGTTCTCTACACTGGCGGAGGCATCATTTCTGCTGAAGCACACAAAGAATTAAGAGAATTTGCTGAATTAACTGGGCTTCCTGTTGCTCATACACTCATGGGGCTTGGAGCCTTTGATCCTGACCATGAGCAATCCCTTTACTGGTATGGGATGCATGGAACAGTCGCTGGGAACTGGGCCGTTTGCGAGAGCGACCTACTTATTTGTGCAGGTGCCCGCTTTGATGACAGGATCACAGGTGTAGTGAGCAAGTATGCTCCTGAAGCCTATGTCATTCATTTCGATGTAGACCAGTCCGAGCACAATAAAAATGTTCATGCCCACTTCCCTATTCAATCTGAAATCAAATACGCCCTGCAAAGACTGGTAGAGCTCATCAAGCAAAATGGTTTTGAAAAGCCACATAATAAAAAATGGAGCAACACCATCAAGGGATGGAAAGAAAAGTATCCCTTCAAGTATGAAAAGGGCGAACACATTACATCACAGGAAGCAGTAGACATTCTCTACCAGGAGTCCAAAGGTGATGCGATTATTACCACAGGTGTTGGTCAGCACCAAATGTGGGCAGCACAGTATTACCGCTTCAAAGAGCCCAGAACCTATATTTCTTCTTTAGGTTTAGGTACCATGGGTTTTGGATATCCAGCTGCGGTAGGGGCAAAAGTTGCCAGACCTGACAAAGAGGTCATTGATATTGATGGAGATGGTTCATTCCTGATGAATGTACAGGAGTTAGCCACTGCCAAAATTGAGAAAATCAACGCCAAGTGCCTCTTACTAAATAACCAGCATCTTGGCATGGTGGTACAATGGGAAGATCGTTTTTATGAGTCCGTACGTGGTCATACTATTTTGTGTGATCCAGAAAATATCGGCGGTCCAGATAACCTCGATGCTATTTATCCAGATTATATAAAGATGTGTGAGGGATTTGGCGTAAAAGCTAGAAGAGTGACCAAACGGGAAGACCTACGTGAGGCCATGAGGGAAATGCTTGAGGCAGATGAACCTTTCCTGCTAGAGGTCATTGTTCCCTACACCGAGCATGTATTACCTATGATTCCACAAGGTAAATCTGCCAAAGAAATGCTGATCGATTAAGATCATTCTTTTGCTTGTAAGTTTCTTCAGCTAAACTTATTTCAGAAATCTAATTCTTGACGGGTGCCTAAGTTTGCGAAGGGCATGGGCTTCAATTTGCCTTACCCTTTCTCTGGTTACACCCATTATTTGTCCTATTTCTTCTAAGGTAAGTTGGCGACCGGGAGAGTTTTCTGAAACCCAAATACAAGCAGATCTCAAACGCTCTTCAGTTGTACCTTCAAAGACAGGAATTTCTCTGTCGATAGTCTTGATTTTACAGTGCAGCACATAAATAGTGTAACACAATTAAGTAAATGATACAAAAAAGAGTCACAGTAATATCAAAATGATAATTTATATTCTGAGAAGACCTTTTCCGAAAGTGATAGGGATTCTGTGATGTCATTCTCGGTCATCGCATCGCTTATGAACCAGTTGTGATGAGGATGAAAATAAAGACCGTATTTGGTAGCAATTTTACATAATTTTTGAATTTGAAAAAGATTGTCGTCTCCATCAATCCAAGGATACGGCATAGATGGCACGCCAGTCATTTTGAGAGGAATACCAAATTTTTCAGCTAATTCTTCCAATCTCTTGCAAAATTCTTTGCCTTTTTTCAAAACTGAATTGGCTACATTTTTTTCATTCGAAATTTTTAAACAAGCCAAAGCAGCAGCCATTGCAAGGGAATCATTCCAGCAACTACCAGTAAGAAAAACCTCGCATGCACCAGAGCGATATTCATTAGTCCCCACACATGATGAAATCGCGTAACCATTGCCTAAGGCTTTTGAGTAAATAGTTAAATCCGGAGTAAAGCCGAAGTATTTATGAGAACCATGATCATCAATTCTCCATCCGCAACGAACATCATCTAAAACCAAAGCAGTGCCACTTTCCTTGCACAGCATTTCCACGCGATTCCAAAAATTTTCTTGAGGAAGAACAGATGGACCAAAAGAAGGGTGATGGTAAGGGGTCAAAATAACGGCTGCAATTTGACCACTGTACTTTTTAAAATGTGTATCTAATTGATCAAAATCATTCCAATCAAATTCAAGTACGTGCAATCGGTCTGACGCAATTCGACCTCCTAAACCAGGATCACACCAAGCATCAACACCATGATAAGAACCCTTGGCCTTGATGACATATTCTCTGCCCGTTTGTTCCCTGGCCACCCGAATTGCCCAGGTTGTTAGATCTGAACCATTTTTTGCAAATACGGCCCAATCTGCGAAATCTATCTGATCAACTAGCTTTTCTGCCAACTCTACCATTAACCCTGTAGGTTGATTAAAAACAGACCCAAACTGTTGTTGTAGCTTAACTGCTTCTTCAACTGCTGGGTTCCTGTATCCATGTAGAACCGCACCAAACCCGCACATAAAATCAATCCATTCCTTACCATCCACATCCGTAAACCTACAGCCATTACCTGAATGACAATAAAGGGGGAAATCTTGGGGCAAACCAGCACCTGGGGCAACATGACCATAAATACCCGCAGGAATTACCTTATTTGCCCTTTGATACAAGAGACCTGATTTATTTCCAACATTCATCCTG
>Ga0181596_10000403_pt1 | contig 44168 bp, 34 predicted proteins | sample 041ome_6_FD_148655 | JGI IMG/M metagenome (GOLD analysis project Ga0181596, IMG submission 148655) | Coastal salt marsh microbial communities from the Groves Creek Marsh, Skidaway Island, Georgia - 041402US metaG (spades assembly) | ecosystem: Environmental > Aquatic > Marine > Intertidal zone... | reverse complement strand
GTGGGGAATAGTCACAATGAAGACCGGTTGAGGGAACTCAAAGAGGGCTGAAGTTGACCGTTAGGTATAAATAGGGTGGCCCGGGGGGGCAAAACGCCGAACCTGTGGATTCCGCCCCTTAGCCCCCCACCTTCGTCCCGGTTTTACCGATCCATGATGAATTCCCTGTTTCCGCGTGTTTGCGGCGTCGTGTGCGCCCTGCTGGCGGCCGGATCCCTCGGCGCCACCTCCACTGAACTTCACTACGACGAGCCGGCGGCCATCGAGCCCCTGACCGAAGGCCTGCCCATCGGCAACGGCCGGCTCGGGGCGCTGATCATGGGCCGGCCGGACGAGGAGCGCATCGTCCTGAACGAGGACACCCTCTGGTCGGGCGGGCCCTACGATCCGAGTCACGCCGGGGCGGCCGAGGCATTGCCGCGGATCCGCGAACTGATCTTCGCCAACCAGCACCGCGAGGCCGCCGAGCTTACCCAGGAGACCTTCATGGCCACGCCGTTGCGGCAGCAAAGCTATCAGGCGATGGCCGACCTTCGGCTCAGTTTTCCCGGCCATGGCCGCTACACCGACTACGAGCGCCACCTCGACCTCGGCACCGCCACGGCAGGCGTCTCCTATGTCGTCGACGGCGTGCGGTATACCCGTGAGCACTTTGCCAGTTACCCGGACAACGTGATCGTCCTGCGCCTGACGGCGGACCAGCCGGGCCAGGTGGATGTGACTTTGCAGTTCGATTCGCCGCACAGCGGCACCCGGTCGATCATTGCCCCCGACGGCCTGCGCATCATCGGCCGCAACGGCGGCCGCGATGGCATCGAGCCGGCCCTGCGCTGGGAGACCGTGGCCCGCGTTTTGCCCGAAGGGGGCTGGACGCTCACCGGCGACGGGTTCCTCAAGGTCCGCGATGCCGACGCCCTTACCATCGTGATCTCGGCCGCCACCAATCACGTGAGTTGGAACGACGTCAGCGGAAGTCCGCAGGTGCGCAACCGCACCGCGCTCGCCGCCGCGACCGAGCGGACCTACGCCGACCTGCGCGACCGGCACATCGCCGACCACCGGGCGCTCTTCGATCGGGTGGCGCTCAACCTGCCCTCGGCCGACCCGGCGCTCTCGGCGCGGGCGACCGATGCACGCATCGCCACGTTCTCCGCGGACCAGGACCCGGCCATGGCCGCGCTGTATTTCAATTACGCGCGCTACCTGCTCATCGCCAGCTCCCGCCCGGGCACCCAGCCAGCCAACCTGCAGGGCGTTTGGAACGACAAGCTCTTCGCGCCGTGGGACAGCAAATACACCATCAACATCAACACGGAGATGAATTACTGGCCGGCGCAGGTGACGCAGCTCGACGAGTGCGTCGAGCCCTTGTCGGCCTTGTTGCACGACCTGTCCGTGTCCGGCCGGCGCGTCGCCGAGGTGCACTACAACGCGCCTGGCTGGGTGACCCACCACAACACCGACCTGTGGCGGGCCAGCGCGCCCATCGACGGGGTGTTCTGGGGCATGTGGCCGATGGGGGGCGCCTGGCTGAGTCTCCACCTCTGGGAGCGTTATCAATACAACGGCGACCGGGAGCAACTGGCCGCCGACTACCCGGTGCTCCGCGGCGCGGCCGAGTTCTTCCTCGCGACTCTGGTCGAGGATCCGCGCACCCACCATCTCGTCACTGCGCCTTCCAATTCCCCGGAAAACGCCCACCACGCGGGCGTGAGCATCGCGGCCGGGCCGACCATGGACAACGCCATCCTGCACGACCTTTTCGCCGCGGTGGTCGAGGCATCCGAGGTGCTGGACACCGATGCGGATTTTCGGGCCCGGGTGCGCGCCACCGCCGAGCGCCTGCCGCCGTTCCAGATCGGTGAGGCCGGGCAATTGCAGGAGTGGCAGTTTGACTGGGACCTTGGCGCGCCCGAGCAGGGCCACCGCCATGTCTCCCACCTTTATGCGCTGCATCCCAGCGCGCAGATCTCCCCGGTCACCACGCCCGAGCTGGCCGCGGCGGCCCGCCGCACGCTCGAGCTGCGCGGCGACGAGGGCACCGGTTGGAGCCTGGCGTGGAAGGTCAACTTCTGGGCCCGGCTGCTGGAGGGTGAGCGCGCCCACGACCTGCTGCGGCTGCTGATCAGCCCGGGGTTTTGCTACACGAATCTGTTCGACGCCCACCCGCCGTTTCAGATCGACGGCAACTTCGGCGGGGCGGCCGGCATCATCGAGATGGTGCTGCAAAGCCACCTCCGGGCCGAGGATGGTGCTCCCGTCCTCCACCTGTTGCCCGCGTTGCCCGCGGCTTGGTCGGAAGGCTCATTCCGCGGGTTCCGCACGCGCGGCGGCTTCGAAGTCGATCTGACTTGGGCCGCCGGCGAGCTGAGCCACGCCCGGATCACCTCGCGCCTGGGCGGACCGCTGCGGGTTCGCGTCGGCGAGACCGAGCACACCTACGCCACCCGGCCGGGCGATGTGATCGAGCTGTAGGCCCGAGCCCGGATCACCAAATGAAGGCCTGACGCCTGATCGTCAGATGGCGCTCAGGCGCCCGGTGCTGTCACCAAACTTCTCGGCCTGGACGCCCATGCGGTCGAGCATGCCGAGGTAGAGGTTGGTCATCGGGGTCTCCTCCGCGAGGCGGTTGTGACGGCCCGCGTTCAGCGTGCCGCCGCCGGCGCCCGCCAGCAGCACCGGCAGGTCGTCGTGGTTGTGACGGTTGCCGTCGCCCACCGCCGAGCCATAGACGATCATGGAATTGTGCAGGACCGACGAGCCGTCGGGATCCTTCATCTCCTCCAGTCGGTGCATGAACTTCGAGAAGCGGTCCATGTACCATTTCTCGATCTGCGCGACCTTGAGGATCTTCGAGTTATCGCCGCTGTGGTGCGTGAGGTAGTGGTGCCCCTCGGGAATCCCGAGCTCCAGGAACGGCCGGTTGCTACCTTCCCAGGCGACCGGGAACGACACGATGCGCGTCGAGTCGGTCTGGAACGCCAGCGCGATCAACTCATACATCACGTCCACGTGCTCGCCGTGATCCGGATAGGTCACCCCCGGGATCGGCTCGTCGGTCTCGGCCGGCTTGAACCGTTCGGCCTTCTCGATCTGGCGCTCCAGCTTGCGGACCGCCGTCAGGTACTGGTCCATCTTGGCCCGATCATTGGAGCCGAGGGCCGCGTTGAGCTGCTTGACGTCGCCGAGCACAAAATCGAGCACGCTCTTGCGCCGCGCGATGCGCGCCTTGGCTTCGCCCGAGCCACCGCCGTCCGCGTTGCCGAACAACCGCTCGAATACCTTGCGCGGATTCGTTTCCGGCGGCAGCGGCGTGGTCTCGTTCGCCCAGGACAAATTGTATTGGTAGGCGCAGGGGTAGCCCGTGTCGCACGAGCCGTACAGGCGACCCGGCTCCGTGCCGAGCTGCAGCGAATCCAGCCGCGTCAGGTGCCCGATCTGCTCGGCCGCGATCTGGTCCACCGAAGTGCCGAGCTGCAGCTTTGCGCCCAGCGTTTTCCAGGCATGCATGCCCGTCAGGAACGCGGCGCCGGCGCGCGCGTGGTCGCCCGGCCCGTCACCGAAGTTCTTGGCCTCGTTGTGGTGCAGGTTGGTGATGACCTGGAACTTGTCCCGCAGGTCCGCCATCGGGGCGAACGTCTCGTTGAGCTGGTAGTCGGCTCCGTCGCCGATCGGCGTCCAGCGGTCATGGTTCGCGCCGTTCGCGAACTGGATGAACGCCATGCGCAGCGGCATGCCCGCCGCACTCGTCGCGAGTGGTTGACCCGCCGCGGTGGTGGCCGCGAAGGCCTTGCCGCCGCCGGGCAGCAGCGATTCGAGGGTGGGCACCGCGATGCAGGCGCCAAGCCCACGGAGAAAGGTGCGACGGGATACGGAAAGCTTGCTCATGATACTTTAAATTCGAGGTGGGGATTAAGGGGGTGGGATCGTTACTGCACCGCGTAGGAGGACGGAGCCGCGTTGACCCGCTCACCGGCGCCGCGGCGTTCCTGGAAGGCGGGACTCTCGACGACGCCCATCAGGAGTTGGGAGAACTTGCCCCCGCCGTTGAGGAGACTGTCGGTGATTTCGTCGATGGTCGCCGCGTCGTAGGGCTCGAGGCCCCGACCGAGCGCGTAGGTCATCAATTTTTCGGTCACACCGCGGTAATACTTGTCTTTGCGCTCCGCGATCAGGTTGCGCAGCTCGGCGAACGACCCGAAGGTCTCGCCCGTGGCCATCTCGCCGCTCGTATCGATCGCCACGCCGTTGTCGGTCTCACGCCAGCGGCCGATGTAGCTGAAATTCTCCAACGCGAGTCCGATCGGATCAAAGTGCGCATGGCAGGCCGCACAGGCCTTGTCCTCGCGGTGCACCGCCAGCTGGTCGCGCAGGGTCAGCAACTCGATGCCCTCCTTGGCGGCTTCTTCCAGCGTCGGCACGGCGGCCGGGGGGGGCGGGGGCGGGGTGCCGAAAATGTTCTCCAGCACGAACACGCCGCGCTTTACCGGCGAGGTGCGGTTCGGGTTCGAGGTCGAGACCAGGATGCTCGCGTGGGTGAGCACGCCGCCGCGGTTCGTTTCCGGCGGCAGGTCGACCTTGCGCATCTCGTCGCCTTCGACGCCCTCGACCCGATACCACTTGGCCAGGTCCTCGTTGAGGAAGGAGTAGTCCGCCGTGATGACCTCCAGCAGGTCGCGATCCTCGCGGGCAATGTATTCGAAGAGCATATCCGTCTCCGCCTTCATCGACTCGCGCAGCGGGTCGAGCCGGTCGGAAATATTACCCGGGGTGACCACCGCCATGAGGATGTTGCGGGTGCGCAGCCACTGGCCGGTGAAGTCGAGGAAGAAGCGGTCCGACTTCGGGTCGGCCAGCATCCGCTTCACCTGCGCGTCGAGGTTGTGCCGCAGCGTGCCCGCGGCCGCCTCGGCGGTCAGCTCCTCGTCCGGGATGCTCAGCCACAGCAGGTGCGACAGGCGCGACGCCAGGGCGTAGTCGTCGAGCTCATGGCTCTCGCTGGGATTGTCCGGCTCGGGCTGCAGCTCTTCGCGGTAAAGGAAGCGCGGCGAGACCATCACGGCGGTCATCGCGGTGCCAACGCCCGTCTCGAAGACGTCCTCCGCCTCCACCATGGCGACAAGGTTGTCCAAAGTCTTCCGGTCCACCGGCCGGCGGAATGCCCGGCTGGCAAACCGATTCAAGATCTCCCGCGCATAGGCGCTGCGGGCGGCGGGCTCTTCCGGCGCGGCGCCGGCAAAGAAGATGCGGCGGTGCGCGGCCGGATATTCGCCGTCGATGCTGCCGTCGAGCGGACCGGTCACCACCAGCTCCAGGTCGCGGAACTCCAGCTTGGGCGGCGCGGGCGGACCGGCCGGGCCGCGACCGCGCGGCTGGTTGGCCTCTTCCGGGAAATTCTCCAGCAGCAGCTTCTGCTGCTGCGCGCGCCGCTCGGCAAAGCGACGCCGGCGTTCCTCGTCGACCGCCGACGGCACTTCGCCGTTGGCGTTGTTGTTGGCGCGCAGCGCGGGCGCCGGCGGCGGCAGCGCCTCCAGCAATTCCTCCTCGGCGGGCGGCGGGATCAGATCCGCCCGCACCACCATGCGGTGCAGGCCGGCCGTGGCTTCGAATTCGTAGGAATAAACTTCGTTCAGGCTGCCCGCGATCGGCAGCGTGCGATCCTCCAATTGGTGCTCGTCCACCAGGATCTTGAGCTGGGCGTCGCCCGTGTGGTCCTGCCAGCCGCCGAGGCGCACCGCCAGGTCAACGCGGAAGCGACCATCCTTCGGTACCTCAAAGGCCATCTCGCGCAAGAACCCGCCGTTATCGAGCTGCTCCAGGGTGTCGGCCGCGTTGGCCGCCAGCGGCTCCTTTGTCAGGTCGGTCTTCAGCAGCGTCGGCAGCGGCGCGCCGTCATCGACGACCACTTCGCTGACCACCCAGTCCGCCAGGTCCAGGTAACGGTCGAACAGCGCCGGCGACAGGGTCTGCGCATCGCCGATGTTGTCGAAGCCGTGCGCCGAGTCGTCGGGGAGCAACCGCTCTTTCAGGTCAAAATCCGTACCCAGCAGGTCGTTGACGGTGTGCTGGTATTCCTCGCGGTTGAGCCGGCGGATCGTCACCAGGCCCGGATCCACATGCGTGGGGTCGACCGCGAAAATCGTTTCCTCGATCCAGCGGGCGATCTCGCGGCGCTCCTCCGCCGGGACATGATCCTCGCCGGCCGGCGGCATGAATTCGTTGCGCACGTTGCGCCACACCTTGAGCCATTCGCCGCGGTGCTCGACCCCCGCGCCCTTGGCGATCAGGTCGTCGAGTTTGAAGCCACCCTTGTCGCCGCCGTCCATGTGACAGTCGTAGCACCGCGCCTCGAGGGCGTAGGGGATCTGCACGATGGGGGACGTCTCCGCCACGGCCGCGAGCGGCACGGCCACGACCGCGGCCAGACCGGCCAGACGCCGCGCCGAGCGCGAACGGAAATTAGAACCTGTGGAACCAGAGGGAGGGAAGTGAGGCATCCTAAGAAATGGGTGGGGAATTGCAGTGTGAACCCCCTCTGAGGCCCGTCGAGAGTGAAGCTCGTCTATGTTTACTCAGAATCCACCAAAGACCGCTTTCAATCCACGGGGGCATATACCCCTATCTTTCGTGAAACCCACCAACGCCACGGATCCGTCGCTCGCTGGGCCTTGCGCCGTTACCGTTTCCGTATCCCGTGCCGCCCATGGTTCGCACGCTGCAGCGCACGCAATTCATCCCCGCCCCGCGGAAGGAGGTGTGGGATTTCTTTGCCACGCCTCATAACCTGAACGCGCTCACCCCGCCGGCGCTGCAGTTCAACATTCAGGGCAATCCTGGTCCCATGCACGCCGGTCAGCTCATCGCCTACCGCATCCGCCTCGCGCCCGGGGTGCGGGTTTCCTGGCTGACCGAAATCCGGCAGGTGGAGGCTCCGCACCGCTTCGTCGACGAACAACGTGCCGGACCTTACCGCTTCTGGTCCCACGAACATACGTTTACCGCTGTCGATGGGGGTACCCACATGGCCGATCGCGTTACCTACATCATGCCGTTTGAGCCGCTGGGCTCACTCGTCCACAAGTTGTGGGTCGGCCGGCAGCTCCGCACCATTTTTGATTTCCGCGCCACTGCCGTGGCCCGGCGCTGGCCTGGAACCTGATCCTATTTCTTCCGCACCACCTGATACCCGCCGCGCTCCAGCAGCAACAGGGCACCGGCCGCCATGGCCAGGACGCCGATCAGCCAATTCGGCAGGCCGAGCCGAAATGCCAGGTTGGCCCCAAAACAGAGTAGGAAAAGTGCGAGGAAGAGTCGGGACATAAAGGGGTGATTTAGTTCCATGCTGACATCCCCACCCCTAAATCGGTTCGCAAATCGCCCGTAGTCGGCATCAGGGGGTGAGGTTTTGGGCCCGATATTACCGTGCGTCGGATCCAATGTGTGTAACATGTAACGACCTGACTCCATTGCGGTGGGTAGGGTAACATCCAGCAAGCTCGCTCCGGCGTCTCTTGACCGGACGATGCCGCGTGGTTGCGCAACCGGTCCGGCGGCCTTCATGATGCCTGCCCAGATACCCCACCATGAAAAACCATGTCGTTGCTCTCTTTGTTCTCATCGCCTCCGCCTTGCTGGGCCAGACCCGCGTTGTGGGGCCCTACACACTCCACCCGATCATTCCGGGAGTGATCCGGGTTGAGGACGCCAACAGCAGCAATCCGTCCGGCATCCATCGCGATGCCGAGGGCAACGTGACGGGCTACAACAACTGCTCCGACATGTACCTCATCGTCGGGAGCGACCGGGCGCTGTTGATCGACCTGTCCCAGGCGATCAGCTGGGATGACACCGCCGTCGTCTCCCTGCAGGCGCTGGTGGCGCAGGAGATCGGTGAGCGAGAGCTATTCATCGCGGTGACCCACAGCCACGGTGACCACACCGGCATGCTACCCGCCTTCAAGGACAACGCGGCCGTGACGTTCTGGATTCAAACCGCCGAGTTCGCGGGCCGGGATCTTTTCCCGTCGGACCGGACCACGCCCATCGCGGCCTTTCCCTCGATCGATCTGGGCGGGGACATGGTGGTCGACGCGGTGGAGATTCCGGGTCACACCGGGCATTCGACCGCCTATTTCCTGCGCGGCAAGAACCTGCTGTTCAGCGGCGACGGCCTGGGGTCGGGCAACGGCGTCTGGATCTTCTCCGCCGACGGTTTCACCCAATACCGCCACAGCATCACGAAGCTGATCGACTACATCCGCGACCCCGCGCACCACGTCGACGCGAACCAGCTGCTGGTCTTCGGCGCGCACTACTGGCAGAAGCGGGAGAAGGAGAAGCTGACCATGCAGTATCTCCGCGACATGCAGACCCTCATCGGGGAGATCAAGACCGGCACCGCCCGCGAGGAAAAGGTGACCTTCAACCGCTTCCTCGACACCAATTTCATCTACGGTGAGGCCACCATCACCTGGAACAAGGCCGCCGCCGAGCAGTTCAGGGCGGAGTAGGCCGGGCAAGGCGTGCCCATCGATTTTGGACAAAACCATGAAACACCTGTTCTCTTTCCTCACTTTCATCGGCATGGCGGCTTTGGCGGGCAGGGCCCAGGAAGTCATCCCGCTCTATGCCGGCGAAATCCCCAACGCCCGGCCGTCTGAAATTCAAGAGCCCGAGGGGGATGCGCCTGCTCCCTTCATCCGCGTCTCGGTGGTGCCTACGCTGCAGGCCTTTCTGCCCGAACCCGAGAAGGCCACCGGCCAGGCCGTCGTCATTATTCCCGGCGGCGGTTATTCGGTGATTGTCTACGGCGGGGAAGGGGTGAGCACGGCCCAGAAACTCGCCGCCAACGGCATTGCCGCCTTCGTGCTGAAGTATCGCCTGCCGCGGGACGAAACCATGGTCGACAAGACGATCGGCCCGCTGCAGGACGCGCAGCAGGCGATCAAGCTCGTGCGGGAGAATGCCGAGGCGTGGGGCGTTGATCCTGGCAAAGTCGGCATCATGGGCTTTTCGGCCGGCGGTCACCTCGCCTCCACCGAGGCGACTCACTACGAGACGCCCCTCATCGAAAACGCCGCCGGCACGAGTCTCCGGCCCGACTTTCAAATTTTGGTCTACCCGGTGATCAGCATGCAGGATGAGCTGACCCATGCGGATTCCCGCCGCCAGTTACTGGGCGAGAATCCATCGGCGGCGGATATCGAGCTGTATTCCAACGAGCTGCAGATCACCGCCGATTCCCCGCCCGCCTACATTATTCACGCCGGGGACGACACCACGGTGGATGTCGACAACAGCATCGCGTATTTCCAGCAGCTGCGGAAACGGGGCATCCCGACGGAACTGCACATCTACCCCAAGGGCGGCCATGGCTTCGTCTTCCGTCAGGAAGGCTGGGTGGAGGCCCTGCTGAGCTGGATGAAGACGTTGAACTAGGCGCAAAGGGCGTCGGGAGGGACTGAAAACGAGGGTAGGTGATCCGCGCCTGCAGACTCGGAGCCGGGAGATCAAAGCCGGCACCGTCCGCGAGGGGAGGTCACCTTCATCCGCTTTGTCGACCCGAACTCCATTTCCGGTGAGGCAATTTTCACCTGGAACAAGGCTGACGCAGAAAGTTCAGGGCGGAGTAGAGAGATTTCGCTCTTATTGTTGGCCTACTTGGGCGACCTGCTGAATCGAAGAATTAACAAATAGCACCCTGACCCCATCCGTCCCGCGAGAACTGCGAGTGCCCGCGGGAGGGAGGCGAATCGGTGACGGAGCATGGCTTGGGGGGCGGTCATCGCGGCCGGATGGTGACGATGATCCGGCGGTAGCGGGTCAGGGCGGGCGTGCCCTTGTCGGTGACTTGCAGGATGAAGTGGGCGTCCCGGGGCGAGGTGACCTCCGGGGCCTTGACCGGCACCCAGTAGATGTTGGGGGCGTAGACGTGGGTCTTGATTTCCTCGGTCCAGCCACCGACCTCGGGGTAGTGATACCAGAGGTAGCTGAGGCTGTCGCCGTCGGGATCGGTGGTGCCGAGTGCGCTGAGTTCGAACACCTCGCCGGAATGCACCGTGAGATGGTCGGAATGGGCCAGGCGCGGCACCGGCGGATGGTTGGCCTCGGCGTAGGATTGCGTGGTCCAGTCCATGCGCGCGGCGAAGTCGTTTTGGAATGCGTCGCGCCAGCGCCAGAGGGTGACGCGGGCGTCGTGGAAAACGCGTTCGGAGGGCTGCACGGCCCGGCGAAACTCCGGGCGTTGGGGCGGCGCGTAGGTATCGACGGCGTTGGTCCAGATCGGCCGCGTCTCCGGCTCGTAAGGAATGCCGATGAAGCCGTCGAGGTCGAGGGTGGCGGGTTCGGGAATCTTGAGCTCGTAGCGTCCGCCCCAGCCGCCCCAGTCCGGATGTTCCGGGACGCTGAGCCCGTTAGGAATGAGCGAGAGGAATGACGGGGTGTCGCCCTCGAGTCCGTAGGAAACATCCGGATACGCGGCGCCGAGCGGGCCGTGGCCCTGCTGGATGTTGGCGGCCAGCCAGGGGTTGCTGACGGTGGTGTTGTCGATGCCGTCGATCGGACCGGTGATCGCGATCCAGATGCTGGCGCCGTAGCCGCCGGGGCTGACCACGTAGAACAGGTCGGGGAATTCGCGGCGGATCCACGGGCCGGCGTTGTCCTGGTCGGAAATGGTGTAGACGCGAAGTTTGGCGATCAGGCGGGCGGCTTCCTCGGCGGGGCCGGTGGCGCGGATTGTATGGAGGGCCTGGGCGAGCGAGTTGACGCCGCCCCAAACACCGACCCACAGCGGGCGTGGGTCCGGCGAACGCAGGGCGGCGATGATGGCGTCGGATCCCGGCGAGTCGCGGCCGTCGCCGATGGCATCGATGCCGGCGGCGGGTTGACCCTCCCGCACGAGGGACTGCAGGTGCGCGACGGAGGGGAATCCCGGCTCGTGGAGGAGCAGGTTGTCCCGCACCTGACCGTAGGTGTCGATGATCCGCCGGATGGAGTAGGGGTGCAGGGTGTGGCGCTTGTGCACGGAGGTGGTCGCCACCAGCCCCTCGAGGTCAATCTGGTTGGAATAGAGCAGCAGTCGGATGAGTGACTGCGCATCGTCCGGGTCGGCCTCGATGTCGGTGAGGACGAGCAGACGTTGCCGCGGGCCGAGGACGGGATCTGGCGGCGGGGGCGGTGCGGATTGGGCGGCGACCCAAAAGGGCAGAACGCAGAGCACGGCGCGGAGCGGGCGAAGGACAGACGACATGGGGCGCGGGGATTCAGGTCCGGGGAAGTCGATTCAGAGGCATCGTGCCTCAGAGGGCGACACGTTTCGATTTCGATGCCCCGGCAAGGCAGGCTCCCGATCGTTCGGACCATGCAGGTTTGCCGCCTTTCGACCGCGGGTATTTTGACCTTTTCCGCCTGTCATCTGCTGATCGCCGCGGATGGCGGAACCCAGGAGTTTCGCGATACCAATCCGATCACGCGCGAGGCGGACCTATCGCTGGGCGGGCAAAAGGGGTCGAACGAAATAGTAAAGATTGTGGCGTCGTTGGGGGGGATCGAAAACGGGTCATTCCGCAAATCTTTGAATTCCGTATCCGTGCAGGGGCGGCCTAATTCTTCGACAGCCCGCGGTTTGAGCGGCAACGTGGCGGCATGTTCGCCCCCTTGCCCCCTCCTGTTCGCTACCTGGTCGTTGCTGGCCTGGTTGGCCTGTCCACCGCCGCAGTTGTCCGTGCGGCCGAGCATCAGATTATCGAAGCCGAGACCGCCCGCCTGCTCGGCGCTGCGGGCGTGGCGGCCGAGACGGCTTCGGGCGGCGGACTGGTGGCCTTGACCGCGCCCGGGGAGGCGCTCGCGCTCGCTGGCCTGCCGGAAGCCAGCCGACTGGCGATCCGTTATGCCTCGCTGGAAGTGGGCACCATCAGCGTCGCGGTCAACCACGCGCCGGCGCGCAAGGTGAATGTGCATTCAACAGGATCGCTCACCGACTCGTTTATCCATGCGATCATCGATCTGGCGATTCCGGCCGACGCCACGCTGACCTTCAGCCTGGCGGCCGATGATGTGGCGGTGAACCTCGATCGGATCGAGGTCGGCGACGGCGATCTGGGGTTGCCGCCCGACATCTGGAACCTGCCGCCGCTGCCGGTGGCCGACGGCCCCTACGCGCCGGACTGGGAGGAGATCAGCCGCACCTACACGGTGCCGGCGTGGTGGCGTGAGGCCAAGTTCGGCGCGTGGTCGCACTGGGACCCGCAGTCGATGCCCGAGCGGGGCGACTGGTATGCGCGCAACATGTATCTGCCCCGGCACCCGGTCTATGCGCATCACGTCGCGACCTACGGGCATCCGTCGGTATACGGTTACAAGGACATCTGCCACGACTGGGTGATCGACCGTTGGGATCCCGAGGCCCTGATGGACCTGTATGTCGAAATGGGCGCCCGCTACTTCATGGCGATGGGCGTGCACCACGACAATTTCGATTGCTGGGACTCGACCTACCAGCCGTGGAACTCCGTGCGCGTCGGGCCCAAGGTGGACATCGTCGGCACTTGGGAAAGGACCGCCCGCGAGCACGGGCTGCGGTTCGGGATCGGGTTCCATCACTCGCCCGCCCGCACCTGGGGGCAGTTCATGCCGGTGCGTTACCGCAGCGATCCGGAGGGACCGCTGCAAGGCGTGCCCTATGATGCCCTCCAGACGATCCGCGACGGCCGGGGTCAGTGGTGGGAAGGCATGGACCCGGTGGACCTCTATGGTCCGGAACACACCGCCGAGGACCCCCTGCATTCGCCCTTTGCCAACCAGTTCATGTGGCGGGTCGACGATGCCATCACGAAGTATCGCCCCGACGTGATCTACTTCGACGAGCATGCGGGCGATTCGCAGGTCGATCTGCGCGTGCATATGGGGCTAGGGTTTCTCGCTCCGCCCCTGGCGGCGAACTACTACAACAAATCGCTGGCCTGGCACGACGGGCGGATGGAGGTCGTGCTCAACCTGAAGGGGGTGGGCGGCCCCTACGACAGCTTCCAGAACAGCCCGGAGTTGCTGCCCTTCGTGGACCGGGCGCTGGTCAAGAGCAGCGAGGCCATCATCGAGTCGCAGATCACGGCCTACTCGTTCCAGACCGAGACGAGCATCGCCGAGTGGCACTACCTCGTGGGTCAGACCTACAAGGATGCCTCCGAGATCGTGCAGTTGCTCATGCGGAACGTTTCGCGCAACGGCACCATGCTGCTCAACCTCACCCAGCACGACCGCGGTGACCTGGACCCGGAGGTGATCCGGATCGCCCGGGACGTCGGAGCCTGGCTGCGAATCAACGGCGAGGCCGTCTACGGCTCCCGGCCGTTTGAGGTGTGGGGCGACGAGCACGTCACCTACACGCGGAATCAAGGCAAGGTCTACGCCGCGCTGGTGGACTGGGACGGTGGTCCGATCGTCCTGGAGGCACTGGCCGCCGGCGGAGCGACCCTGGGCACGGTCTCCAAAGTGGAACTGCTCGGCTCCGACGTCGCGATGACGTTTGAGCAGAATGATCAGGGCCTCACGGTGACCCCGGAGGAACCGATCGGCATCCTGCCGGACATCGCCAATGCGGCGTTGGCGGCAGGCGGACGGGTCCTGCGCATCACCCATGACCGGGGTTGGTTCAATGACGACGACCCCGGCGTGACCGCGCCGGGCTGGACCCGCACCTGCAACCTGGGCACGGGCGATTTCAACAACGACCTGACCACCAGTCACACGATCGGCGATGTGTGGAGCGGCACCTTTGCCGGTACCAGCGTCGCCGTCGTCGCCCCGCGCGAACCGGGCGGCGGCAGGATGGAGATCCAGATCGACGGCCGCAGCCGGGCCACGGTCGACCTGTCCACCGACGGTGAGCGCCAGGCGCAGCAAACCGTATTCGAGCTCGCGGGTCTGACCGCGGGCCCGCACACGATCCACCTCGTCAATCGGGGATCCGGTCCGGTGTCCTTGGACGCCCTGGTCGTGCGCTGACGGCAGGATGGTCGCGGCCATGAAAAAGCGCAGAGACCAGACGAGGAAGATCCCCGCTGGTGCTCTGCGTCTTTGGGGGGCGAAAATGGGTCATTCCGAAAATCTTTGAATTCCGTCCTCGTGCAGGGGCGCACGGTGGAAGCCTTCGAAGAGGTGCGGCAGGCTGCCGGCTGAGCTGCCGGCCATGGAGCGGACGTTGCCACGGGAATCCGCAGACGGGGGGCACGACCTGAACCCCCGGGAGGGGAGCCAGGTGAACATGTCCCAGACGGAAGCAGGTGGTCGCAGGTAAACACTTGCACCATCGCGGGTCGGGCCAATCTTGGCGCTGTGCTTCGAGCATCCACCCCATTACCCCTTGGGTTGTGCCTGGCCAGCGCACTTGGATTGGCCACGGTGCTGGGCGCGCAGACGGCGTTGGTGCCGGCTGACGTGCCGCCGACGGAATTTTTCCAAACGTATTGCTTCGAGTGCCATGGCGCCACCGATCCCGAGGGCGACGTAAGCCTGGAGAAACTCCTCGCGGCCCCCTCGGTGGGCCCCCACGCGGACGACTGGGAGAACGTTACCGAGATGATCGTGTCTGGCGACATGCCGCCGGACGATGCGGACGTGTTTCCCACCGCCGCCGAGCGCGAGGCGGCCGCCCACTGGGTGCACACGACGCTCCGGGCCTACGAGACCGCCCACGCCGGCGAGCCGGGCCGCGTGACCGTGCGGCGACTGACCAGCGGTGAATACGGCTACGCGGTGCGCGACCTGACCGGGGTCGATCTCCCCATCGGTCTCGACGCCTCGAGCGACTCGGTGGGCGGCGAAGGGTTCACCAACTTCGGCGACGTGCAATTTGTGCAGGACGTCACGGTCGAGCGTTTCCTCGAATCGGCCAAGGCGGTGGCCGACCACGCCGTGGTCGGCGCCGGGCCGCTGCAATTCCACACCGATGCCGGGCGGACCGGCGTGGAGCTCTCCGCGCTCCACCGCATCAACGAGCTTTACTCGGCCAAGGGGTTCCGCGTGGCCTCGGGCGAGGGCGGCCGACCGTTCGGGCTCGAGCGCTACGGCAAGGCGTTTTTTGTGAGCTGGTATTACCGGCACCGCGCCGCGCTGGGTGATCCACAGGCCACGCTGGCCGGGCTGGCCGAGCGCGAGGGCATCACGGGCCGGTTCGCCGAACACATCTGGTCGGTCGTCAACCTGCCCAACCCGGGTTTCCCCACGAGTGAAACCGTCTCGCGCTGGCAGGCGTTGCCGCCGCCGGGTGCTGACCCGACCGCCGCGATCGCCCAGGCGCGGGCGGGCTGCGAGGAAATCTATCAGTGGCAGACCACCTGGCCGAGCTGGTTCTTCGCGCGCGGCGACCTGGCGGCCGGCGGGCGGGGCGACGAGAGCCCGATCGAATTCGACGACGTTTCGCTGAAGGCGGAGCCCCGGCACACCTACCTCTACCGGCTGGGGGCACCCAATTTTCCGCCCGCCCCGGCGGGGGTGAAACCGGTGCTGTTCGTGCCGACGCTGCCGGGACCGTGGAACCTGCATCTCTCCTTTGACGATGTGAACCCTCAGGCGGGGGCGAAGCCGGTCGTTATCTGGCGCAACCCGCGCATCGTCATCCGGGAAGTGGAGCCGCCGGGGGACGAGTTCCTCGTCGGGGGCGAGGTGGTGGCCGCGGCCCGGCGGAAGGCCATTTCGGGCCCGATCCTCGCCACGCTTCCCCTGCGCGCCGTGCTGCCGCCCGACCAGGCCGCCGCCTTCAAGTTTGGCGAGAGCCCTGACGGCACCCCGCTCGGGCCGGATGATTTTGCGGCGACGGGACCACTGGCGTTCCAGCTTTCCGGCCCCGTGCGCGTCGAGGGATTGGAAGGCCGCACGCTCGCGGACACGGTGTATTTCTTCGAGGCCGACGCGGAGCTGGGGCGCGACCGCGATGCCGTGGTGCGCGTGCTGGTCTCCAAATTGCAGTCCGGCGCGGGCGACAAACGTAACCGCATCCTCGTGGGCGATCCCACCAGCGCGGGTTATCGCACCTTCCGGGCGGGTTTGGCGGAATACGCCTCGCTCCTCCCGCCCAACTCGCATGGCGAGGCCAACCCGGCCGACCGCGATCCGGTGCCGCTGCCGTTCGACAATACCTACAACGGCGCCGAGCACGACGCCTTCGTGGTCAAAGTGAAATACCAGCGCAACGACGCGTTCTTCACGACCAACCTGGTCGACGGCGAGGATCGCGAACGCCTCAACCAGGCCTGGAACGATCTGTTCGGCTCGTGGCCCTACCACACGGCCTACCTCGGCATGCTCGCGGATCATTATGGGCAGAAACTCAAGAGCCCGCGCATCGAGGACTTGGACGAAGCGGCGCTGGCCACGTGGCCCGCCGAGGCCCGGCCCTATGTGACGTCGCTGCTCCAGCACCACGCCGAGGTGACGCAGGCGCAGGCGGCCGCCCGCGCCGGTCACGTGGAGGACGCATTGGAGTTTGCCAGCCGCGCCTGGCGTCGGCCCCTGACCGAAAACGAGCAGACGAGGCTGAGGGCTTTCTACGCGCAATGCCGCACGACGCAGGAGCTGGAGCACGACGAAGCGGTCAAAGCGCTGCTCGCCCGCATTCTCGTGTCGCCCGCCTTCCTCTATCGCGTCGAGCCGGACACCGAGCTGGCCGAGCGTCCGCTGGATGATTGGGAGATGGCGAGTCGCCTGAGTTTCTTCCTGTGGTCGTCGATTCCGGATGCCGAACTGCGCCGGGCCGCCGCGGCCGGGGAACTGCAGGATCCGGCGCAGCTCGCGGCGCAGGTCCGGCGCATGACCGCCGACCCGAAGGCGCGGCGCCTGGCCACGGAGTTTTTCGGTCAGTGGCTCGGTTTCTACCGCTTCGACGAGTTCACCGGCGTCGACACGACCCGGTTCCCGGAGTTCACCGCGGAGGTGAAAACCGCGATGTATGACGAGGCCGTGTCCACCTTCGAATACATCGTGCGGGAAGACCGCCCGATCCGCGACCTGCTTCATGCCGACTACACGTTCCTCAACCAGCCGTTGGCCGAATTCTACGGCATCGAGACCCCTGTGCGATCGGCGTCGACGGTCGAGAAGGTGGAGGATGCGTCCTCGTTCAACCGCGGCGGCATCCTCCGGCTCGGTTCAGTGCTCACGACGACCTCGGCGCCTCTGCGCACGAGCCCGGTCAAGCGCGGCGACTGGATCCTGCGGCGCATTCTCGGCACGCCGACGCCCGCGCCGCCCGCGGACGCGGGCACGCTGCCCTCCGACCCGAAGGCCTTTGGCGGACTGACGCTGCGGGAGCGGCTGAACGAGCACAAACGCGTTCCGGCCTGTGCCAACTGTCACCTGCGCATCGACCCGCTGGGTTTCCCGCTCGAAGGCTTCGATGCGATCGGCCGCACCCGCACGGCCTATGATGACGGCGTCCCGGTGGACGTGGAGGGCGAGTTCGCCAACAAATCCACGATATCCGGCGTCGAGGGGCTGCTCGGCTACCTCGGGAGCAAAGACGAGCAGGTCCGGAAGACCCTCGCGAAAAAGATGCTCGGCTACGCCCTCGGGCGCACGGTGCTCGCTTCCGACCGCGCCCTCATCGACGAAATGGTCGCAGCGGGGGACGCAGCCACGTTCGCCGATCTCGCCGAGAAAATTGTCACCAGCCGTCAGTTTCGCACCCGACAGGGCGGCGAAAGTGTGCAGACTGCCTTCACCCCCAACCCCGCAGTCGAGGTCGCCCGCCCGGAGCTTATCGAAGTGGCTGACCTCGGCCCGGCCTCACCGTGGCCAGCCCCATCCACCCCATGAGCAACTCCTCGAAACCGACCACTTTCACCCGCCGCCATTTCCTGCGCGGCATGGGTGTCGCCCTCTCCCTGCCTTGGCTGGAATCGATGCCGCTCTATGGTCAGACCGCGTCGGGAGCGACGTCCCAGGTGGCCGGACCGCCGCTGCGGCTGGGCATCGTTTATTTCTCCAACGGCGTGGAGCCGGCCCACTGGTGGGCCCGCGGCGCCGGCGGGGCGATGGAACTTGGGCCCGCGCTCGAGTCCATGCTGCCACACCGCGAGGACATGGTGTTCATCAACGGCCTTTACAACCAGTCGGCGCTCGAGTCCTCCAGCCCGCACCTCGGACGCATGAACCTGCTGTCGGGCGCACCGGTCAGTCTGGACCCGGGCGAGATCCGCGTCGGCACGTCGATGGACCAGATTCTCGCCGCGCAGATCGGCGGCCACACCGCGGTCCCCAGCATGGTGCTCGGCATCGAGCCCAACGAGCTGCGGCTGGAGGACGGCCTGTCGATGATCTACGGTTCAAGTCTCTCGTGGGTCTCGCCCACCAAGCCCGCGACGAAGGAGATTTATCCGAGCCGGGCCTTCGACCGTCTGGTGGGCGACGGCACCGGCCGGCAACTCGACCGCAGTATCCTCGACGAGGTGCGGGACGATTCCGCGAGCCTCAAGCGCAAGGTCAGCCGCGATGACAGCGAGAAGCTGGCGGAGTATTACGAGTCGATCCGCGACATCGAGAAACGCATCGAACGCGCGAACCGCGAGGAGCTCCTCGAAGGTTGGCGGCCGACGCTCGCCCAGCCCGACATGCCTCGCCCGGCGAACGAGTTGCCCCAGAATGTGCCCGAGCACATGAAGCTCATGCTGGACCTGACGGTGCTCGCGTTCCAGATGGACAAGACCCGCATCGCGACGCTGATGCTCAACAACGATCTCTCGCAGATGAACTTCAAGTTCCTGCAGGGCGTGCAGGGCGCGCTGCACCTGGACCTCACGCACAACGGCAAGGCGGCGGACAAGGAGGCGATGTATCTCCGCACCAACCAGTTTCACATCGAGCAGTTCGCCTACCTCACGCAGCGCATGAAGGAGATCAAGGAAGGCGAGGGCACATTGCTCGACCATTCGATCCTGATGATGGCCTCGAGCCTGTTCGACGGCGACGCCCACAGCGCGAACCAGCTGCCCATCCTGCTCGCGGGCAAGGGCGGCGGCTCGCTCCAGACCGGGCGCGTGCTGGATTACCTCTCGGCCGGCGACGAGAACCGCAAGACGTGCAGCCTGCACCTGTCGCTGATGGACCGCATGGGCGTGAGCCTTGACCGCTTCGGCGACGCCTCGACGCGGCTGGCGGGCTTGTGATACCGCTTTTGCGCCCAAGGCCGAAAAAGAGAGCAAACTCCTTTCTGGTCGAGCTGTAAGCCCGGAACGGCAGCAGGGGACGTGTTGAGGATGCCCCGGTTTTGCGCACGCGGCAAACCTGCCGCCGCGGTTCCGGGTGCTGAGCGCGCGCCTACGCGTCCAGCTCCCGATACTCGAAGTAGTCGAAATCCGCCGGGTGGTTGCGGCCCGTGAGGTCCTGGGCGCTGAGGCCGACGAAGGCGCCGGTGAAGCCGAGTTTGTGGTAGTCGTCGGAGAGAATGGTGGCGTCGAGTTCGGGGCCGACGGGCGTCCAGGTTTCACCGTCGAAGGAGTAGGCGAACTGCATCGCTTCGCGTTGCATCGTGACCTTGAGGTGGACCGGACCCGCATCGGGCAGGGCGGTCTCGGTCGCCTGCATCTCGCCGTTCTGGCCGGCGTCGCACTTGATGATGCCGACGTGGCGGCCGAGCTGCTCGTCCTGCGAGATCCGCAGGTAGTAATGATTGGTCGTGTCGTAGTAGGCGATCAGCCCGGCCATGTGCTTGAAGTCCTCCGGCGCGAAGTCGAGGCAGGTGGTCGCTTCGAAGGCGAAGGCCTGCACGCGGCGGGCAATGAGGGCCTGGCGGAAATTGCTGGTCGGCGGCTCGGCGCCGTAAAGCCGCAGCCAGCCGGGGCGGGCGGTGAGGTCGAGCCAGTCGCTCGTGATCGGCCGGCGCAGGGCCTGGAAATGGATGTTCAGTTCGGTCGAATCGAACTCCTCGCGGTGCGAGCGCGATGCCGGCGTGGGCGAAGTCAGCGGCAGGCCGTCGTCGACCACCTCGACGGCCGGGCAGGGACCGCCGTGACTGAGCCGCGGCCAGCCATCGGCGTTCCATTCGAAGTGCTGGATGGCGGTCTCACGGCCGAGGATGCAGCGCTTGTCGCGCAGCGGGCGGCCGACGAGGTGCACGACATACCAGGCACCGCTCTTTGTCTGTACGATGGAGGCGTGGCCGGCTTTCTGCAGGGCGGCGTCTTCATGGCCCGCGGCGGTCAGAAACGGATTCTCGGGGTCGATTTCGTAGGGGCCCTCGATGGTGCGCGAGCGGGCCATGGTGGCGGCGTGGGTGTACCAGGTGCCGCCCTCCGCGAGCAGCAGGTAATACCAGCCGTCGCGGCGATAGAGGTGCGGGCCTTCGGTGAACTTGAGGTCGGTGCCCTTGCAGATGTTGTGACGCGGGCCGATGAGCGTGCGCGTTTTTGGGTCGAACTCCTGGAGGAGGGTGCCGGTGAACTGGTTGCGCTCCACCCGGTGGTCCCAGATCATGCTGAGGTACCACTTGCGGCCGTCGTCATCATGGAAGAGCGAGGCGTCGAAGCCACTGGCGTCGAGGAAGGTCGGTTCGGACCACGGGCCGGTGATGGCCGGGGCGGTGACCAGGTAGTTGTAAGTGATCTTGTGGCGCGTGCCGGTCCACTGCTTCACGTCGGTGTAGATCAGCCAGAACAACCCGTCGGCGTAGGACAGGCAGGGGGCCCAGATGCCGCCGGAGTCGGGGTTGCCGATCATGTCGAGCTGCGAGGGGCGGTCGAGGGGGCGGGCGATGAGCTCCCAGTTGACGAGGTCGCGCGAGTGGTGGATCTGCACCCCGGGGAACCACTCGAAGGTCGAGGTGGCGATGTAGTAGTCATCGCCCACACGGACGATCGACGGGTCGGGGTTGAAGCCGGGCAGAATGGGGTTGCGGATCATGGAAGGGCCACGATGAGCGGCCGGCGGGGTGCGGGCAAACGCTTGTTCGGGGGGCTTCGCGACGGGATTGCTGGCGGTTAATCGCGTCCGGCTGAGTGGCGGGCCCCAAGTGGGCCCGGGCGTGTTCCCCAGAGACGGGCGCACGCCAGGCTGGTAGGATGCGGGGATGATGGGAATGTCGCAGCCGCCCGCGTTGGTGCCGGCGCTCGCCGTGGCCGGCGGGACGGACATCGGCTGCCGTCGGGACATGAATCAGGACGCGTGGGCGTGGGGCTCAACGTTGGTGGGCGCCCCGGAACCGATCGGGCCGCAGCAGGCCGATTCGCTGGCTCTGGCGGGGGAAGTCCTGACCCCCGGCTGGGTGGCGGTGGCGGACGGCATGGGCGGTGCGCGCGGCGGCGAGGTGGCGAGTCGCCGGGCGTTGCAGGCCATCGGGGCGGCGTTGGCCCCGGGTGGGGTGGCGTCCGGGGAAACGTCCGTCGACCGCATGGCGCAGGCGCTGCGTTCGGCGCATCTCGATCTGGCGGCCTACGAGCAGGAGCGCGCGGTCTGGCAGGCGGAGCGTGAACGCATCGCCGCCGACCGGGTGAAACGCGGCCTGCCCCCCATCGTGCGCGAAGGCGGCAACCGGGGGGCGCCGTCCCGTCCGGGTCCCGCCCGTCCGAGTCGGCCCACGCGCTATTACGAGATCGATGAACTGCAGCGTTTCGTGCGGCGCAAGGCGCGGCTGCTCTATGAGAGCGGAGGGGGCGAGCTGCCTAGTCTCAACGTGGTCGGTTATTCCCCGAACGCGCGTGGCCAGGCGGTGATCGAGCTGTTGGCGGCGACGTTTCCCGGCGGAACATCGCGGGTGATGACCTCGTTTGACCCGACGACGGATCGCTGAGGGCGGTTAACCGATTCGTGGACACGCACGTTTCGGGGTTTGATTTCGTCGCGAACGGCGTAGCGTGGATGCGTATGCCCACTGTCAAAAAACTCCTGCACACGCGCATGCGCGTGAACGACCTCGAGGCCACGGTGAAGTTCTACACCGAGGCGATCGGCCTTACCGTGAGCCGCCGCAGCATTTCTCCGCGCGGCGCCCAGATCGTCTTCCTGGCCACGCCGAACAGCGACGAGGAGATTGAGATCTGTCAGATGCCGGACGGGGCGGAGTCGGTGCAGGTGCAGCCGGATCTGATGCACCTCGCCTTCGAGGTGGAGGACCTGACGACGTTCGCCGCCGAAGCCGCGGCCAAGGGGTACCCGCTGAGCGATGGCCCGACCAAGACGAGCAGCGGCTCGGTGCTGGCCTTCATCGACGCGCCCGAGGGCTATGAGGTCGAGTTGATCCAGAAGAACGATCAGCCCCTGGGCTGACCGGCGGCCCGTTCGTAGGCGAAAAGGAATTGCTGGGCCAACCCGGCGCCGGCCCCGAAGTGGGTGCGCCCAAACTGGGCCACCTGCGCGGGCCGCCAGTCGGCGAGCCCGTAGCGCCGGGCCATGGCCTTGAGCATCCAGGTGTCGACCGGGAAGGCCTCGAGGTGGCCGAGCCCGAACAGCGCCACGCAGTCGGCGATCTTTTCGCCCACTCCCGGCAGCGTCAGCAACCGGGCCTTGGCCTCGGTGTAGGGGAGCGCGGCGGTCGCCTCCAGCCAACCCGGGTGCGCGGCCAGATACGCCGCCGTGCCCGCGATGTAGCGGGCGCGAAACCCGAGCAGGCAGTCCCGCAGCTCGCTTTCCGGCACCGCCGCCAACTGCGCCCAAGTGGGCAGCCGGTGGGTGCACTTGTAACCTAATGGGTTACAAGCTGGCGGGAGCGGGTGGGGCAGCGGGGTGCCGTGGCGAGTGGCAAGCAGGGCCAGCATCTGCTTGATCTGCACGATCTGTTTCGTGGCGCTGCAGAGGAAGGCGAGCAGGGTCTCACCGAAGGGCTGGCGGAGAATGCGCAGGCCCGGATACACCGTGAGACAGGTGGCGAGGTGGGGGTCGCTGCGCCAGGGGAGGGCGTCGAGCGCGGCGGTTTGCCGGACGTCGCTGAGGCCGAGGTAGCCGGGCAGTTCGGTCTGCAGCGCCGCGGCGAGCGGTGCGGGGGCGCACCATTGCAGCATGCCGTGGTCGCCGAGGCGGAGGGCGGCGACGCGGTCGGTCCAGCGGCCGAGCCAGCTGCCGTCAGGCTGGGGCCACCAGCCGAATGCCTGGCCGCCGTCGAGCAGCTCGGCGAGGGCGCGGGGTGTAAACGTCGTGGTCGGCTCGACTGGCGTCCAGTCGATCCAGTCCGTGCTCATGCGGACCCTGCGTCGGAGCCGGCAAGCGCGCGCGGGATGTCGTAGTTGACGAAGGTGTCGACCACCGCGGCGTGCACTGCGGCGACCTGGTTCTGAACGTCGTCGAGGTATTCGTGCAGGCCATCCGCGATCACTTTGGTGACATCGGATTTCAGCAGGTGGGCCTTCAGGGCCTCGAGCCGCTGGCGGGCGCTATCCTCGTCGAGGTTGGTTTTGTCGGCGGAGATTTTGTTGAGGCAGTTCATCGCGGCGCGCACCGACGACAGCACGCTGCGGGGGAACTCGGCTTCGCGGAGCAGGTAGTCGACGACGCGCTCCAGGTTGAGCTGGCCGCGCCGGGTCCGCCGGAAGGCCTCGAAGCCGGAGCAGGAGCGCAGCACGGAGCCCCACTGGATCACGTCGAGGGCGGAGCCGACGTGGTGCAGGTCCGGCAGGATCATGAAATATTTCACGTCGATGATGCGCGAGGTGTTGTCCGCGCGCTCGAGGTAGCGGCCGAGGGTGTAGAACCACCAGGCCTCGTCGCGCGGGATCATCGACTCGGCGACGCCGTAGATCTGCTGGGTGTGCAGCTTGAGTTCGGAGAGATATTCGGTGGAGCCGAGCGCGGCGTAGTTGCTGTAGTCGTGGGTCTTGAACTCGAGGTAGAACTTGTTGAGCGCCTCCCACATTTCGGTGGCGATCGAGTCGCGGATGCAGCGGGCGTTCTCGCGGGCGGCAGCGATGCAGGAAAGCACGGACGACGGGTTGCGGCGGTCGAACAGGAGATAGTCGACGACGGCGCGTTCGGTGACCGGCTTGCCGTAGAGCTTGAAGAAGTGCTCCTCGTCACCGCCGACGTAGACCAGCGGTTCCCAGGCGCGCGGGTCGTCGATCTCGCGGCGCGACTCAAGGTCGAGCACAAGCTGCGCGTTGACATCGATGATGCGGGCGGTGTTCTCCGCGCGCTCGAGGTAGCGGGCGGTCCAGTAGATGAGATTGGCGACGCGGGAAAGCATGAGAATAAGCCCGAATGACGAAATCCGAATAACGAACTGGTCAGGCTTCGGGAGCGGGTTTGGTTTTACGGAAGATAGTCGAGAAAATGAGATTCAGTTCGTGAGCCTCCTGCCAGAGTGGGCGGAACTCGTCGGCTTTGGAATTCACGGCCTTGGCCATAAGTCGGCACCAGTATTTGGTTTCGCGGGATTCTTTACGGCAGAGCGCAATCTTGTGGCGGAAGTCGCGCGGGCTGTGCGCGTCGTTCGCTTCGCAGTAATTGGCGCCGATACTGCTGGCGGAGCGCACGAGTTGAGAAATCAGAGGACGGGTGACAGCCGTTTCGTTCAATGTTTGGCATAGTTCGATGACCGACTCGCTGAACTTGGAAGTGCGATCTTCCAAGTCGTAGTCATCGGATTTCGGCATTCGTAATTCTGGCTTCGTCATTCCGCCGCGATGGCGGCGGTCAGACGGAGACGTTTTCGGGTTTGATGGGGAGCGGCGGGGACGTGGTGCCGGTGTCGTCGGCCAGCACCCAGGTGTCCTTGGAGCCGCCGCCCTGGGATGAGTTGACGACGAGCGAGCCCTTCTTGAGGGCGACGCGGGTGAGACCGCCGGGCATGACGCGGACCTTGTCTCCGTTGAGGATGTAGGGGCGCAGGTCGAGGTGGCGCCCCTCGATCTTGCGGCCGGCGATGGTCGGGCAGCGCGAGAGCCCGAGCGTGGGCTGGGCGATGAAATTGCGCGGGTTGGCGATGATTTTGGCGCGGAACTCCTCGATCTGCTTGTTGGTGGAGTGGGGACCGACGAGCATGCCGTAGCCGCCGGCCTCGTTGACGCTTTTGACCACCAGCTTGGGGAGGTTTTCGAGGACGTATTTCCGCTCGTCGGCGTTGGAGGTGAGGAAGGTGTCCACATTGGGCAGGATCGCCTCCTGCTGGAGGTAGTATTTGATCATGCCCGGCACGTAATAATACAGCGCCTTGTCGTCGGCGATGCCGGTGCCGATGGGATTGGTGAGGGCGACGTTGCCCTTGCGGTAGGCCTCGAACAGGCCGGGCACGCCGAGGAGGGAGTCCTTGCGGAAAACGGTCGGGTCGAGGAAATCGTCGTCGAGCCGGCGGTAGATGACGTGCACGGTGGCGAGGCCGCCGGTGCGCTTCATGAAGACCTTGTCGTCCTGCACCACGAGGTCGTTGCCCTCGACGATCTCGATGCCCATCTGGCGGGCGAGGAAGGCGTGCTCGTAGTAGGCGGAGTTGTAGACGCCGGGGGTGAGGAGGACGACGGTCGGCTCCGGCACGTGGTCGGGCGCGAGGAAGTTGAGCAGGTTGAGCAGGTCGACGGTGTAGTTGGCGACCGGGCGCACGTGGTAGTTGCGCAGCAGGTTTGGGAACACCCGCTTCATGATCTGCCGGTTCTCCAGCACGTAGCTGACGCCGGAGGGGGTGCGGAGGTTGTCCTCCAGCACGCAGTAGGTGCCGGCCTGGTCGCGGATGAGGTCCGTGCCGTTGATGTGGACGTGGCGGTTGCGCGGAAGCTTTACGCCGACGAGTTCCTTGCGGAAGTGGGCGGAACTGAGCACCAGGTCGGCTGGCACGATACCGTCACGCAGGATGTTCTGCGGGCCATAGATGTCCTGCAGGAACAGGTCCAGGGCGGTCATGCGCTGGACCAGGCCAGCCTCCAGGTGCGCCCACTCGCTGGCCGGGATGATGCGCGGGATCAGGTCGAACGGGAAGATCTTCTCGGTGCCGGCCTTGTCGGAGTAGACGGTGAAGGTGACGCCGCGGTTGATGAAGGTCTCATCGGCGAGCTTCTGGCGCGTCAGCAGTTCGCCGATCTTGCTCATCCGCCCGTAGCGCTCGAACAAACGCTGGTAGTGCGGCCGCGGCGTGCCGGGCGCGGAGAACATTTCGTCGTAGAATCCGTCGAGCTGGTAGTCGGTGAAGAAATCGGCCATGGGAGAGTCGGTCAGGTTCAGGGCATGGCGACGCGGGCTTCGCGCCAAAGGAAACTGGTGGATTCGGCGAGCACGGTGCCGCCGGCGTCGAGGAGCTGCACGCGCCATGCCGTGGGGAGGGCGTTGTCGTCGGGCCAGTCGCGTCCGGTGAGGCCGGCATAGACGGGCTGGCTACGAGCCGGCACGGTGAGCGGAAATTCACGGGTTTCGGTGACGTCCTCCCCGGGACGGCGAAAGTCGAGGCGCAGGGTGGCATCCGCGACCGGCGTGTCGCTGCGCATGCGCACCAACCAGTAGTAGCCGTCGCGGGCCTCGGGCTGGGAGCGCAGCAGGGTGCGGCCGCGCGGATTTTCGCTCCCGCCGAAGTATTCGCCGATGCCGGTGAAACTGGCGGCGTCGCGGTAGCCGGGCCACACGCGCTGGAACTCCACCTCCGCCGACACCACCCCGGCGACAAGGCCGAAAAGAGCGGTGATTAGAGGGAGTCGATTAGAAAAATGCATGCGGGAGGTGAATCCTACCGATCAAGGGAGCTGACTCAAGCCGCGCTTGCATAACGCATGCCGCGATGCCGGCGTCAGGGTTCCAGGGTGACGCCCTGGTAGCGATGAACCCCGAGCAGGGCCGGGGCCCAGCCTTTGACTTCAGGGCGGATGAGGTAGGCCTGGGTGTTGTAGTAGAGCGGAGTGATGGGCGCCTCGGCCAGCAGGAGGGCCTCGGCTTCCTGATAGGCGGCGAGACGCGCAGCCTCGGTCGGCGCGCGCGCCGCCTGCTCGAGCAGGGCGTCGTAGGCCGCGTTCTTCCAGCCGGTGGCGTTGTTGCCGCTGTCGGACAGGAAGAGGGAGAGGAAGGTGAAAGGGTCGACGTAATCGCCAATCCAGCCGGCGTTGGAGAGGTCATAGTTGAGGCTGTTTTCATCATCGAGCCACACCCGCTGCTCCTTCAGTGCGATGTTCACGGTAATGCCGAGTTCGCGCCGCCACATCTGCTGCACGGCTTCGAGCACCTGCTGGTAGGTGGCCTGCGGCCGTGAGATCACTTCGAGTGCCGGGAAGCCCTCGCCATTGGGAAAACCTGCCTCGGCCAGGAGGGCGCGGGCGGCGGCGGGATCGAACTCCACGTGGGCTGCGGCCGTGTAGCCGCCGGTGTTCGGCGGGGTCAGGCTGGATGCCGGTTGCTGGCCGCCGGTGAGGACGCGCGCGGCGAGGGTGTCGCGGTCGATGGCGAGCGTCAGAGCCCGGCGCACGCGCGGGTCGGTGAGGGGCGGGCGCGTCGTGTTGAACCGGATGAACATGGTCTGCAGGAACGGATCGAGGCGCAGCACGGGGCTGTTCTCGTCGCGGTAGGTCGTGATCTTGGTCGGCGGGAGGTCGGACGTGAGGTGCAGCTGCCCGGCGCGGAAGGCGGCCTCCTGGCTGTTGAGATTGGACATCGGGTAGAAGACCACGCCGTTGAGCCCGACGTCGGCGGCATCGCGGAAGTGCGGGTTGCGTTCCGTGCGCAGGAGCTGATCGGGCACCCAGCGCACGAGTTGAAACGGGCCGTTGCCGATCAAGGTGCCCGGCCGGGCCCACGGGTTGGCGCGGTCGATGATGCCACCCGTGCGGCGGATGCGGTGGAGCGGCACGGGGTAGGCGATCGGCAGGGTCAGGATGGAGGGCAGGAACGAGGTGGGGTGCTCCAACTCGATCTGGAGGGTGAGGTCATCGGGCGCCTTCACGCCCACGGCCACAAAGTCGGGCAACTCGCCGGCGTTGAACCGGGCGGCGTTCTTGATCGGGAAGAGGGCGTAGGCGTATTCGGAGGCGATGGTGGGGGCGAGGGCGCGCGTCCAGGAGTCGCGGAATGTCCGCGCCGTGATCGGCTCGCCGTCCGACCACATGAGTCCGTCGCGCAGCTTGAAGGTCCAGGTCAGTCCGTCGGCCGAGGTGGTCCAGCTCTCCGCCGCGGCCGGCACGGGACGCGACGTGGTTTCGTCCAGGGCGGTCAGGCCCTCGAACAACGCGGCCACCACCTGAAAATCGCTGAGGGCGACGATCAGATGCGGGTCGAGCGACTGCGGTTCGTCGTTGATGGCGAGGTGCAGAATGCCCTCGGCGTTGCCGGTCTCGACGGTGGCGGTGCGACTGCAGCCGGCGGCGAGCAGCAGGGCGGCGGCCACGGCCAGGCGGGTCCAGTGCAGCGGGCGGAAGCGCGTCATGCGGGCAGGGAAGTTCAAATGGCGCATCGCGGCAAGCGCCCCGCCGCGAAACGAGCGTTGCAGCGCGGGGCGGCGCGGCCACCATCGGTCTCAACCCCCATTTCCACCACGGCATGCAATGGTATTACGCAATCAACGGTGAACGGCTTGGTCCCGTTTCCGACGAGGAATTCGCCCAGCTCGTCGCCACCGGCTCGGTGGGCGGGGACACGCTGGTCTGGCGCCAGGGGCTTGCCCAGTGGCAGCCGTGGTCGGCGCTGGCGGCTACCACGACCCTGCCGGACGTGAGCGGGATGCCGCCGCCGCTGACGCCATCCCCGGCTGCCGATACGCCTGTGGCGGCCGCCGCGCCGGTCGACGGCGCCGAACCGGACCTGGTCTACGGTGGGTTCTGGCTGCGACTCGTGGCCAAGATCATCGACGGCTTCATTCTGGGCTTCATCGGTTTCTTCCTCGCCGGTTTCCTGATGCGCGACCTGATCCCGCTGATGGAGCAGATGGATCCCGAGAATCCTGCCCCGGAGGTCTTGATGCAGGTCATGGGGGTCTACCTGAAGGTTTGGTTCTACAATAAGGTGATCCTGCTGGCCTACACCTGGTTCTTTCTCGCCAAATTCGAGGCCACGCCGGGCAAGCTCGCGCTCGGCCTGCGCATCGTGCGGGCGGACGGATCGAAGCTGTCGCACGGCCGGATCATCGGGCGCTTTTTCGCGGAGAAGCTCAGCGCCTTCGTGTTCTTCATCGGTTACCTCATCGCGGCGTTCGACGACCAGAAGCGCGCGCTGCACGACATGATTTGCGACACCCGCGTGGTGCGCCGGCGTTGAACCGCCGCCATTAATTCGCGCCGGGCCCTAAGAAACCCCCGCGCCCGGCGTCATAGTCCACATCGGTTCAAAACATGGAACCCGCTGTGGAAAATGAAAACACTGGATCATTCGTCGCTACGACGGTGCGCGCCCACCAGGCGCCGCTCCTGCGCTACGCCACCCGCCTGCTCGGCGATGCCGAGACGGCGCGCGACGTCGTGCAGGACACCTTTGTCAAACTCATGCAACAACCCGTGGGCGCCGTCGACGGCCACGTGGCGGAGTGGCTTTACCGCGTCTGCCGCAACCGCGCCGTTGATGTCCTGCGCAAGGAGGGCCGCATGAGACTCTTCGCCGAAGGCGAACTCGAGCAGGTCCGCACGGCCGATCTCCGGCCCGGCCGCGCCCTTGAGGCCGCCGAAACCCAGGACGCGCTCCTGCGCCTCATCGACACCCTGCCCCCGAACCAGCAGGAGGTCATCCGCCTGAAATTCCAGAGCGGGTTCAGCTACAAGGAAATCAGCCGCATCACCGAGCTCTCGGTCAGCAATGTCGGCTTCCTCATCCACACGGCGGTGAAACGCCTGCGCGCCGAATTCGCGGCGCAGCACCCCTGAACGACTGCCCCCCAACCCAAGCAACCTTTTGTCATGAACGAATCCATTCAACCCGACGACCCGCGCCTGACCGCGTATGCGCTCGGAGAACTTGAAGGCGAGGAGGCCGCCCTGATCGCCGCCGCCGTCGCCGCCGACCCCGCCTTGGCCGCGGTCGTCGAGGACGTGCAGGCCATGGCCGGCAGCCTCGAGGACGTATTCGCGGCCGAACCCGCACCGGCGGTCACCCCGCTCGATTTGCCCCGCATTGAAACCGAGACCGAGCGCGCCAAGGATCTGGGGAAGATCGTGCGTTTTCCCTATTACTGGGTGTCCGGCCTGGCCGCCGCCGCCTTCGCCGTGCTCATCGCCGTGCGCAGCACCCAGGACCAGTTCGCTCCGCGTGAGGAGGTGATCCGCTACGATCTGGATCTGGGCGAGGCGGCCCAGCCGGAGGTTGCGCCCATGGCGCTGCCGGCACCGGATTTCATGCAGCAGGCCGAGAAGCTGCAGCGCGAAGCTGTCGAGATTGACGACGCCAACGTCGTGACGCTTTCACCGTTCGAGGTTTCCGCGGACGCGGACAACCAAGGGTACACGGCGGCGACGACCTTGGCCGGCAATCGGCTCAACACCGAGCTGCGCGATGTGGGTAACGCCGTGACGGTGATCTCGAGCCAGTTCCTGACGGACATTGCGGCCACCGACAACGAGTCCCTGCTCCAGTACACGACAGGCACCGAGGTCGGTAACATCCAAGGTAACTTCGCCGGTATTGGCGATGGCACCCAACCCGCTGTTCAAAATTTCTACAACAACCCGAACGGCAACACGCGTGTACGTGGCTTGACCGCGGCATCGAATGAGCCCGGGACTACTTTTCGTGTCGGCAGCTACGGTTCGGCTAGTGACCAAGCTGATATGAACCGGGTGTTGGTCGATGACCAGTTGGCCGTCCGCGTAGCGGAGGTCCGTCAGCAGGCGCCCGCCGTTCGGGAGGCCACGTTCAGCGTCCGCATGGCCGATCCGGTTCCGATGGCTCCTCCGCCCGCGCCGCCGCTCGCCACCGAGGGCTACACGCCGATCGACGAGACAGGATTCCAGCGCGTGCTGGACCATCCGCTGTCGACCTTCGCGGTCGAGGCCGACACGGCGAGCTACGCCAACGTGCGCCGGTTTCTCACCAGCGGTTCGCTGCCGCCGGCCGATGCGGTGCGGATCGAGGAATTGATCAACGCCTTCCCGTATGACTATTCGCCGCCGGCCGCCGGGACGGATGCGCCGTTTGCTGCGCACCTCGAGGTCGCCGCGGCGCCGTGGGCGCCCGAACACCAGCTGGTGCGGGTCGGGCTCAAGGGCCGCGATCTCTCCGCGGCCGATCGCGGGCCGGCCAACCTGGTCTTCCTGCTCGATGTGTCGGGATCCATGAACCAGCCGAACAAACTGCCGTTGGTGAAGGCCGCGCTGCGACTGCTGGTCGGCCAGCTGCGGGCCGATGACCGTGTGGCGATCGTGACCTACGCCGGCAGTTCCGGCCTCGCGCTGCCGTCCACGCCGGTCAGTCAGGGCGGCGAGATCCTCGCCTCGCTCGACAACCTGCGGGCCGGCGGCTCCACCAACGGGGCCATGGGCATTCACCTCGCCTACGACGTGGCCCGGGCCAACTTCGTGGCCGGTGGCGTGAACCGTGTCATCCTCTGCACCGACGGTGATTTCAACGTGGGCGTGACCAACGTCGGCGACCTCGGCCGGCTGGTGGAGGAGAAGCGCGAGACGGGCGTCTTCCTGACCGCGCTCGGCTTCGGCATGGGCAACTACCAGGACGACACGCTCGAGCAGCTGGCGAACAAAGGGAACGGTTTCTACGGCTACATCGACACCGAGAAGGAGGCCCGCCGGCTGCTCGTCGAGCAGGTCAACGGCACCCTCGCGGTCATCGCCAAGGACGTCAAAATCCAGGTTGAGTTCAACCCGGCCCGTGTGGCGGCGTATCGTCTCATCGGTTACGAAAACCGCCGGCTGGCGGCGGAGGACTTCAACAACGACGCGGTCGACGCCGGTGAGATCGGCGCGGGCCACACGGTGACCGCGCTCTACGAGATCGTGCCGACGGGAGCCGAACTGCCCACGATCGGGGCGGTGGACGACCTGAAGTATCAGTTCGCCCGTCCGGCCAACGCCATGGCCGCCGCGGAGCCGGACTTCGTGAACGAGCTGCTCACGGTCAAGGTCCGCGCCAAGGCGCCGGACAGCGATGAAAGCCGCCGCTGGGACTTCCCGCTGAGCGCCGGGCCGGCGAACTTCGCCGGCGCCTCGCCGGACTTCCGGTTCGCCGCGTCGGTGGCCGGGTTCGGGCTCGTGCTGCGCGACTCCGCCTTCAAGGGCACGGCGACCTTCGCCCAGATCGTGGCCTGGGCCGAGTCGGCCATCGGGCCCGACCTCGGCGGCCACCGCCGGGAGTTCCTGCAGCTGGTGCGCCGCGCGGAGGCGCTGGCCGGCGCGCAGGGGTGAGGCTGCCGGCAAGTAGGGACGCCTCGGCGAGGCGTCCGCGGACGCGGTCAGACTTTCAACGGGAACGGACGGCTCGGCGAGCCGTCCCTACCGGCGGCCTCAGAGTTCCTTGTAACGGATACGCCGATACTCCATCTGGCCGCGGTCGCCCTCGACGCCGATGGGGCCGTTGGCCGGGAGCGTCAGGCCGTGGTCGAGCACGTCACCGTTGCAGGTGGCGTGCAGCGCGGTGCCGCGCACGGTGATGATGAGCTCGTTCCATTCGCCGGGCCGGTAGTGCGGGAGGTCGTTCCAGGGGCCGGCAAGGTCGTAATCGCGGCACTGGAGCTGGGGGCCGCGCACGTAGACGCCGCTGTCGGCGTTCGGCGTGGCGCGGAATTCGAGGCGGAGTTCAAAGTCGGTGCCGATTTCGGTGGTGGTCCAGAGCTGCTGGATCTTGCGCCCCTCCGGCGGGGTGGTGACGACGAGCCGGCCGTTGATGGCGCGGAAACGGCCGTCCGGCGAGGCGGTCAGGCCGTCGAAGTCGGTGCGCTCCTCAAGGAAGGGCCAGGCGGCGGCGTTGGGGTCGCGGGCCTGCCAGTTGCGGGCGATCTCGCGGTCGGCTTCCGGGGTCGGGCGATAACCCCAGCCGGTGAGGTCGCGGCCGTTGAAGAGCGAGGTATAGCCGGGCTCGGGCGACCAGCCGACGTCGACCTCGCTGTCGACGTAGCCGAGGGTGGCCAGAATCGGCCAAAGGGCGGCGCGCCACTTGGCGTAGCCCACCTCATTCGGGTGCAGCAGGTCGGGCATTTCGTCGCGCTTGGCGTTGCCGGTCTCGTCGGCAAAGAGGGTCCAGGTATCGAGGATTATGACCTGCGGGTCGCCCTTGAAGGCGGCGCGGTAGCGGGTGTTGAGGTCTTTGATGTATTCCGGGCCACGCTCCATGGTGGGCGAACTGGGAAAGACCTCGCACAGGATGATGGGCACCTCGGTGCTGTGGGCCTTGATGCGGTCGACCAGCTCGACGACGTTGGCGGCGATGGCGTCGTTGCGCATGACGTCGGAGATGTCGTTGGTGCCGATGAGCAGCACGATGCCGGACGGGTTGAGGGCGAGCACGTCCTGCTCGAGCCGGACAAGCAGTCCGCGGGTGGTGTCGCCGCTGATGCCGCGGTTGGCCAGTTTTACGCCGGGGAAGGCGGCGGGCAGGCCCTGTTCCCAGCCCTGGGTGATGGAGTCGCCGTAAAAGACGAGCGCACCCTGGTCGGCCGCTACCTGGCCGGCCCAGGCGGAACGGCGTTGCAGCCAGAGGTTCTGGAACCAGGTCGGGCGGCGGAGGGAGCCGCGGCCGGGCAGGCCGTTGTCGACGGCGGGGATGGCCAATTCATAGGCCGGCGGCGGGGCGGGCTCGTCGGCGGCATGGAGAACGGGCAGGGCCAGGGCAGCCGCGAGCGCGGCGAGGGCAAGACGGGGCAGGGGGGAGGGTAGGTACATGGGGTAGGAGGGAAAATGGGGGTGTGGGGACGCGAAGCAACGCCCTGGTCACAGGCGGGTGTTATACGTCTAACGTGCTTGATGCCGCATCAAACTGGACGATTCGCTATGAGAGCGTAACGTCGGAGGTTCAAGTTACGTCACCCCTCTTTCCACCATGTCCCCCTCTAACCTCACGGTTACAGCCCGGCGGGTTTCCGCCGTGGCGCTCACCCTCAGTCTTTCCCTTGGCCTTGGCGCCTCCTCCTTGTTGGCGGCCGAAAAGGTCGACCTCAAACGGGTCACACCGGTGCCGGGAAACCAAATCATCCCGATCCAGGATTTCATCCGCCCGGCCTTCTGGTCGGAAGTGAAGATCAACGGCGAAGGTACCCACATCGCGGGCATCGGCTCGCTGGGGGGCGAACACGACCAGCTCATGGTCATCGACCTGAAGAGCGGCAAAATCGACGGCTACGCCGGCTTCGACAAAGGCGTGGCCGACGGGGTCTGGTGGCTCGGCAACACCCACGTGGCGTTCAACATGAGCATGGGCGGCAACCAGCCGTTGGGGGCGCTCTTCGTGGGCGAGGTGAACAAGCTGCGCGACACCTATCCGGTTTATGAACAACTTCGTCCGGGCCTGATCGGCATTCCCTTGCAGAACCCGATGCAGCCCATCGTGCCGGTGACCCCGCGTCCGACCGGCGGCGGCGGGGGCCGCTTTGCGCCGGCGCCGCCTCCCCAGATTCCGGGTGATCCCGGTGCGGTGCGGGTCGATGCATCCGTGTTTGGCGGGCGCTTTGCCCGTGGCCGCGACGGCGGCCGCGAAGGCACCTTCATGGTGGTGCCCTGGGAGGACGTCGACATTCTCAACGCCAAGCATGTCGTGGCCAACTATCCGCGGCCCGAGGGGGGTGCGGCGTTGAACTACCTGCCGGATGCCCAGGGCGAACTGGGTTTCGTGCGGACAGGCGGGCAGGGCGGCCAGCGCTGGCAGCGTTGGGACGGCTCGGCCTGGCAGCCCGTCACGCTTGATACCGCCAAGTTCGAGGTGCAGGGCGCCGGCAATGCTCCCGGCCAATTGGTGGTGCGCGAGATTGCCCACGGCGAGAAGCCCGGCGCCCTGCGCCTCTACGACGCCGTGGCCGGTGAACCGGGCGACACGCTGCTCGCCGATGAAAATTACGACTTTGCCGGCACCCTGCACCGGGATGCCCACACCGGGCTCGTGGTGGGAGTCAAAGCGGTCAAGTCGGGTCCGGCCAACCTCTGGTTCGATCCCGGCATGGCCTCCGTGCAGCAGCTGGTGGACACCGCGTTCAAGGGCAAGTTTGCCGAAATCAAGGGTCGCAGCGCCGACGGGCGGGTGTTCCTCGTGGCCACCTCGTCGGACCGTGACCCGGTTTCCTACTTCACCGTCGACCTGGCGACCAAGGCGGTGAGCCTGCTCAAGTCGACCCGGCCCTGGCTGGACGCCGCGCGCCTGCAGCGCACCAGTGCGCTCAAGTACCGGACCGGCGGCCATCGCATCGACGCCTACGTGACCCTGCCGGCCGGAGCTTCGGCGGAGAACCCGGCGCCCCTGGTGGTGCTCGGACCGGAGGGCGCCAATGCGCGCGTCGATAACCTCTTCAACCCGCTGGCCCAATACTACGCCAGCCGCGGTTACGCCGTGCTCACCCTCAATCATCGTGGCTCGGCGGGTTACCGTTGGATGTCCACGCCCGAGGTCCTGGGCGAACCGGCCTCGATCCCGGCCGATGTGGTGGCGGCGACCCAGACGGTGCTCAAGACCGGCCTGGTCGATCCGCGCCGCGTGGTCGCGTTCGGCGAAGGCTTTGCCGGCTGGGCGACCTTGGAGGCGGCGGCCCTGGCCCCCGACCTCTTCAAGGCCGTCGCGGTGCACCGGGCGACCTACAATTGGGAGACCCCGGGTGGCGGTTTCGGTGGCGGCTTCCGCGCCGGTGGTTTCGGCCGCATCGCGGACCCGGCGGCGATCTCGCCGATCAATCACACCAGCCAGTTGCGTTCGGCGGTGTTCGTGGCGGTGGCCGCGTCCGATCGCGGCAACTTTGCCGGCACGCAGACCTACATCAACGCGCTGAAGTCCGCCAACGTGGCGCATGACACGTTCGTGGTCGACCATCCGCTCAAGACCCTCGACGAGGTGGAGAGCCGGGCGGAGATGTTCGCCCGCATCGAGGCGTTCTTCCGGGCGCGTCTCTGATCGCTGCCCCTTTGGAGATACGAAAAAGCCGCGCCCCATCCGGGCGCGGCTTTTGTTTGCCTGGTGTAATTCGGAACCGGCTCAGTTGCCGTCGAGGCCGCCCCACGGGGTGATGGCGTCGAGGGCGGGGAGCAGGATGCGGCGCAGTTCGAGGAAGTCGACCGGACCGGTGTGACGGTAGAGGATCTTGCCGTTGTTATCGACCATGATGGTGTGCGGCAGGGCGCCGTTCCACTCGGGGTCGATGGCTTCCAGCATGGCGTATTTGTCGGTGTCGCCAAAAATGTAGTTCTGGGACGAGGCGTGCTGGTCCTGGAGGAACTTAAGCGCCTTGGCCCCCATCTTGGGATACTCGGCGGCGATGGTGACGAGCTCGAATTCGCGGCCGCGGAAACGGACGTTCATGTCGACCAGTTCGGGGAACTCGGTGACACATGGGCCGCACCAGGTGGCCCAGACATTGATCAGGCGGATGTTACCGGAGTCCTTGTTCTCACGCAGGGCGACGAAGTCGGCGGCGCTGGCCTCCTCGAGGGAGACGGGTTCCTCGGTCAGGCGCTGGGCCCAGATCTTGTTGTAGCCCTCGGCCTTCTCGGCCCACTTGACCGAGCAGCCGAACACGCGGGTGGTCTGCACCTCGGGCGTCTTGCCGGCGAGCAGGGCGTCGAGGGCGTCGCGGGTGCTGTGGTGCTTGATGTATTCGATCAGCTCGGCGTCGTCGAAGCGGCCTTGGAAGGCGAGTTTGCGATTCTCATCGTAGATGAAGACGTGCGGCGTCGCGACCGGGCCGAACACGCGGGAAATCTCCTGGGTGTCACCGTCGTCAAGGTAGGGGAAATTGAAGCCCTTGTGCTCGGCGCGCACCTGCATCTCCTCGAAGGTGTCACCAAGGTCGGTCCAGGCCATTTCATCGAGGCGGACGGCGTCGGCGTTGTTCGGGTTGATTGCCACGACGGCGACGCCCTTGGAACCGTAGTCGGTGGTCAGTTGCTTGAGGCGCTCCTCGTAGCGCTGGGCGGTCGGGCAGTGGTTGCAGGTGAAGACGATGCAGAGCAGCTTCGCATCGGCGAACGACGCGGGCGTATAGGTCATCACTTCGCCGCCGGGGGCGATGCCGGGGAGTTCGAAGTGCGGCAGGTCGGAGCCGATGGCCTGAGGTTGCGGCACCTCGTCGGCGGCGAAGGCGACACCGGCGAGCAGCGCGAAGGAGGCGAGAATCTTGGACAATTGTCGGGGCATGGTGGGTAACGGGTAGACCGTCGAACCAAGACCCGCAAGCGGCCGGGGTCGATCCTTGCTTTGTGTTGAGCAGTCACTCCGCCGTCCCCGGGCTTGCGCTGCACGGGGGGGTGAGTGATGCTGGTCACATCGCCCCGCCGGTGCCGCGCGCACCTCCCTTTTGCTTTCCGAGCCATGAAGATCCGCCTGCTTTGCCCCGTCCTGATTTTCGCCGCCGCGTTGTCCTTGTCCGCCCACCCGCATTCGGAGGCGGCGCCATTCCCGGAACGGATCGGGCTCCAACTTTACAGCCTGCGCGGTCTGTTCCTGCAGGATCCCTTTGCGGCCATGGACCTGGCGGCCTCCTACGGCATTACCGAAGTGGAAACGGCCGGCACCGCGCGCATGACGCCGGCGCAGTTCGCCGCGGAGCTCACCCAGCGCGGCCTGACCCCGGTGTTCGCGCACGTCGGCTACGACGCGCTGGTGAAGGATTTCGATGCGGTGTTGGCGGAGGTGGAGGCGATTGGCGCCCGCTACGCGGTCATTGCCTGGATCCCGCATCAGGGCGACTACGATGCCGAGGAAAACGATCGCGCCATCGCCCACTTCAATGCGTGGGGGCCGAAGTTTGCCCAGGCCGGGATCAAGTTCGGCTACCACCCGCACGGCTACGAATTTGGCGGCGGCAAGCTCGAGGGGGACACGTTGTTCGACCAAATGGCCCAGGCCACGGCGGGCAATAACGTCAGTTTCGAACTGGATGTGTTCTGGGCCGTCCACGGCGGCGCTGATCCCGTCGCGTTGATGGATCGCTATCCGGACCGCTGGGTGTCGCTGCACGTGAAGGACATCCGAAAAGGCGCCCCCACCGGGCTCACCAGTGGCCACGCGCCGGAGATGGACAACGTGGCGGTGGGGCAGGGGGCGATCGACTGGCCGGCGGTGCTGGGCAAGGCCCGCGACCTCGGCGTGCGCTACTACTTCGTCGAGGACGAGACGCCCGATCCGGTGAAGAACCTGCCACCCAGTTTCGAATACCTCCGCCGTCTCGACGTCTGACCCCACCGCCATGCCGATCATCACCAGCAGCAAGACCCAGCCTGCGTATGACGTGATCGTGGTCGGCTCCGGAGCCGGCGGCGGTCAGGCCGCCTACACCCTGACCATGGAAGGGGTGAAGGTCCTGATGCTCGAGGCCGGTCGCAATTACGATCCGGTGACCGAGACGCCGATGTTCCAGACGCCCAACCAGGCGCCCCTGCGCGGCAACGGCACGCCGGACAAGCCGTTCGGGTTTTACGACGCGACGGTCGACGGTGGCTGGACGTCGCCCGGCGAGCCCTACGTGCGCGCGACTCCTGGGCGGGAGAACCAGTTCATGTGGTGGCGTGCCCGCATGCTGGGCGGCCGCACCAACCACTGGGGCCGGCTGTCGTTTCGCAACGGACCCTACGATTTCAAACCGTACTCCCGCGACGGCCTGGGCTTCGACTGGCCGCTCAATTACGAGGACCTCGAGCCCTACTACGAGAAGGTCGAGCTGCTGATCGGGGTTTACGGCGAAACCAACGGCCTCGAAAACACCCCCGATTCGGCGCCCGGGGTGTTGCTGCCTCCCCCCCCTCCGCGGGTGGGTGAACGGCTGGTGCAAAAACAGGCCGCCACCCTCGGGGTGCCGGTCGTGGCCGCCCATCGCGCCGTACTCACCGAGCGGCAGGACGCGGTCAACATCCCGCCCAGGCTTCATCCCAACAACCCGAAGGCTCAGCGGGTCCTGCGCGAGGCCATGCAGTCGCGCGCGGCGTGCTTCTGGGCGACGAGCTGCGGCCGCGGCTGTTCGATTAAGGCCAACTACCAGTCGACCACGGTCCACCTGCCCCCGGCGCTGGCGACCGGCAACCTCGACATCGTGGCCAACGCCATGGTGCGGGAGGTTCTCGTCGACGATGCGGGCAAGGCCACCGGCGTCGTGTACATCGACAAGACCACCGGCGAGGAACACCGGGTCGAGGCCCGCGCCGTCGTGCTGGCGGCCAGCGCCGCCTCGACCGTGCGCATCATGCTCAATTCCCGGTCGGCGGCGTTCCCCGACGGGCTGGCCAACTCCTCCGGGCTGGTCGGTCGTTATCTGATGGATACGGTCGGCGCCTCGGTCAACGGCCAGACGCCAGTGCTGGAGAACCTGCCGCCGCTCAACGAGGATGGCGCCGGCGGCACGCACATCTACTCGCCGTGGTGGCTCTACCAGGAACAACTGCGCGGTGAACTCGATTTCGCCCGCGGTTACCACATCGAGATTTCTTCCTACAAGGGCATGCCTGGACTCGGCATCGGGTCGGGCCTCGAGCGCTACAACGGCGGCGGCTCGTGGGGCCGGAAATTAAAGGAGGATGTGCGCCGCTACCACGGCTCGTTCATCCACATGGCCGGCCGCGGCGAGATGATTCCCAACGAGGGCTCCTACTGTGAGATCGACCCGGTGGTGAAGGACCGGTGGGGCATTCCCGTGCTGCGCTTCCACTGGCAGTGGTCCGACCACGAGCTCAACCAGGTCGCCCACATGCAGCGCACCTTCGCCGCCATCATCGAGGCCTGCGGCGGGCGCGTCACCAGCGGCGGACCCGAGATCGACCGTCGTACGGCCATCAAGGCCGGTGGCGAGATCATCCACGAGGTTGGCGGCGCCATCATGGGGGCGGACCGCGCCAAATCGGTCACTGACCAGTTCGGCCGCGCGTGGGACGTGCCCAACCTCTACCTGACCGACGGCGCGCCGTTCCCGTCCAACGCCGACAAGAATCCCACCCTCACCATCATGGCCCACGCCTGGCGCGCGGCCGACCACCTCGTCGGCGAACTCAGCCGGGGCAACATCTGACCGGGGGGAACGTCGCATGAACTCACCGCTTTCCGACCGCATCGACCGCCGCACCGCCCTCAAGTGGATGGCCACCGCCGCCGCCTCGACCACGCTGCTGCCGCGCGGGCTCGCGCAGGTTCCGGGCGAACCGGGCGTCACCATCGCCGGTCATTACGAGGGTGAGGGCTACGGGGCCGATCCCGACCTGGTCAAAACCTACGCGCCGGGCGAGCTCTGGCCGCTGACGTTTGACGACCACCAGCGGCGCACCGCCGCGCTGCTGTGCGGGTTGATCATTCCGGCCGACGCTCAGTCGCCGAGCGCAGCCGATCTCAAGGTGCACGACTTCATCGACGAGTGGATCAGTTCGCCGTATCCCGGCCAGCGGGGCGACCGCGAGACGATCCTGACCGGCCTGGCCGAGCTCGATGTCCTGTGCGAGGGCCGTTACAACGCCAAGTTCGTCGACCTGCGCATCAACCAGCAGGCACAGGTGTGTGATCAGCTCGCCACGGTGCGACCCGGCGCGAACGTGCCGCTGGAACGCCAGCGCCTGCAGGGCTTTTTCCGCCGCTTCCGCGACCTGACGGCGGGTGGCTTCTATACCACGCCCGAGGGCATGAAGGACGTCGGCTACCTCGGCAACGTGCCGCTGGCGGAGTATCCGCCGCCCCCGGCCGACCTGCTGGAGCGCCTCGGACTGACCTAGGCTGGGTTGACACCGCGCCCGCCCCGCGGCGAGGTCGGGGCATGGCGGAAACGCAGCACCACGACCGGCAGCTTGAGGACGGCATCTACATCGGCAACCAGGTCGACAAGGCCAACCTCGGCAACCCGCTGGCCCGGGCCCTGGTGCGGGGGTTCGACCGCGCTTTCCTGACCGCCCTCGCGACGGCGCAGCCGCGGTCCATCCTCGAGGTCGGCTGCGGCGAGGGTCGGCTGGCCGCGCTGATGGCGGCGCATCATGCGGTCGACATCCTAGCGACGGACTTTTCCCGCACGCTGATCGAGCAGGCCGCGCCGCGGGCGACGGAGCGGCTGCGCTTCGAGCAGGCCAGCGCCTACGATCTCGATCCGGCGACGCAGGCGCGCGATGTGGTGGTGTGCTGCGAGGTATTGGAGCATTTGGAAGACCCCGCCGCCGGGCTGGCGCGAATGCATGCGCTGGGCGCGCGGGCCTACGTCTTTTCCGTGCCCAACGAACCCATCTGGCGGGTGCTCAACCTGGCGCGGGGCAAGTATTGGCGCGACGGGGGCAACACACCCGGCCACCTCAACCACTGGAGCCGTCGCACCTTCGGCACCCTGCTGGCGGCGCAAGGGTTTGCGGTGGAGCAGTGGCTGAACCCGTTCCCGTGGCTGATGGTGCGGGCGCGGCGGGCGGGGTGAGCGGTTGATCAACGTTGCGCCGGGATCGCATTGCGCCCCGAAATCCGGCACGGTGCGATCCGGCCATGTTCCGCAAACTCGCCCACGTCTGCCTCATCACCAACCACCTCGATCGCCAGATCGCGTTCTACACCGAGAAGATCGGGCTGAACGTGCAGTTTTACTTCCGCAACGACGCGGGCGAGAAGTTCGGCGTGTATCTGGCCTGTGGTGACACCACGTTCGTGGAGATCTTCGACCAGCACAAGGCGGCGGCGGTCTGGGGCGGCGACACGAGTCCGCTCACCCGCGGCAACCAGTGCAGCCACTTCTGCCTCGAGGTGACGGACATAAACGACGTGCGCCAGATGCTGCTCGACCGCGGTGCCGACGTCGGGCCCACCAAGCAGGGCATCGACCACTCCTGGCAGTGCTGGATCACCGATCCGGACGGCAACCGGATCGAGCTGATGGAATACACCCATCGCAGCGGCCAGATCAACCGGCCGGAGCCGGCGGAGTAGCCGGACGGATCACTCCTCCCAGCCCAGCAGGTCGCCGGGCTGGCAGCCGAGTTCGCGGCAGATCGCCTCCAGCGTGCTGAAGCGCACCGCCCGCGCCTTGCCGGTGGTGAAGATGTTCAGGTTGGCCGGAGTGATGCCGATGCGCGCGGACAGCTCCTTCTGGGTGAGTCCGCGCTGCGCGAGCAGTTGGTCGAGGTGAATGCGAATGGGCATGGCGGGTGCGCGGTCAGACGGTGAGATCCTGGTCTTCCTTCATTCTCACCCCGATGCTGAACACCTCGGCGATGATGAAGAGCGACAGCACCGTGAGCAGCGACGGTCCGGTGAAATTCAGCGACACGCTGATGTCCAGACCGCGGAAGGCCTGGCTGACCTGCTGGGCCAGCAGGGCCTTGGAGAACGATTGCCAGACCATGCCGGCGAGGCTCAGCCAGGCGATGCGGCGCAGGTGACGGACGTTGGCGGCGGTGAAGGGTTGCCCGCGGCGGACACTGCCCAGCAGCTGGCGCATGTGCCAGCAGACCGCGCCGATGAGCAGCAGGGTTCCCAGGCCGGTGAGGCCGTCAACCAGGCGCAAAGCGAACTGACTGCGCGGGATCTCCAGTTGGGCGCTGACGTCGTTGAGGTTGAGGGTCACCTCCTCACCGGTGGCGGTGGTGACGATCTGCGAAGGCAGCGACGTGTTGATCTGCACGTGGTGGAGCATCTCGCCCGGAGCATGGCCGGTGATCGCCAGATATGTCGTGCTGACGACCAGCAGGATGATGCCGCCGACGAGGAGGACGATAAGCACGGTCAGCAGGACTTCGAGAATCCGGGAAAGACGTGACAGAGACGGAGTGGTATCCATGATTATTGAATTTCAATAATTTTCAGGATTATTGAATGTCAATAAAAGTTATTGAAAAACAATAATATTTCCTAGGCCGTCGCGACATGGGATTATGGCATGACTTGCTTCAGCTCCGGGGTCGCACTACCAACGCGTCCCCCTATCCCCATGAATCGAACCAGCCCGCACCTTACCCGGGCGGCGATGATCCTGTCGCTGCTATCGCTCCCCGTTTCCGCCACTGCCCGCCCCGAGGGCCTGCCGCCCCCGCCGGCCCCGATGGGAGTGCAGGCTGCCGGTCCGGTTACGGAGGGTCCCTACCAGCCGCAGGCCATTGTGCCGGGCGGCGTGGTGGTCACGCTTTATCCGGCCGACTCATCCTACCTCAACCAGGAACGGATCCATGAAGCGGAGAACTATGGCACCTACAGCGCGCCATTCCTCGGCTACATGACCAACATCCACAACCCGTCGATCGAGTTTCATGCGGCCAAGGGGGCGATCAACACCGGCACGGCTGTCATCATCGCGGCGGGCGGCGGCCACAACACGCTCGGCGTGGCCGGCGAGGGTGCGGACGTCGTGCCTTATTTTACCAACCGGGGCATCAGCGCGATCATTCTGCGCAACCGGCTGCGCAGCGACGGTTACGATCCGCGCACCGATGCGGTTTATGACCTGCAGCAGGCGATCAAGCTCACCCGTGCCTACGCCGAGGACTGGCGGATCAATCCCGACCGCATCGGCGTGATTGGTTTCTCCGCCGGCGCCGAACTCGTGGCCGGCGCCTCGCTGCGCTACGATGCCTTCGACGCGACGAACGACGTGCCGGGCAACCCGCTGGCCAAGGTCTCCTCGCGGCCCGACTTCGCCGGACTCGTATATCCGGGGCCGTCGCCGTTCTTCATGGGCGCGACCGAGGAGATCCCACGCGATGCGCCGCCGGCATTCTTCACCGGTCCGGGCTGGGGCGACTGGATCCACGCGCTGTGGGCCACGGAGTATTTCACCGCCCTGCTCAACGACGGCTTGCCCAACGTCGAGATCCATATCTACGCCCGCGGCGTGCACCCCGGCGACCGGGGGGCGGAAGGTCAGGCGCCGGCGACCGCCGGCATCACCAGTCGCGACGGCGCGGGCTTCGGCACCTGGCAGGAGCGTTATGTGGACTGGCTCGACGACCTCGGCTTCATGGACAAGTCCGGCGCCGAGACGCGTGCGGCCAAGGATGTGGCGGCCAATCTCGAGCGCACCAGCCCCTACGCCGCCATGCGCGAGCGGATGGAGGCCCGGCGTGCGCGCCAAGCCCAGCCGGGCGGCAACTGACGTGTCACGTTGCCCGTGATCGGGTTTTGCATCTGGAACTCACGAACTCAGGAAAGCCAGTTACTCGAGGCTCTGATGCTTGAGTTTCTGAGTTCCAGTTTGATCAAAATCAGATCGGCTTCAGCCCGGCTTCGAT